>Ga0082212_10008246_pt1 | contig 13644 bp, 8 predicted proteins | sample TergutNt197P3_FD_71548 | JGI IMG/M metagenome (GOLD analysis project Ga0082212, IMG submission 71548) | Neocapritermes taracua P3 segment gut microbial communities from Petit-Saut dam, French Guiana - Nt197 P3 | ecosystem: Host-associated > Arthropoda: Insects > Digestive system > Gut ... | reverse complement strand
TTTTGCATAACCGGGGTGAATATTTCTACCATTGATTTTTATCTTCGCCGAAGCTGCGTTGAAGTTCTCATACTCAAGCTCTCCAACTCTCCCGCCATCCATTGTATAGGCATATTCAGCACCAAACTTTTTAACATCAAAAAAATCTACTCCCCGTCCTATCTCTTCGTCGGGAGTAAATCCGATTTTAATTTCACCATGTTCGATGTTCGGATTGTTCACTAAATATTCAATAGCAGTCATAATCTCAGCAATGCCTGCTTTATCATCAGCACCCAACAAAGTTGTTCCATCGGTAGTAATTAAAGTTTGTCCGATATAAGATTTTAACTCTGGAAACTCTGACGGTGAAAGAATTACATTGTTCTCTGCATTTAAAAGAATATCATTACCATCATAATTTTCTATTTGCTTCGGCTTTATATTAGCTCCCGAAACATCAGGGCTTGTATCTACGTGAGCAATGAAACCTATAACCGGCACCTTCTTTTTTATATTAGACGGTAACGTTGCCATTACATAACCATTGCCATCAATAGAGACATCTTTTAACCCTAGTTTATTTAACTCATCAAACAGTAAGTTAGCTAAATCTAATTCCTTTTTTGCACTAGGGCAAGTTTCTGAACTATCATCAGATTGTGTATCAATACTAATGTATTTTAAAAATTTTTCTAATTTCTAACTCATTAATTACCCGCTGCGGTCTGTTATCGTTACGACTCCCTCCACTTACTTCCATCTGTCCTTTTTGATGATCTGTTGTTTCCGGCAAATTATTAAAATTACTTAATTCCTGTTCGGCTGCAATGATTGCATTTCCTATTTCGACCAACATAGGGTATGGGATTGATATTTTTCTTTCATCAAATGTGCAACTAAATTTATCATACGCCCATTGTTCCTTTTCCCGTTCTAATTCCTGAATTTTTTGAGCCCTATCAATTAGTTTTTTTTCTTGATGTGCCTTCAATGCATTATTATAGTCACCTATAAAGCCTCCATTTGTTTCCACAAATTTCGCCCACTCCTCATCGTTCTCAATGAAATTATTCCAATACTCTATTTTGTCGTCCAACGGCTTAATTTCCTCATTGCAATAGCTCTCTACTGTATATTTCATGTTGTTAATTGCATTGCTGCACCCATTGAAAAAGTCGGCAAATTCAACAAAATTATCACGCTTTGCAATTTGTGCCTGCTGTTTGAAGTAAACAATATAAGACGTTTCAAGTCGTCCTTTTAACCCTTCAATAATTACTGTTTTGTAATCCATATCTTATATATAATTAATCCATTAAGCCATACCATCTTCATCGCTTGTCCTGAATCCTATCTGCCTGCGGGGTTTATTCCATTCTCGATGCTTAACTTGCAACTCGGCCAACGACTGATTGATGAGTTCCAATTGAATACGTGTATCTTCGTTAATATCGTTTTGGTCTGTAACAATGTCCTCAATATATTTTCTTAAAAAATCCAACTTTACATTGGTTTCCATGAGTTGTTTTCCGGTTTCCAACGCAAATCGTTCTACCTGTTCAATCCGGTGGCTGACGGCATACCCTCTCAGCAAATAATCTTTCAACACCCGGTTAGCCCATTGACGGAATTTAATACCGCTTTTTGATTTTACCCGATAACCAACTGACAAAATAACATCAAGACTGTAATATTCAATATTCCTCATAACCTCTCTATTCCCCTCAATTTGAACTGTCGCAAATTTTGCGATAGTTGAATTATGGGAAGTTGTCGCAAATTTTGCTACATCTGAATCCTCTGCTAATTCTTCCGTTAAAGCATTATTTATGTGCTTGCCAATCGTTTTAATATCCCTGTCAAACAATGTAGCCATTTGTTGCCGGTTCAGCCAAACCGTTTCATTATCCAGTCTAACTTCCAGACGGATTGACTTATCCGGCTGATAGAGAACTATTTCCCCAAAGTTTTTTGTTTCTTCCATAACTCAAATTTTTATTCCAACATTCTAACAAGTTCCGTTTTCATCTCATCATCAATATCCCTGTATCGAGCAAACGCCTTACTGCCGTCGGTATGACCTGACAATGCGCCTACTAAATTAGGGTCTTTTACTTTTTTGTAAAGGTTGCCGCAGAACGTCCGTCTCGCCAAGTGACTGCTTGCAATCTCGTTGATAGGACGCTTCTCTTCATTCCTTGTGGTAGAGTTGATAACTGTGACAATCCTTGTGATTCCTGCAAGCCTGAAAACGTCCTTAATAGCGACGTTGTACTTTTGTTCGCTGATAAAAGGAAGTAGCCTGTTATCATCCGATTTATACCGTTTTAGAATTTCTTTTGCAGTCGCATTCAGGGGTACACGTACCGTAACAGGGTGACCATCTTTTGTTTTTCGGGGGATATACTCAATAGCTCCGTTTATGATGTTGTGTTTTGTCATCTTAATAAGGTCGCCAACTCTGCACCCGATATGACATTGGAAAACAAATATATCCCTTTGGACTGCAAGCTGAGGCCTGTCTGATAAATCGGCGTTGTATATCGTATTGCGCTCATCAATTGTAATGTAATAAGGTGTTTCTGTGTACAAATCCGGCGTACCTTCATAATTCCTGAAAGGCCGGTTATCTGTTTTCCCTTTATCATTGCACCAATTATAAAACGCACGCAATTTATTAAATAAGGCGTTAATTGTATTCATGCCTCGTGGTTGTGGCTTTGATGCTTTTCTCTTTGAATTGATTATCGCCGGAAATTTGTCATAAACCGTTTTATATTTCTCATACAAAGTGTGTTCGTCACGCAGGAAACATTCAAAATCCTTTATCGTTTCACTTGTCACCGTGTCAAGTTCCAATCTAAAAACCCTTTTTTCTCTCTTTGTTACAATTAACTCATATCGCTGCAATGCCCTTTTCAACACCATGAAGTTTTTTTCCCTGACATCTGATAATTTGCGCTTTTCGAGATATTCATCAAGCGTATCAAAGAATGTTTGTTTGCTTTCCGGCGTGACCTCTACCGGTGCATATCTGCCACGATTGTAGAATTTATCTATACAATCGTTCAACCAATCTGATTTTGTCCTGTCAAGGAGTGGATTTTTCAATATTTCATCAATAAGATAATGAATTGTGGAAAGTTCTGTCCTCTGCCTTTCATGGTAGGTTTTGATTTCTTTCATTTCATCGGTTATCAATTTTTTACCCTTGTATGGGGATTCGATTTTGCCACCGATAACAAAACTATACCATTGCGACAGGACAAAAACACCGCTTTTAGCCCTTGCAGCAAATTCACCGCTTTTATAGCGGATTAAGATTTCTGATTGTCCCTGTTCGTTTGTCTTGGGGGATAGTGAAAAAATTATTGCCATGTTTGTAACATTTTAAATTCATGGCAAAGATACAGATATATTTTTAATCAAACAAATTTTTGTCCCGGTTTTGTCCCTAAACTTGCAATATAGCAAAATAAAATGAAATTTTGTGCAATATTTTATATGCTCTTAAAACGTTTAATATCATTGTATTAAAATATAAAACAGCTATTTTACAGGGTGTTTGAAAAGTGGCGAAATTGCAATATAATATTCCCCCTTCGAGTACAAAAAAACGCTAATAGTTTGATATTTATGATATTAGCGTTTTAGTTTTTTGGAGACTAATGCAATAAATACACTCAAAGCTGAAAATGGCATGGATTAAAAGTATTCACATAAAAAAAGAGTTACTAACTGTAAACCTTTTCCAACCGGGGACTCCCCAATCCAATATTTCATTCATATAACTGGTGTAATTTTCACGCCGATAAGATACAACCTTTTTCCTATATACAAACAATACAATAGAGTTTTAACGTTAATATATGTTTTACAGCATATTTACCCATGTTATACCGCACCACAATACAAGTAAAAGGATGATTAAACTTCCAATATAGCAAAAAAACGGTTGTTTTAAAAAAAATATTTATATTTGCATCAAAATACACACAAAATTATGGATATTGTAAAACTTATCGACATGAAAAACACAATCATCACAATCAGGGAGCAAAACGTTATTCTTGATAGCGATGTCACCATATCGTATGGCATGAAACCAAAGGGTATCATGGAAATTTTAAAGAAAAATACTTTTATTGCCCTTGCGTTTTTGTCGCTTACGTTTTCGGCATCTGCCACTAAACTCGTCTCAGCAGACATCGTGGACAAAGAATATGTGAGACTCTACTTTCGCGATGGCGATGTCGTTTTTGATGAGGAAACGACGGCGCGATGCGAACTATATCATGTTTGCTCATCAGCGAATCGCTTAGTCATGTATGGCGCGCCGATGGATACAACCATCGGCGCCAATGCCGGACTGTGGAAGATCACCTCAACCGACGACCCTCATTTTGGAACGCAAGGCATTGTCCCTGTAAGTATTCATCGGAAATCAAAACTTGATTGCATGGCTCAAATGGAATGGGATGATGGAAAAAGAGATTTTCAATACGACTGGGCTTACGAGCATACACTTTTCCTGAAATTGCCTCAATCAATGGCGGTTGGAAAAATCTATACGATCCAAATTCCGGCCAGTCTGAATAGCGACATCGCCTCAAAAACGGTCGTTTTTGATGTCTTCAACAGCCGTAGCGAGGCGGTAAAAGTTAATATCGTGGGTTACTCTACCGCTAACAGCATTAAATCGGCAGATGTGTATATGTGGATGGGTGATGGCGGCGCACGCGATTATTCATCTTTTATCGGAAAGAAGATATATTTATATAATGTAGCTACGAAAGAAAGCAAACAGACAGGCACGCTTTCGTTGTGGAAAACAGCCGAAGGCGAAGTACGTCAAAGACATCAAATGATAATGTCGGACGTCTGGAAAGCCGACTTCACAGGATTTTATTCCGCCGGCACCTATCGGTTGGTTGTCGAAGACATCGGTTGTAGCGACGACTTCGTTATCAGCGACAACATTTACTTCGAGCCGTTCAAAGTTTCTATACAGGGTTTTTATTATATGCGTATCGGCGAAGACAATCTGAATATCACGCCCGTACCGCGCCGTCCGCTGTACATACCGGGTAAGTCGCCCGAAAATTGCGTGGTCTATAAAACAACCATCCATCCTTATCATCCTGATTGGCCTGCAAGAGGCGATTTTTGGGATAACACCACCCGCTGGGCAGACTTCCGCAAACCGGGCAATCCCACCAATCCGAATGTATATGGCGGACATAGCGACGCCTTCGATTGGGACCGTCACCTGGGCCATGTATCCATCATTTATGATATGCTGCTCCCCTACTACGTATCAAAAGGAGCGCTTGCGGATGATAACCTGAACATCGGCGAAAGCGGGAATGGCATCCCCGACATCATCGACGAAGCCCGGAACGAGGTCGATTTCTGGTTGCGCCTCCGCGACGAAGGCGGTTACAGTCACGGCGTCAATAATCCAAACAGAGAAAATGTTTTTTATCAAGCAGGTACTACCGCCGTTGCCGCCTGGGCTAATGCCTTCAATACAGCGATGTTAGCCGATTGTTTCCGCCTTTCAGGGCATAAAGACTTGATGGCTCAGTACCGCGACAGCGCCATGATCGCTTACGACTATGCCTGTGCCTTGCCGGAGCAGATGTTAGACAAAAAACAGGGTATTGGCGATATGATCATGACCGGTAAGGATTTCCGAATCTCTGCCGCTGCTTTCCTCTACAATTTAACAGGCAATACCCGTTATGAGGATGACCTGAATACGTTCTCCAACTGTAAATCGCCTAATGCGGATATTTGCATCCCAACAGCATTTAACGAGGTCTATGCTTATGCCGGTTATCTGCTTACGAATCAGAAGGTAAACTATCCGACGCTGTATGATAATATGAAAAGTTCCATGATCAACGAAGCGAAATCGAAAGAGGCAAACTATTCAAGCGTCCGTCCTTCGCGACGTTCCACCGATAATGAAACAGGATGGTACATCACGACGATCAGCACGCAACGTACGATCATCGCACATGCTATATCGGAAAATGCCAGCGCCGACAGAAAACTTTTTGAAGACGCGCTTATCCTTGAGGCCGATTTCTCTCTCGGACGCAATCCTTTAAATATGATACACATGACAACGGCAACGACAGGCCTTGCTCATAAAAGAAGCTTTGAAAACGCTTACACCTCCGGATGGAATGATGGGACGCCCGGCGTTCATCCCGGACATACGCCCTATATGAATCAATTCGACTGGGGGAGCGGAATGATCATGGGACGGCCCCAGTGGATGACGGAGAAAAACTATCCCGTCGTACGTAGCTGGCCTTATGGCGAGCTTTATTACAATATCCGTTATATCTATGCAGCCAACGAGTTTACCCCTCAACAGACCATGCGCGGCAAAACCGCTTTATACGGATACCTATATGCACTAAGTCCCTCCAAACAAAGATAATAATCATTAATATTATAAAAACTATGAATTCAAGAAGAACTTTTTTAAAGCATAGCGGTATGTTGGCAGCCGGATTGGGAATATCCCACCTCTTAACAGAAGAGATAACGGCAACGTCCATTACACATAACCTAGCCGCTCCAAGCGACAGGGTCAACCTGGGCGTTATCGGCCTCGGCATGGGAGCAAGTGACCTGAGAGGCGCTATGAATGCAAATAAATTTGCACATTGTATCGCATTATGCGATGTGGACAAAAACAGGCGAACGAGCCAGATCGAGTCTTTCAAAAAAGATTTTCCCGAACAGACAAAACAGCTTCAGGAATATAACGACTTCCGTAAGCTGTTGGAAAACAAGGACCTTGACGGGGTTATCATTGCTACACCCGACCATTGGCACACCTACATTTTCAATGAGGCTCTCAAAGCAGGTAAAGCCGTTTACATTGAAAAGCCGGTAGCCAACTCAATTGCCGAGTGCAATAAATTGATGGCCTGGCAAGCAAAATATAAAAAGGTGGTTACGACCGGGTTATGGCAGGTTGATCAACCTTACTTCATGCGGGCTTTCGAGATTTTGAAAACCGGCGTCTTAGGCGATGTTTTCAAAGTACAGGTATTTTTGTGCAACGGTACTAATGCGCGCGCCGCTGTTGCCGATGAAGCTACGCCTGATTATTTAGATTATGAGATGTGGCTTGGCCCAGCCCCGTCGCGTCCCTACAATTCCGCCCGTGTAAGAGGGTGGCGTGCGTTCTGGGATTATGGCGGCGGACAGCAAACCGACTGGGGCGTTCACTGGCTGGATTCGGCTTTCGACGGTCTCAAAGTGTTAGGACTGCACGACGGGACATACCCGAAATCGGTTTTCTCGGTAGCCTACAAGCATCCTGAGAGTTTTAACGAGACGCCTCCCTGCCAAACCTCTATTTTTCAATTTGAAAAATATCATATCGAATGGGCGCAACAGGTGGCGCGTCTTTTTGGTTGCGACCAGGGCGTAGCATGGATAGGCAGCAAAGCCACGCTGGTATGCAACCGCGAATCTTTGCAGCTCATTCCCGAAAAAGACCGCAACGGCAACCCAACTATCGAGGCTATCGACACCCCTTTCCCCCGTAAGTATGAAGACGGCATCCCTGCGCATACGACAAACTGGTTAGAGTGTATCCGTAACAATAACATACTGACCAGCAGCCCGGTTGAAAAAGGCGCTTTTGCCACTATCGTGGCGCATCAAGCTAATATTTCGTACCGTACCGGTACAAAAGTAAGCTATGATCCTAAAACACAAAAGTTTGTGAATAACGCTGCCGCAGACGCCTATCTCAAAACGACTTACCGAAAACCATGGGACAATATGTGGAATGAATAATAATGAACAGACGGAATTTTTTTCAACTAAGTGTTGCCGGAGGGATCATCCCCCTTTTACCCGCTTGCATCGGATCAACTACTTCCCATTCGATTGGACATAAATCAAGAGAACTAACTGCCGACTTGGTTGTTGCAGGCGGCGGATTAGGCGGTTGTGCAGCTGTACTGGGAGCGCTTCGTAATGGTTTGACAGTGATCCTTACCGAAGAAACCGATTGGTTAGGCGGACAGCTTACCACACAAGGCGTTCCTCCCGACGAACATCCGTGGATCGAAACACACGGAGCGACTCTGTTATACCGTCATTTCCGTACGGCTGTGCGGCAGTATTATCTCCGTAATTATCCACTCACCGATGAAGCGCGCACCGTTCAACACTTTAATCCGGGGAGTGGCGACGTATCACGACTATGTCACGAACCGCGGGTAGCTTTAGCTGTACTCTACGAAATGCTGAATCCATATATCAGCTCGGGCAAATTGACGGTTCTGACGGAATATAAACCTGTCGGAGCCGACATCTCTGGCGACCGAGTACGCGCTTTAAAAATGGTGCATGTAAGCCACAATGATACAATGGCAATTGTTGGCAGCAACAGCAGCAAAGACGAAATGATTTTGACTGCGCCCTATTTTGTTGACGCCACCGAGTTGGGTGATTTATTACCTTTGACAAGAACCGAATATCGCACCGGTACAGAATCACGTAATGAGACCAAAGAACTGCATGCCCCCGAAAAAGCCGATCCAACAAATCAACAAGCTTTTACAGTATGTTTTGCTTTAGACTACGATAAAAATGGTAATCATATCATTGACAAACCTACTGAATACGATTTTTGGCGCCACTATGTCCCTCCGCTTACCCCTGCATGGTCAGGGCGATTGATCAGCCTGACATACAGCAGTCCAGCAACGCTAGAACCCCGGACGCTTGGGTTTCATCCCGAAGGGATTCGCACAGGCGACACGCTTAACCTGTGGAATTATCGGCGTATCATTGCCCGGAAAAACTTCTTACCAGGAAGTTATTCCGGTGATATTTCCATCATCAATTGGCCGCAAAACGATTACCTGCTAGGAACTTTGGATTCTGGTGTTAAAGATTTTAACCATCACGTAGCTCGGGCAAAGCAGTTGAACCGGTCACTACTGTATTGGTTACAGACAGAAGCGCCCAGACCCGATGGCGGGCAGGGTTGGCCAGGATTACGGCTACGCGGCGACATTATGGGGACGGACGACGGCATGGCTAAATATCCCTACATCCGCGAAGCGCGAAGGATAAAAGCGTTGTACACGGTTTTAGAAGAACATGTAGGAACAGAAAACAGAAAACTTGTATCGGGACAAGATACAGCGGCAGATTTTTACGATAGCATTGGCGTCGGATATTACCGTATCGACCTGCACCCAAGCACCGGTGGCAATAATTACATCGACTTCGCATCGCTGCCTTTTCAGGCGCCATTAGGCGCAATAATACCGCAGCGAACCGAAAACTTGTTGGCTGCCTGCAAAAATATCGGTACCACGCACATCACTAACGGTAATTTCCGCGAGCATCCTACCGAATGGAATATCGGCGAGGTAGCAGGTATGCTGGTAAGTTTCGCATTACAACACAAGTCGTCACCGAGAGCTATCCGTGAAAATCGAGCTTTACTTTCCGACTTTCAACAAATGATACAAAAGCAAGGCGTTGAAATCCGCTGGCCAAATAGCTAAATTTTAAAATTTTATTAGTCTTTGATGAATAATCAAGAAAATTATACCCTTTATTAAATATATCTAATAAATTTTTACAAATATGTATCAAAGGTCAGTATTACAAGAGATTAAGAAACGAATTTTCTATCCAAGAAAGTTCATTCAAGTGGTGGTCGAATCTTGACAAGTGGGAATGACCACTGTTGTGAAACAAATATTGCAGCAGATATCAATGGATTATAATTATATGACGGCAGATGATTTATTTGCAGCCGAAAATACATGGATTCGAAGGGAGTGGAATAATACCTGTTTGCAGTTTAAACAATCAGGTAATCTTACTAAATAATCGAACGAAAAAGGAATGATAATTATTGCTTTTGAGGTGAAAAGTGGTAAGGACAGTGTCAACAAGGGAATGGACATCTTTAATAATTAATTTCATCTACATGGATTGTTTTTTAGTTGGAACTGATGGGATGTCGTTTGAAAATTTTTAACCATGAATCCCACATAACTATTTTACCTGTAATTATTTATTTTTACAATGATTTAACGATGAAATCAATTCATTCCACCCTATTCTACCCGTTTATCAACAAGTATACTGACCCTGCGTTTCGCTATCGCTCACACAGGGTTATTCAAATTTTACACCTTCTGGTTTTATTTTGTATATTTGTCGCCAATTAACAAAATATAGTATGAATAAAATGAAATTGATATCATTAACCTTCTTTTGCTTGACATGGGCAATTTTTGTCCACAGCCAAGAAGAAATAACACGTCAATCCATTAGCCAATATGGTATTACATGGGAATTTGAACGTCCGGTGCAATGCGGACAGTTTATTAACGGCGATTGGTGGGTCATTGGACCTGTCGCCATCGTGAAAATTACCCCCGCTCCCGGAGCGGTGAATACAATGGATGATAACATCCGGCTGAACCATTGGAACGATACCTCCCTGAAACCGGACACAACGATGCGTAATGGCTCGATGGTTGTGTTGAAAGCCGGTTACAAACAGGGTTACGATTCACGCGAAAGCTCTTACGACAAGAGTCTTTCGGTTATGGCGCCTTTTAAATTTGAACCCGGCGTATCGTTAGTTTCTACCATAAGTAATACCGAATTACCTGTGTATAACTTTTGTAAGGACATCCTGTGGGAAAACGAACACAAGGCGCAGATTGCGCTGAAAACGGCGGCTGTATTGACCTGCTTGAAAGAAGCGCCGCCTGCAGACGCTTTTCGACCTCCCTACACCGGAACGGACAAGCCGGTTTTTCGTGCGAAGGATATTCGGTGGGAGTTACTTCCCGCATTGAAGGCGGTTGGCGAAACACCCTCGTTTGAAAAGATGGAACGATATTTCCAACGTCCGTGGCTCGATCACTTAATAAGCTGGTCGCAGCAGGAATTAGTACCTAACGAAAATCAGCCCAATTATGGGCGCGAATATTCGCGGTTGGTTTCATTAGCGAGTATGATGTTGTGCTTGGACGTCCCACAACAACAAAAGGAAACGCTATGTATCGGTTTGATTCAGTTAGGCATTGACTTGTATGGGTTAGCCATGAATGGAGGTTGCTGGAACGAAGGCGGCGGACATTCAAGCGGTCGAAAATGGCCTATTCTTTTTGCAGGACTTCTTTTGAACAATGATCGATTTTACAAGCATCCTGCTACCGCTTTTTTCCAGGAAGACGCACAGACATACTATGGCGAGGGGTGGTTCGGACAAACGGTGATGTGGCAAATGATTCAGCATCACGGCTGGCGCACGACCTACGAAGAAAAGCAACCGGCACAGTGGGAACAATGGGATCGCACTTCCGAATCATACAGGATTTGTTGTAATGCTGCTGCATGGGTCGGAACGGCGTTAGCGGCGCGATATATGAAAGCTATCAAAATATGGGGGCATGACGCTTATTTCGATTATGTGGACCGATGGATGCGCGAGGACGACCCCTTCAAAGAAGCACGGGGTGATCGACCAAGACCCGGCGGAGAAACAACCACCTACGATCCATTTATTACCGCTATGTGGAAAGCCTACCGTCGCGATGCGCCCCAACAACCCTTGTCGGGCATCCGGCAGAAGTGGATCATGAAAGACAACAAAGGCGCTTGGGAGCCAAATTATGGAACTCCTCCAGAAAAATACCCACCATATAGTACAAATGATAGAACTTCTTCCGATAAAAATTCATCGTATGTTAGCGCGAATGATAGAACTTTACCTGACAAAAATCAGCCGAATGTAAGCGCACAAGATAGGCTATTCCCAAAATACTGTGTATTGAAATTAGATGATGTTGTTTCCGGTTCTGCCAGTCAGGTTGTGCCCCCAAGGTGGCAACGGGTGGCTGATTATCTAGAAGAGAAAAGGATAAAATCGGCCATGGGCATTATCGGTTTTTCGCTCGTCAATGATAATCCCGCTTATTTCAAGTGGATCACAGATAGAGCATCATCCTGCGGGGGATATATCGAATTTTGGAATCACGGCTTCCATGATCGCAAAGCAGAAGAGCCTAACGGCGAGTTCGAGCGCAGTTTTGAAGAACAGATGTATTCATTACGAATGACCGATAGCCTGGCTCAAACAAAATTAGAATTACAATTGCCTGTCTGGGGGCCGCACTGGAGCGGTTCCAACGAAGCTACCGACCGCGCGCTTGCTCAATTTCCGCAAATACGTATGACTTTCAGTTATCCGCCCAATGCGATGCATTTCAAAGGTTTTGTATTCAACAACAGAATCGACATGGAATACCCTACCCACAATCCTAATTTTGATTTTTTAAAAAAATCATATCTCGAAAAGTCACAAAACTGGGATTACTTCTTCCTGCAAGGTCATCCCAATAGTTGGGATACTGACACCCGCTGGGAAAACTTTGTCAGAATTATCGAATACCTTGAAAATGAAGGCGTACAATTTGTTGCACCTTCCGAACTATATATGATCTTAAAAGCAAAAAACCTGTTATAAGGAAACATATTGCCAAATAATAACTTGAAAGCGCTGAATACGCATTTGGATGAGGATGCTTTTTTTATTCACCTTACTTTTGCCGAAGTAATAACATGTATGTCTGCATAAGGAGGCGGACTTTAAACTAAAAGGAAAATGAAAAAAGTATTTGTAGTTTTATGTAATGTTCTGTTTTCGATTAATGTAAGGCTCTTTGCGGGGATATGTCTGCTTTCATCCTTGTCGCTGCACGCCCGATGCGAGCAAACCAACCAGCAAACCCAACAAGTAAAAACCTTCTCGGATTTGAAAAAGGGCGATTGGTTCACTTTGGAATATACAAATTATTACCCTTCTCCGGAAGGAAAACAATCACTACGCAATGCCGATATTTTAGAATATCAGATAACCGTATCGGAGAGAACAAATAGTGAATTGACGCTTGCTATCCGTCCAGTAAGGGTATGTTTTCACGAAAGTGTCTTTGTAGAAAAATTTATTTCGAGAACAGAACCAAGTATTATTACGTTTAATAAAGCATGGGCAAACTCAGCTATAAACGAAGATGTCAATATTTCAAGTAACGAAAACTTCTCATCGGATAGATGGAATAATATTTTTCAAATTATCACTAAAAGAATTTCGAGCCAGTCGGATATATCAGATTCAATAAAGTTGAAAATTGATAGCATCAGTATATTAAAGCGCACAGGCATGAATAGAGCCGACCATTTTTATTATTTCGACTCCTATTATGCCGATAATTATGTGCTGGAAAAATCCTATCCTGACGGAAATAACGATGTTGTAACTTTCAAACTCAACCTCAATACCGGCGCATTAAACGGCATCACTTATCATTTGGAAAAGTCGGAGTGGCAATATTCATTGAATAAAATTAAATATGGCATGAAGAATCGTAATAATACTGAAACTAATTCTTTTAGTTTTAAAAAAGGGAAAAATTCCAAATCATTCTTTGATACAATTATAGATAAATATTTTCTAAGTACATGACAAAATTTTAAAGATATCAAAATCGCAAGAGGCAAGTGGATTGAGCAGAATTCGTGCAATAAATTCGAGGCCATATTTAAGCAGGCTCTTATCTCTTCTTCCATGATTGAGTATTC
>Ga0082212_10008245_pt1 | contig 13644 bp, 13 predicted proteins | sample TergutNt197P3_FD_71548 | JGI IMG/M metagenome (GOLD analysis project Ga0082212, IMG submission 71548) | Neocapritermes taracua P3 segment gut microbial communities from Petit-Saut dam, French Guiana - Nt197 P3 | ecosystem: Host-associated > Arthropoda: Insects > Digestive system > Gut ... | reverse complement strand
TAACGATAGACAGCAAAAACAAACCGGCGCCCATATTCTGCATGAACTGCGACAAGCCCGAATGTACCTATACCTGCATGACCGGCGCGATGAGCATGAATGCCGAAAACGGCAGGGTAGTGTATGACAAGGACCGCTGCGCGAACTGCTTTATGTGCATCATGGCGTGCCCCTACGGGGTTTTGAAGGCGGACAGCCTGCAGCACAAGGACATTATGAAATGTGACCTGTGCGACGGCATAGGCGATTCGCAGCCGATGTGCGTGAAAAAGTGCCCGATGGAGGCGATTACTATGGAGGTGGCGGTATGAAATATGTGGTAATAGGCGCATCGGCCGCCGGCCTGAACGGCGTTAAAACGTTGAGAAGCAACGACAAAAATGCCGAGATTGTACTGATTGCCCCGGACGCCCTGATTCATTCCCGGTGCATCCTGCACCGGTATATCGACGGCGAACGCGGCGAAAAAGACCTTGACTTTACCGAAGAAGGGTTCTTCGCTAAAAATAACGTTAAGCAGATTAAGCACCGCGCCGCCGGCGTAGACACGGCAAAAAAGGCAGTGTCGCTTGACAACGGCGAGACGGTTAATTACGACAAGCTGCTGATCGCTGCCGGGTCGGTAACGAACCTGCCGCCGATCAAAAACATCGGCACGGCGAAAAATCTCTTTGGCCTGCACGATTTTGAAGATGCCGCCGCCATCAAGGAAAACGCAAAGAAGGCAAAGCACATCGGGGTTATCGGCTCGGGGCTGGTGGGCTGCGACGCGATTGTTGGCGTGCTAAACTCCGGCGCCAAAGTTTCGTGCTTTGAAGTTGCCGAACACCTGCTGCCGCTGAACCTGGACAAACATGCGGCGGAAACGTATCAAAAGGCGCTGACGGAAAAGGGCGTAGAGCAGCATTACAAGGCAACCGTAGCGGAGTTTCTGCTGGGTGGCGACAACAAAGTTACCGGGCTGAAACTTTCCGACGGCAAAACCTTTGACTGCGACATGATTATCATGGCGGCAGGTTTAAAATCCAACACGGAATTCCTGAAAAGTTCCGGCCTCAAAATCGACGACAAGGGCCTTGTCTACGACAAGCACGGCAAAACGTCAAACGATGATGTGTACGCCGCCGGGGACATTTCCGGCAGAACGCCGATATGGTCTGCCGCCGTAAAGGAAGGCATTATCGCGGCGAACAACATGAGCGGCGTTTCCAGCGAAATGACGGACTTCTTTGCCAGCAAGTCTACGATGAATTTCCTGGGCATCCCGACCATGTCTTTGGGGCTGGCCGTTAAGCCGGATGATTCGTTTGTCGAAGTTGTTTCCACCGACAAGAAGGGCAACTACAAAAAAATCATTCACAAAAACGGAGAAATCAAGGGAGCGATACTGCAGGGCGATTTATCCTATGCCGGTATTCTGACGCAGCTAATCAGGGAGAAAATAGATGTGTCCAGGGTAAAAAAGCCGCTGTTTAATATTGACTATTCCGATTTCTTCGGCGAATTTGAATTCTAGGAGCGTGTAGCGATGTTTACAACCGGCGAAACCGGCACGTCCGGTTCAGCCGGGAAAACGCCAATATTGTCAGTAGTGGGAAATTCCGGCTCGGGTAAAACCGTGTATCTTGAAAAGCTGATTCCTGAATTGAAATCCCGGGGTTTGCGCCTCGGGATTGTCAAAAATGACGCGCACGGCTTTGATATTGATATTCCCGGCAAGGACAGTTGGCGTTTAACCCAGGCGGGCGCGGACATTACCATGATAGCGTCGCCTCACAAACTCGCTGTGGTCGAACAGTGGGAGAAAAAAGAAAGCCTCGAACAAATTGCAAGCCGTCTTTCCAATGTCGATTTGATTATCACCGAGGGATTCAGAACGGCCGACGCGCCCAAAATAGAAGTACGCCGGGCGGCGTGCGGCCATGATCCCATTTTCGGACCGGATCAGCTGTTTGCCGTTGTCAGCGATTCTGCGCCGTCAAACGATCCTATCCCCTGGTTTCCCCTTGACGACCCCAAACCCCTGGCTGACTTTATTATGGAATACATACGCTGAATTATGGATTACACGGCGGTTATTCTGACAGGGGGAAAAAGCACCAGGTTTGGAAAAGACAAGACGCTGCTCAGGGTAAACGGCGAGTTAATCGTTGAATCCATCATCAATAAATGCAAGCCGCTGTTTTCCGAAATAATCCTGGTCAGCAACCACAGCAATAAATTCGGCATTGAGGGCGTTAGGGAAATTTCGGACATATTCATCGATCAGGGTCCGCTGGGCGGAATACACGCAGGGTTAAAAGAAGCGAAAAACCCCGTATGCTTTGTAACCGCCTGCGACATGCCGTATTTTTATCCGCCCCTGGTTTCGTACCTCCTGAAAGAATCGGAAAAATGCGATGTTGTTGTTCCAAAAGAATCCAACGGTCATCTTCAGCCGCTATTTGCCGTTTACAGCAAACGGGTCCTGCGCCAGACAGAAGACCTGCTTAACGAGAATAAATCTTCCATTCTTTGCCTCTATGACCGGGTGAATGTCAACTATATTGAAGAACAATGCTGGAAAGACATAACCGGCGGCAAAGACGACGTTTTTTACAATATCAACTATGCCGAAGATTACGAGCGGATCCGTCAGATTCCCATTGAACTGGAAACGGCGGTAGATTTGCTGGTAAGAAACGTCAAGGCCATTACGGAAACGGTAAAGGCTCCCATTTTACGGGCCTGTGGGAACGTAGCGGCGGAAGACATTGTTGCTTCCATGGATAACCCGCCGTTTCACCGCTCGCCCCTTGACGGTTATGCCCTCAGGCACGGTGACAGCAAAGGGGCCGGCAGGGAAAGCCCGGTGCGGCTGGCCGTTGTCCGTGAAATTTTTGCCGGAAGCCGCCCCCAAGACGAAGAAGTGCCCGCCGGTCACGCCGCGAGAATTATGACCGGCGGCGTTATTCCAAACGGATGCGACTGCGTTATCCGCCAGGAAGACACCGATGAAGGCGAACAGGTTGTTCAAATTTTTTCGGAATTGCGGGAACACCAGAATTTTTGTTTTTGCGGCGAGGACATCCGCAAAGGGCAAAAGCTCCTGAAACGCGGCGATACCCTGCAATATGTCCACCTTGGCGTGCTGTCCAGCGTTGGCATTACGCAGGTCGAGATCGTTCGCCCGGCAAAAGCCGCCGTTATATGCACCGGCGACGAACTTATTTCCGGCGGCTCTCCACCCGCGCCGGGAAAAATCTACGACAGCAACCTGTATATGCTGGCCGGGCGCCTTACCGAGCTGGGCATTGAGACTGTCTGCTATCCTCCCGTTACCGATGATGTTTCATCCATTGCCGCCCAAATTGAAAAAATGGCGGAAGATGCGGACATCATCATTACAACGGGCGGCGTCAGCGTGGGGAAAAAAGATTTTCTGCACGATGTATTTACCCTGCTGAATGTCGATAAGTTGTTCTGGCGCGTCGGCTTGAAGCCGGGAACCCCGGTGTTATGCGGCATGTACCGGGACAAGCCGCTTATCTGCCTTTCGGGCAACCCTTTTGCCGCGACGACTACTTTTGAGCTTCTGGTACGTCCGGTTCTGGCGAAGCTGACAGGCAGGGATTCCCTTAAATACAGCTGCCGAAAAGCGCGCCTCGTCGGCGATTTCAATAAAACCAGCGATACAAGGCGGTTTATCCGGGCGCGGCTCATAGGCGATGAGGTGTTTTTGAATCCGGGAAGCCATTCTTCCGGCGTGCTGTTTTCCATGCTGAGCTGCAACGCGCTTATCGATATTCCGGCAGGTTCCCCGCCCCTGAAGACCGGAATGACCGTTGATGTGGTTTCGCTCTGATACTATACTGACGCATGAAGATCGGTGATGGAAATCCGGATAAAGCCCAGGCTCCGGCAGCAGCGTTTTTTCCGCTTTTTATGGATATGACCGGCAGGAAGGTACTGGTAATAGGCGGCGGAAAAGTGGCTGAGCGGCGGATAAAGGGGCTGGCCGGCAAGGGCGCGGAAATTACCGTAATAACGCCGGAAGCCGCAGGATACATTGAACATGCGGCTTCCATGGAATTGATACATTTAATCAAGCGAAAATTTAAAAAAGGCGATGTTGCGGCGTTCACGCCGTTTCTTGTTATCGCGGCAGCCGACAGCCGGCAGGTAAACCATGCCGTGATGGCGGAAGCCAAAGACCTGGACACCCTGGTGTCGGTTGCCGATTGCCGCGGGGAATGTACCTGCATTTTTCCGGCGATTGCAGAAAGCGGGGATTATATCGCAGGGCTTGTATCGAAAAACGGCAGCCACCGCGGCGTTAAAAAAACGGCGCAGAAAATAAGGGAGTTCTTTGATTCATGAAAAGAACCATACGAGTCGGAAGCCGCGATTCTGTTTTGTCGGTCATTCAGGCGCAAATTGTCATGAATGCCGTTAAAGCGGCAAATCCGGCCTTTGAACTTGAGCTTGTCACCATTAAAACATCGGGGGACAAAAATACCAATGCCAGTCTGGATGCTGCGGGCGGCAAGGGTTTGTTTACCAGGGAACTGGAACAGGCCCTTGCGGACGGCGGCATTGACATAGCCGTTCACAGCTACAAGGATATGCCTTACGATGCGCCGGAGGATTTGCCGGTAGTGGCATTGTCCAAAAGGGAATCGCCCTTTGACGTGCTGGTATTGCCCAGAGGCGCCGCAGCTATGGACAGTTCAAAGCCGGCGGGTTCTTCCAGCCTTCGAAGGACGATTCAGTTTGCGAAATTGTACGACGGGTTTGCGATTAAGCCGGTGCGGGGCAACGTACCCACCCGCCTTGCGAAACTGGATGGCGGCGAATATTCCGCGCTGATACTGGCCCATGCCGGGCTGAACAGGCTGTCTTTGCAGGACAGGGTTTCCCGTGTTTTTACGCTCGACGAAATGATACCGGCTGCTTCCCAGGGAATCCTCGCCGTGCAGGGCAGGCAGGGCGAAGATTATTCGTATCTTGACGGCTTTCGCAGCCGGGAATCGGAAATTGTTTCCGAAGCGGAACGGCGGTTCCTGAAAACCCTGGGAAGCGGCTGTTCGTCGCCTGTCGCCGTTTACGGACAGCTTTATAACAATGAACTTCTCCTGACCGGCATGTATGTTGACCCTTACGGCCAAATGGAAACCGGAAAGATCAGCGGCGCCTCCGATGAAGCCGGGCAGTTAGGCGAAACGCTCGCCATGCGCCTGAAAATAAAACGGGAGGAAAGATGATGGTTACCCTGGTCGGAGCGGGCCCCGGCGACAGCGGGCTGTTAACCCTCAAGGGCTTACAGCGGCTGCAAAAAGCCGATGTTGTGCTGTACGACCGTTTTATCAGCGAAGAAATTCTCGCGATGATACCCGCCGCCGCCGAAAAGATCGATGTTGGAAAAGAAGCCGGCCACCATCCCCTGCCGCAGGAGACGATCAATTCCCTGCTGTTGGAAAAGGCACGGCAGGGGCTTAGGGTGGTCAGATTAAAAGGCGGCGACCCGTTCGTATTCGGGCGCGGCGGCGAGGAACTGTATTTTCTCGCCGAAAACAACATTCCCTTTGAAGTAGTGCCGGGAGTTACCTCCGCCATAGCGGGACCTGCATACGCCGGTATACCCGTTACCCACAGGAACCACGCATCTTCCTTGCACATAATTTCCGGCCATCCCCGGAAAGGAACCATTCCGGAAGTGAACTATGACGCACTTGTTCGCGCGGGCGGCACGCTTGTTTTTTTGATGGGCGTCGCGGCAGTCGGCGACATTTGCGGAGGCTGCATTGCCGCCGGCATGGACGAAAACATGCCCGCTGCCATTGTTGAAAATGCCACCGTTGGTTCACAGCGTGCGTTTTTCGGCAGCGTACAAACCCTGCCCGCCATAGCCCGCGAAAACAATGTTAAATCGCCTTCCGTTATCGTCATTGGGAACGTATGCCGGCTTTCCGAACGTTTCGGCTGGTTCAGGCCGGAGGTTCAGCGCACGCCTGGCAAGCGCATCATTGTCGTGCGGGGCAGGCCGGGGTCGTCTGACCTGTCGGACATGCTCAGGGAGCTGGGCTTTCAGGTCGCGGAAATGCAGTGCTTTACCGTCGCGCCGCTTACCGGCCCCGGATGCGCCCTGGGACGGGCAATCGAAAAAATAAATAGCTACGCATGGCTTGTTTTTACCAGCAGCATTGGTGTTAATGTGTTTTTCGATTACTTTTTTGCAAACGGATTTGACATGAGAATGCTGGGCAATCTGAAAATCGGCTGTGTCGGAAGCGAAACCGGAAAGGAACTTGCCAAACGCGGGATCGCAGCGGATTACCGTCCATGTGAATACAACGGGACGGCTCTGGCGCGCGGCCTTGTTTCGCTTGTTAAAAACGGTGAGAAGCTGCTTATCCTCAGGGCCAAAGACGGCGCTGAAGACCTAACGCGCATATTGGCGGACGCAGATGTGGCCTTTGATGACGTGCCGGTATACGAAAAGATCAAAAATACCGGCACAACAGCCGGAATAATCGCCAAAAACAAGGCAGACTTTGCCGCGTTTACCAGTTCGTCCGCCGTGGAGAGTTTTGCCGAAGCTGCCGAAGCTGCCGTAGCGGCAGCAGCGGCCACAGCGACCGCAGACATGGACTTTAGCGCGATAAAAGCGGTATGTATCGGAGAGAGGACGGCGGCTGCGGCAAAATCATACGGAATGGAAGTGCATGTTTCAGCGGAGGCCACCATAAAGAGCATGGTTATAAAAATAAAGGAGTTATGCGAATAATGGAAAAAAGGACACGGAGGCTGCGCGGCAGCGAATCGCTGCGCCTCATGACACGGGAAACACGGCTCTCTGCCAACAGCCTTATCTATCCGCTCTTTGTCAGAGAGGGCAAGGGCATTGCGGAGGCTCTGCCATCGCTTCCCGGCCAGATACGCTACAGCCCCGATACCCTGGCAAAGGGCATTGAAACGGCGATAAATGCGGGGGTGCGTTCATTTTTACTTTTTGGCATACCCGCCGCCAAAGATGAAAGCGGCTCGGGCGCATATGACAAAAAAGGGGTAATTCAGCAGGCGCTGAGAAACGTCAAAATGGCCTATGGAAAAGACGTCTGCCTTATCACCGATGTGTGCCTGTGCGAATACACGTCCCACGGTCATTGTGGCCTGATTGAAAACGACAGGATCGATAACGATTCTACGCTGCCGCTTCTCGCGCAGATCGCCCTTTCGCATGTCCGCTCGGGCGGTGACATGGTCGCCCCTTCGGGCATGATGGACGGAACCGTTAGTTGCGTACGAAAGTCTTTGGATGCAAATGGCTTTACGGATGTTCCCATTATGAGCTACGCCGCCAAATATGCCTCGGCTTTATACAGTCCGTTCCGCGAAGCGGCAGGTTCCGCGCCCCGCTTTGGAGACAGGAAGACCTATCAAATGGACTGGCACAACAGCCGTGAAGCGGATAAACGGATTCAGATTGACATTGACGAAGGGGCGGACATCATCATTGTAAAACCCGCCCTAATGTACCTGGACATTGTTTCCAAAGCTGCACAGCGCCTGAACGAGCCGGTTGCCGCTTACAGTGTCAGCGGCGAATACGCTATGATAAAAGCCGCTGCCGCTTCGTCCTTCATTGACGAATATCGTATAATGTGCGAAAGTGCGGTTGCGGTATTCCGCGCCGGGGCGGATATCCTGATAACGTATTTTGCCAAAGAAATCGCCGCAGCGATAAAGAAGGGGGATATTGGATGATAGCAACGTTTTCAGGCAATTCCGCCGCTGAGGGTTTATTGTGAAAGGCATTTTAGTGGTTGCCCACGGCAACAGGGTAAAGGAAACAGAGTCGGTTATTGATACCGTTTTATCGATGGTAAAGGTTAAGCTGCCCGATACCATTATCGAATATGCCTGCCTGAAATATTCCGGCCGGACAATTGAAAAAGGCATTGCCGCACTGGCAGCCAGAGGCATCACGGAAATAAAAGTCGTGCCGTATTTTTTGTTCATGGGAAAACACCTGATAGAGGATCTGCCGCCCATCATAGCTCAATTCGCCAGGAACTTTCCCGGCATACAGATAACCATGGGAGAGCCTTTAGGCGCCGACGAGCGACTTGCGGATATTCTGGTAGACAGGATCAACTCTGCATAAAAATATTATGGAGAATGCCCTATGCTGACATTGTCTGTTGAAAAATTAAGAAGAATGGAGTTGTTCCAGGATGCTACGGAAGCATCCCTGTCGGAAATTTGCAGATTGGCAAAGTTAAAACACTATCCCAGGGGCAAATATCTTTTCATGGACAAGCAGCTTCTGGATTCAGTCTTTATTGTATTTTCCGGAAAATTCATTTTGTATAAAATAAGTGCATCGGGCTATAAACGGGTTATTTTTATGCTGGGAGACGGCCACATCCTCAATGATCATCTGACAAAAGACCTGCCAAGTGTTATTAACTGCGAAAGTTTTGAGGATTCTTATGCACTTGTTATCGGTAAGACGCCCTTTTCAATAATCATGAGCCGTGATTTTTCCCTGATGCAGGCGGTTCTTAACCAGTACACTTTAAAACTCCGGCGGACTTTCCGCCAGCTTAAAAACGCGTCGACAAGCGTGGGAATGGAAAAAAAAGTAGCGGCAAAAATCTATGCCCTGAGCAGCCAATATGGAATTGAGTCGTCCAGGGGAATTGTAATCAATGTGCCGCTGACAGTTACCCACATATCGGAAATGCTTGGGGCGCAGCGGGAAACTGTCTCCCGAACCATGAAAAAACTGGTAAAAGACGGGTTGATTTTATATGAACAGCGAAAAATTATCGTACCCAATCTGAAAATATTGGCTGATTTTTACAAAAAAGAATAACGATCGTGATAATATTCACAGATTTTATCCGGGGAAAATGCCTCAAATCAATTGAGACGGGCGAGAGGAGGTGGATCTATGGGATTTCAATTTTCAAATCCGGAATTTAATGATGTACTGAATAAATGGTCGCGGGAATACGCCGTTTATGCACCAAAAATATTTGCAGGAGAGGGAACTTTTTCAGATACCGACGTAGTGCGTTACGGAGAAATTTCCGGGGCAGATGAAATAGAATTCAATACCAAGTCTCTTTTTTCTTTTAAGGAAGCATTGCTTCCAATTACACAAACCCTGTTTTTCTTTTCCGAGGACGGTGCAAAAGAAGCGCGGATGAATCAGCGGAAACTGATTGTCTTTTTACGGAGCTGCGACTTTAACGCCGTAAAGCGACTTGATGAAATATACCTTCGCAATGGATATGAAGATATTTATTATAAAAAATTCCGTGAAAACGCCGTTTTTATCGTGATGGAATGTTCCCGGAGTTTTGAAAACTGCTTCTGTGTCAGCATGGGAACCAATAACTGTACGGGCTATGACGCATGGCTGCAAAAGACAGAAAGCGGAATTAACCTGGAAATATCCAACCCCGATCTTTTAAAAAACCTGAATACCGGCGGCATGAAAGAAGCTGCAATTACACCGCAATGTATTTCCAAAAACGACACGGAAGTTACCGTTCCCGAAAATCTTGATTTGCGGATCGTTGGTTCCGATGTCTGGGATGAGTACACCATACGGTGCATTGACTGCGGCCGCTGTAATTTTGTTTGTCCCACATGCACCTGTTTTACCATGCAGGATATTTATTACAGCGACAATCCCAAATGCGGAGAACGCCGTCGGGTTTGGGCATCCTGCGAAGTGGACGGCTACACTGATATTGCGGGAGGCATTTCCTACAGGCAGAAAAACGGCCAGAGGATGCGTTTTAAGGTCATGCACAAGGTTTATGACTTTAAAAAACGTTTCGGATACCACATGTGCGTCGGCTGCGGCCGCTGTGACGATGTCTGTCCGGAGTATATTTCTTTTTCAAACTGTGTGAATAAGCTCAATAAGGCAGTGGAGGAAGTAAAATAATGAAAAATGAATATGTTCCGTTTTTATCCAGGATAGAAGACGTTATTCAGCATACGGATATTGAGTTTACCTTTCGGATGGCATATGAAAAAAACGATGTTAAGCCGGGGCAGTTTTTTGAAGTTTCAATTCCAAAGTTCGGCGAGGCGCCTATTTCCGTCAGCGGTATCGAAGACGGGTATCTGGATTTGACCATACGCAAAGTCGGCCGGGTGACGAACGAGATATTTGCCTGCTATAAAGGCGACAGTTTATTTATGCGCGGTCCTTATGGGAACGGTTTCGATTTGGAAAATTACCGGGGAAAGGAATTGATTGTGGCGGCGGGAGGAACCGGCGTGTCGCCCGTCCGTGCAGTGATAGAATATTTTGCCGGACATGCGGAAGAAACAAAGGGCTTTACCGTCATAGCCGGTTTTAAATCTCCCGAGTTTATCTTATTCACCGATGACTTTAAAAAATGGCAGGACAAATGCAGAGTTATTTTAACCGTCGATCAGGCAAAAGAAGGCTATCCAGGAAAAGTCGGCCTTATCACACAGTACGTACCGGTGCTGGAAATTCACAACATTAAAGAAGTTCAGGTCATTGTAGTGGGGCCGCCGATGATGATGCATTTTACCACCCAGGAATTTCTAAAGCGCGGCGTACCGGAAGGAAACATCTGGATTTCCCAGGAACGGAAGATGTGCTGCGGCATCGGGAAATGCGGGCACTGCAAAATTGACGATGTGTACATCTGTCTGGACGGACCGGTTTTCAATTACACCAAAGGCAAGAATCTAATCGACTAAGGGGGCTTGTGATGGATATCAACACCAAAAAACTGAAGAAAAATGCCTTTCGGGTTTCAAAACACCGGGGGCTTTCCGCTTCCAGGGTGCGGGTTCCGGGGGGAGCGTTGAAAGCCGAACACCTTTTGCAAATTTACGAAATCGCCAATACCTATGGCGATGGAACGCTGCATGTTACGACCCGCCAGGGTTTTGAAATACCGGGCATCAGGTTCGAGGATATTCCGAAAGTCCATAAGCTGCTGCAGCCCCTTATCGAAGGGCTTGAGATCAATCAAAAAACCCCCGGCGCGGGGTATGATTCATCGGGGACGCGGAATATTGCCGCCTGCATCGGAAACAGGGTCTGCCCCTTTGCCAATTACGAGACATCGGGTTTTGCCAAACGTATTGAAAAGGCGGTTTTTCCGCATGACTTTCATTTTAAGATCGCTTTGACAGGATGCGCCAACGACTGCATCAAATGCCGGATGCATGATTTTGGAATCATGGGGATGACTCTGCCCCAGTATCAAAGCGACCGCTGTGTTGCGTGTAATGCCTGCATAAAGGCCTGCAAGAGAAAAGTAACCGATGCCTTAACCATGGAAAATTACAAAATTGTTCGCAACCATGAAAAATGTATCGGCTGCGGCGAATGTATTCTGAATTGTCCCACCGGCGCGCGGACAAGAAGCAGGGAAAAATATTACCGGCTGGCAATTATGGGGCGCTCCGGCAAAAAAAATCCCCGCATGGCGGAGGATTTCCTTATCTGGGCCGATGAAGAAAACATCATCAAAATTATTAAAAACACCTATGAGTATGTCAAGGAATTTATCGATTTGACCGCTCCCGGCGGCAAAGAACACATCGGTTACATCATCGACCGCACCGGTTTTGCGGAATTTAAAAAATGGGCGTTAAAAGACGTTACATTCCCCGACGAAACCATTGTACAACATAACATCTACTGGGGCGGGATACATTATTAAGTTTGTTTGCCCGATGCTATCCCCAAAGCCGGTACTGTATCCCCGTGTCGTACACATCGATGCCTTCGCTTTTTTTCAAAAGGCGCACCGCCGCATAATTGGCGGGCAGGACAAGGACTTCGATTAACAGTTTGAGCAAATAGTTGGTCAGTACCAGGCTTTGGAATAGTGCCCAGGGAAAAACCCCGGCGGCGCACGCTATCGCCACGAAAATAACGCTGTCCAGCAGTTCTCCGGCGATGCTGGAACCGATGGCCCTTACCCACATGAGCCGCCCCTTCATCAGCACCTTGATCCGCGACATGAGCATTGAATTGATAAATTCCCCTGCGAGGTAACCGGCCAGGCTTGCCAGAACAATGCCGCCTGTGCTCATCCCGCCGAGTATCGCGCCATATGCCGCGCCGCCCGCTCCGGCTTCCCAGGTAGGTTCGCCGGGAAGAACACGCAAAACAAAAAACACCAGCGCGGTAAACGCCAGAAGTGCAAAGCCTGTCCAGATTGCCCGCCTGGCGGCCCTGAAGCCGTACACCTCGGTAAGCACGTCGCCCAAAACGTACGCCAGCGGGAACAGCAAAGTACCGCCGTCAAAGGCCAGGCGGATTCCAAAAAGGGAAAAGCCAAGGTCGACAATCTTTGCAGAGGAAGCGATATTACTGACAACAAGGATAACCGCAAAAACCGCCAACACCAAATCGTAGTGCCTGTAAGAAAGGTTTTTACCCGTTTTCATTGAGTTGATCCCTGATTATTTCTTGCGAATATTTCACACGGAGGCACCAAGGCACAGAGACACAAAGCCCGATTTATTCAGTGCCTCTGTGCCTCTGTGTGAGACTTTTTGGAGAAGGTGCCTGTTTCGGACTGCTCCAGTTATGCCCTTAAGCCCACTTGATAAAGCCGGTGCGGTACGGATGAATCAGCGCGTCGTGCTTCGGCAGGATACGCACCGTGTGTCCCTGGAAGCCGGTGTCGGCACATTCTACCCGTACCTGGTACTGGTTCAGGTTATCCTGCGCACCAATGTACTTCATCTCGGTCCTGCGGGCATCGGTAATACCGTGGTTGGATACCGTTCCGTGGTATAGTTCCACCAGCACGTCTTTGGGCTGCACATGGCCAAGTTCAATACTCGCCGTGACGGTCAACATATCGCCCCGCTGCATGACGGGTTTTGTGTTGGCCTCGACCTTAACGATTTTGATGTTGTCCCATGATTGCTTCAGTTGGGCAAAGTATCCGGCAAGCTCCTTCGCTTCGGCATAATCGTCTTTGACCAGTCTGTGGTAGTTTTTCAGCGCGGGGAAGTAGAACTGGTTGGAGTAATCCATCAACGTGCGGTGGAAGGACATCGACTGCCCAATCTCGCGCATACAGTCCTTCATCCGCTTGATCCAGTCGCGCGGCAGACCGTCTCTGCCCCGGTGGTAGAACAGGGGGATGATGTCCCTTTCAAGCAGATCGTACAGCGACTTGCTTTCGATGTCGTCCTGGAGCCTTTCGTCTACATACTGCTCGCCGTGGCCGATAGCCCATCCCACTTCGGGGTTGTAGGCCTCGTCCCACCAGCCGTCCAAAATAGAACAGTTCAGGACGCCGTTCATCGCCGCCTTCATGCCGCTGGTTCCCGATGCTTCCATCGGACGCCGCGGGGTGTTAAGCCATATGTCGCCGCCCGATGTCAGGTATTTGGCGACGTTCAGATCGTAGTTTTCGACAAACACGATCCGGCTGGTAACGTCATAGCGTTCGGCAAAGTGGACGATCTCGCGGATGAGTTCCTTGCCGGGCATGTCGTGGGGATGTGCCTTTCCGGCAAAGATAAGCTGGATCGGGCGGTCGTTGTCTTTGACCAGCCGCAGCAGCCGCTCGGGATCGCGCAGCAGGAGGTTGCCCCGCTTGTAGGTGGCAAAGCGGCGGGCAAAGCACA
>Ga0082212_10008244_pt1 | contig 13646 bp, 8 predicted proteins | sample TergutNt197P3_FD_71548 | JGI IMG/M metagenome (GOLD analysis project Ga0082212, IMG submission 71548) | Neocapritermes taracua P3 segment gut microbial communities from Petit-Saut dam, French Guiana - Nt197 P3 | ecosystem: Host-associated > Arthropoda: Insects > Digestive system > Gut ... | reverse complement strand
CTGAGCGCGCGTAGGATTTGTCGGGCGGGTCGCCGCAGTGTTCATAACTGCCGCCCACAAAGCCTGCGTCAGCTCTGTTTCTGAAATATAGAAGCTGCTGACAGTTACGTTTTCGACCGGCGCTGTGTCGGGAGCCGGGTCGAACCCGAGGTCGTCGGGGCTGTCCCACCCGAAGGTGAATGTGCCGCCCTCAACGTAGATCATCTTAAATTCTTCCTGGAACCTGACTCCCACTGTTTCGAAGAAGTCCCCCGGCTCCTCCGCGCTCACCGGGAGCGCCAGCGTTGGGATCAGTGTGAGTACCATCGCAATCATGATAAGCGTTGAAATTATTCGCCTTTTCTTCACGAGTTATCCTCCTTACAGAATAATGTCGTTTCTTGATCTGCTGTGGTTTTGGGTCGAAAACTAACGAACATGCCCTACTCTTCCGACCACCTCCTGTTATTCTACAGCCATTCATCTTCAGGGTTACGCGACGTCTGAGCTTCAGCAACCGGAGCTCCGGCAGAGTACTGCGGCGCATAGCCCCTCGTCTGAACAGCAGTATCCAATCAGCTGAGCGTATTCGTGTGAGCTATGTTTGACTGACCGGATATAACACAAGTATAGCATATTCTTTATTATTTGCAATAATTATTACCCAAATAAATGAACAAGTTCAAAAAAAGGTGTAACTGTTCACAGTGTGCCGAAAAATACAGTCAAATGGTCTCGTCATTGCGGGCATGATCCGCAGTCGCTATCGCGCAGGAATGCTATACATGGGATTGCGGCGCGGAGGTAGTAATGACGATAGTGTCGTGAATAATAACATAATGGTAGTTGCAGTACAGAGAAGTATACGGAAACTTCGCAAAAAAAGACCCGGAACATGTTCGGGATACTGTTCGGGCAGAATAAATATTCAGTTATGCTGTGATTAGTACAAGAGTAACTCCAGCTTACGCATCCTCAATTACCGGCGTCATTCTCTTCCGGATGTCTTTCCGATCTCACATTATACCAGATCACAGTCGCTACAATAACAATGCCGCCGATGATCGCGAACACGCCCGGCACCTCACCGGTCGCAAACGCCACCCATAGCGGGTTGAGTACAGGCTCCATCGCTGTTATCAGGCACGCAAGCAGCGCCGAGGTCCGCTTGATACCCTTCGAGAAAAAGATGTACGCCACCCCGACCTGGACTATACCGAGGAACATTACGGCGAACCATGCGACAGGTTCAGCGGAAACGGGCGTTGATGAAATCTGACTTATAACAAATGGCGCCCCTATTACCGCGTTGATAAGAAACCCCAAGAATAGAGACTGCTCCGTGTCGACGTCGGGCCTCTTATTACAAACGAAGACCCCGGCGAAAGTGAGTCCTGACAAAATAGCAAGAATATTGCCGAGCGCCCCGCCTGATTCGAGCCTGTCGGCAAAGAACAGCAGCATCCCGACGAGCGTAAGCGCCACTGCAAGCAGCCCGCTTGGCGTCGGTTTCTGCCGGTACAGTATGAACTGGATAACAATAATAAAAATCGGGGCTGAGAACTGCAGCAGGATCGCGGCTGCGGCTGAAGTCAGTTTGTTGGCGAACACAAACAGCACGGTCGTGGACGCGAGACAAATCGCCGCCACGATGTTCCCGCGCGTGAACTTGATTTTTACGCTCTTTCGATAGACAGAAAAAACAACGGCTGCGAGCAGCGCCCGCAGTCCGATAATGCTCATTGCGCCCCAGGGGATGAACTTGATGCATATCCCGCCGAAGCTCCAGCAAATCGAAGCGGCGATCATATACACAGGGCCTTTACGATCTGCAGATATCATGTTATAGGGTTACTCCGAAATAGATTCATTATATTAGCGTGCGTAAATATCAGGGCGTCACTGTTTTGCGGCGGCGGACCTGAACATATATGCTGCGTTCACTCCGCAAGGTACTCTTCCACCGCCGAGACGATCTCGTCAAAGTCGCTGTGTAGCAAATGCTCCGCAAGCATCCCAAGCAGCTCCCTGACCGGCTGCGGCCATGTTCCCGCCCGAAGCTCCGAGACAGCGTCGCCCGCAGGGCCTTCGTCATATTCCTCGCATGCTTCTTTGATTAACTGAAGCTTTTCTCTTAAATACGCCCCGGCTTCATCGGTGATCACGACTTCGCCGCCGCTGTCCTCTTCCGGTGAAAGCTCCTCGATGAAAGCACGCAACGAGTTTAGAAACCCGGGCGTTTCAGATATGATGACTTCCCTGTTCTCGTCGCGTCCCGCCTGTTCAAGTTCTTTCGCGACCTCCGACAACGCACTGTTGCCGATATTGGCAAGCGCGCTCTTCATGCCGTGGGTGTGGATGACATATGTCCGTAAATCGTCCTCGTCGTAGTCGGCGCCCTTTTCTGCGATCTGCCCGATAACCGCAACCGATTTTACAGCGTCGCGCAGGAAAATCTCCGCAAATATCGGATCGATTTTTTGCTTTTGCGCGCCTCCGGACGGTTCGCTGTCGGGAGAATCGCTACTTTCGCTTTCGCCTTCTCCATCAATGTTCGTTGCGTGTTCCTTAATTTCTTCCATACGCTGTCTGGCCGCTTCGAGAACATCCTGAGGCTGCTTGTCACGGATCAGCTTGTTAAGTACCGCGTTAAGCTGCCGGATATCTATAGGCTTGGAAATAAAGTCATCGAAGCCGTTACCAAGGAAAATCTCAGACTGCCCTGCGACAGCGTTAGCTGTCAGTGCTACTATGGGTTCACTATACCCCAGCGTTCGCAGAATCTTTGTCGCCTCAATGCCATCCATCTGCGGCATCATATGATCCATGAAGATAATGTCGTACACGTTGCCTCTTTTCACTTTTTCGATAGCAACGGGGCCGCTCTCGGCGGAATCAATGTTCAGTTCATAGGGGGTCATCAGCCCTTTTGCGACATAAATGTTCGTCTCGACGTCGTCCACGATCAGCACGCTGCCGTATGGCATAAGCTCGCGCGAAATCTGTACGCGGCTCATCTGCGCTCTGCTGCCTGAGCGGAACTGCTGGAGGCTGTCCGCCATCTCTTTGCCGAGTATCTCAGAACCGACCCTGCCCTGCGGTATCTTCACCGTGAATGTCGAGCCGACGCCCGGCTCGCTCTCTACTTTTATTTCACCATCCATAAGCTTTATCAGGTTTTGAGTAATGCTCATGCCAAGCCCCGTGCCCTCTGTGCTGCGGTTGGCTTCCATATTGAACCTTGAATACTCGTCGAACAGTTTGCTGACCTGTTCCTCAGTCATGCCCTGCCCTGTATCGCTTATGGAGAACTCCAGCGGGATCTCGTCTTCATTGTTTGACCTGACTATGAACGAAAGATTGACAGTGCCGGCTGCAGTGTACTTGAACGCGTTTGAGAGCAGGTTGTTAAGTATCTGCTTCACGCGGAGCTCGTCGCCCATCATGCTCGCCGGCATCCTCTCGTCGATGCTGAGTTCAAACTCGATCGGCTTGCTGCCGATCCTCATCATGTTGAGTTGCGACGTATCGCTTATTAGGCTTGCGATTTCGTAACGCGCCACAACCAACTCAAGTTTCCCTGCTTCGATCTTTGACAGATCAAGGATATCGTTGATTATCCCGAGCAGCAGATCGCCTGAGTTATATATTTTTCCCAGCGCTTCGAGAACAGTCTTGTCAAGAGATTCGTTCTGGAGCTGAATTTCTGTGATACCAAGAATTGCGTTCATAGGGGTCCGTATCTCATGGCTCATCGTGCTGAGAAACGCGCTTTTCGCCTTGTTCGCGGCTTCCGCCCGCAAGTTGGCCTCATGCATCTCCGTGTTGTCATGCGCAAGCACTACGACGCCGATCAGCTTTCCCTCGCTGTCGATAGCCGGAGAAACAGTAATGGAGTAGAATGATTTTTCCTGTTCGTCCGTCTCAACAAAAAGCTGGTATAAGTCCGAACTGACAGATGCGTTCTCAAAATCGCGCAGCATCCTGCGCAGCGTCTCTTCCAGCTGCCGTGAGTACCCTACCCCAAAACGCTCCTCTGTTACCGGGATAAAAGGTTCTCCCGTGACGTCGCGGTCAAGCGCGACTTTCACAGAAGAAGTGCACAAAAGAATATTCAGATCCCTGTCGAGCAGCAGGATGTCGTCCGGGCTATAGTCCCGAAGCATCTGATTATACCGCATCTGAGTCTCTTTTTCCCGCTCGTTGAAGTCTCTTAATGCGGCGGCCTGCTTGTAGAGCTGCGTAAGGTTATCGTTTTCTTTTTGAACCCTTGCGAACTTCCTTTTCAGCGCGTTAAGTTCAGTTTGGACAGAGCGAAGCTGTGAGGCAGCATCCGGGCTTTCCTGCGTTTCGTTTATTGTGTTATCCATAGAAAGCTGCCTCCTTATGAAGGATTTCGTTAACGATGCCGCGCGCGGGCAGTCAGCGGCAGGTAGTTAGTGGTTAGAACGCGCAGACAGTGAACGTGGCGTTGTGGAAACGATTAACTGCTTTACCGTCTTGAATGCTTGTAGGCGCTATCTCACCGAACGCGTAAAGACCCGATACAGCAAGGTTCTGCGGGAAAAGCTGCTTCACTAAGTCACCCTCTGTGGCCTTCATGTCCGCAAGGAACATATTCCGCAAGCTGCACGTCGTAATGAGAACTGTCGTATACTCATAACCGTCAGTCTCTTCGCTCAGCTTATCAATGAACTCGCGAATGCCCGTCTCACTTGTTGCCGCAACGTCGTTCCCCGTGCAGTACAGCAGACCAATATACGAGTTTTCAGGCACATTCGCAAAGCATGTGACTTCTCCCGTTTCTTTGTCGTAACTGCTCAGCGCTCGTGATACAGGGATACCGTCGTTGAACTCGTCGTCCGGGACTTCCACAAAGAATTGATAGTTGAACAAAACTGTAGACTCATCGTCGATGAAGGGGAATACTTTTATATAGTCATATGCGGGCGCGCCTTCAATCTCGCAAATGATATTATCGTGCGCTTTTGTAACAAGCCTCTTCTCGAGCGCTTTTTCTCCCTGGAGGTTCGCAGTTTTAAAGACAGGCTTTACATTACCGGCTACGAGAATGACCGAGAGGAGGTCGTTTCCAATGACATCGTCCAGGTAGACAAGCTGCTTGCTAAACTCAAAATCATCGCCGGCGATGTAACCAAAGACAGGCAGGTCGCCGCATAATCCCGACAGCTTTATCAGAACATTGTCACAGGCCATGCTCTGCAGCAGAGTGCCGACGCATATCACCATTCTCGGTTCGGCTTCGGCGTCCTGTTCCTTAAGGTTTGCGTATGCCCTATTGTATGTGTCGATGATTTCCTTGTCCGGGTCTGCAGCCATAGAGCCGCTTATCGCAGTTGCAAACAAGCAATCGTCGTCTGATAGAACATGCAGGACTACTGCAAGTTCATGGTATCCATCTTCGGTAAGGACAGCCCCTGCAGCTGCTGTCCCTCCTGTAACATGGCAGCCAAGCTCGCGGCTGATGCCGGAACACAATTCGCCGATCTCCATGTCCGGCTGACCATGAAGTATCGCGACAGTGTTCTTACCGGGAACGATCTTCTCCCTGATCTGCGAAGTCAGTTCCGCAGTCGCGGCAACGATATCATCCAGCTCATAACTTACCGCTGTTGCTGATTTCATAGTGATAAATCCCCTTTCATTATTGGATAATCCACCCTATCTGCACGCGCCAGCCTACGGCGCTTATCGCAGGTTTCTATGTTAGTTGCGCAGGAAACAGCCGATGCGGGCTTTCAGTATTTTCACGCTGAATAAATATTTAAATGATGATAACACATTACTAGACTTTTTCATAGAGATTTTGATGAAAATTGTGGTGAAAACTAATATCCTTCTCTATAGCAATTACTCACGGGTCTTATTGCTTCCTGAACCAAAGTCCGGGAGGAGTCCTCCGGCTCAGATGCGCTGTTCCGGCGCTTTGGCGCTCCTTATGAAGCGAGTTCGATTTATCAATCGCCCGGGAGAAGGCTCCCAGGATCCCCGTCTGCCGCTATCTCCAAAGGTATAGCGAATGAAAACCTGCTGCCCTCTCCAAGCTGACTCTCAACCTCCAGATGGCCGCCCATCATGTCTATCAGCTTATAACTTATAGGCAACCCCAGCCCCGATCCCTGATATCTTCTGCTCAGGTACGAATCTTCCTGTTCAAACGGAGTGAACACCTTATGCAAAAAGTCCTCTGACATACCTATTCCTGTATCTGTGACTGAAAACAAGACATTACATTCATCCGCGCTGCGATTGGTTACAGCGACGTCAAGTGATATGTTCCCTTTCACCGTGAATTTCGCAGCGTTTGAGAGCAAATTCTTAACAACCTGCTGTATTCTTGTTTCATCACCTATCAGCACATCCGGCAGGTCTTCGCTAATGGAGTTAATAAAGGCGATCTCCTTTCCCGCTATTTTCATCATAAATAGTTGTGCGCATTCTTCGATTGCAGGCTTGAGGCGCATATGCTCATGCTTGATTTCAATTACTCCTGAGTCAATATGAGCCATTTCCAGAACGTCATTAATAATATCTGACATATCGCTGGTGGATGACAGTGTTTTCCTGAGCCTATCTGTAATTTCTTCCGACAGCTCTTCTTTCAGGCAAATGCTTACGTTTGTTATGACCGTGTCGAGAGGAGTCCGGAGCTCTTGGCTTACACGTGACAGATATTCGTTCTTCTCTTCATTCGCGAATAGCGCGTTATGTGCGGATAAGCCTAATGTGACAAAGAAGTACTTCGCAATAAACGAGAGCACATTGAAAGCGGTATATAGCATGGGGAAGCGAAGCATAAACGTCTGCGTGTAATGGGCGCTGACTATGGAGTTCAAAGGCGTCCAAAACAGAATGATAAAGAAAACCTCAAAAAAAATGCTTACGACAACGCCATTCATAAATCCCATTATCAGAATTGTAAATGGTACGAACAGCAACGTCCATAATATCGCAAATCCATTATTCCCTCCTGAAAGTGTGAAGTATAGCATTAGTAATGACAGTATCGCACAATACATTATTTCGATTATTTTCCTGTCTCTGGTCAACAGGCTGAGCACAAGTGTGCAAATCAGAGCCACGGTCAGCATGATAGTAGCGGCCAGCATTTCAAACTGTCGGGAAGTAAAGTTAAAATAGCTCATAATGATAGTTACAACTGAGAGCGCTAACGTTATGCTGCTTATGACTTTAATATTAAGAGGGGCTCGGTTATCGTCTGCCTTGTCACCTTTCAGTGTACTGATGATACTCCTGAGACTTCGTTTTGCTTTCATAATACTCCCAACTTCCAATTTCAACAACTTGACATTTTTCACCGTAACTTAAGTTGCCAGTCGGTGTAACTAACTGTTTTGGCGCTTTTCATTCGCGAGTATATGAATTGACTTCACATTTTCACTCCAATTAATGTGTATATTTACACGCATTATAACATCGAGCAACATAAATTTCTACAGTTTATTAACGTAATTTTCGCTTGACAAACGCTCAATTTTGTGTATAATTATTTACGATAAACTGATGACCGGGGGTAAGTACCCGGCGTTTGCCCGGTTTAGAGAGCCGCTAAAGTCGACGCGCTAGACGTCGATAGGTGGAAATGCGGTGCGGGAACGCAGGCGAATGGACCCGGGAGGGCGGCTTGAAAGGCGCGGCTGCTGCATATTGCAGGCGGTCGGCTGAGTATGGCAGACGGAGGCGGCTCTCCGTTACAAAAAGCCAGCGTATAAAACGCCGCAGCGGAGTATGAGTCTTATCAGCATGTGGCATGAGTACGTAACGAGTGGGCGCAATATGCGTCAAGCCGGGTGGCACCGCAGGAGTTTTATACTCTTGTCCCTGCAAGTAGTTTGTGGGGGCAGGAGTTTTTTTGTTACCTTGCTCCCAACCCAGCACGGTCCGGAAATAAAGGTACTTCCATAGTTCGCAAACATCTGACTCAGCGCTTTGCGAAGCAAGTTGGATCATCTTGTTCCGGAAGAGTCACTAAAATCATTTATGAAAAGGAGAAGGTAAAAATGTCAGAGCACAAAATCCCGTACAAAACATTCCTCACCGAAGAGGAGATACCGAGGGCGTGGTATAATATCCGCGCCGACATGAAAACAGACCACCGCCCAATACTTCACCCCGGCACGCATCAGCCGATGAAAGCGGAAGAGCTCATGCCTGTTTTCTGCGAAGAACTTGTCAAGCAGGAGCTCAACGACACAGACAGGTACATCGAAATCCCGCAGGAAATATACGATTTCTACAAAATGTACAGGCCCTCCCCCCTCGTGCGCGCTTACTGCCTCGAAGAAGCGCTTCAGACCCCGGCAAAAATCTATTACAAGTACGAAGGCGGAAACACTTCCGGGAGCCATAAGCTTAACTCAGCCATAGCTCAGGCGTACTATGCCAAAGAGCAGGGTCTGCGCGGCGTCACGACGGAGACAGGCGCGGGTCAGTGGGGCACTGCCCTCTCAATGGCTTGCGGGTACTTCGGGCTCGACCTGAAGGTGTTCATGGTGAAAATCTCCGCAGAGCAAAAACCCTATCGAAAAGCAGTGATGGAAACATACGGCGCTTCTGTCACCCCCTCGCCGTCGGATACGACCGAGGTCGGACGTAAAATGCTGGCGATCGACCCGAGTTCCGGAGGCAGCCTTGGGTCCGCCATCTCCGAAGCCGTTGAAGTTGCTGTGACGACTGAAGGGTACAGATACGTGCTCGGCAGCGTGCTGAACCAGGTGCTGCTACACCAGTCCGTTATCGGGCTTGAGACAAAAGCCGCGTTCGAGAAGATTGGAGAATACCCGGACATGATAATCGGCTGCGCGGGCGGAGGGTCGAACCTCGGCGGTTTGATGTCGCCGTTCATGACGGATAAACTTGCCGGCAAGAGCGCCCCGTACTTCATCGCAGTCGAACCGGCTTCCTGCCCGTCGCTGACGCGAGGGAAGTTCGCGTACGACTTCTGCGATACCGGCATGGTCACGCCGCTTGCGAAAATGTACACTCTCGGGGCCACGTTCGTCCCGTCGTCAAACCACGCCGGAGGTCTCAGATACCACGGCATGAGCCCGATACTCTCGCAGCTCTATCATGACGGGTACATCGACGAAGCAAGGGCAGTCGTGCAAACGGACGTATTCCAGGCGGCTACAATGTTCGCCAGATATGAAGGCACGCTTCCGGCGCCCGAGTCGTCGCACGCTATCCGCGTCGCGATAGACGAGGCGCTAAAATGCAAAGAGACGGGCGAGGAGAAGACAATCCTCTTCGGTCTGTCCGGCACGGGCTACTTCGATCTTGGGGCATACATGCAGTACAACAGCGGTTCGATGACAGACCGCATACCCACTGATGAAGAACTCGAAGCCGGGTTCAGCGCGATTCCTCAGGTGGAAGAGGGATAATCGCCGGGTAAGCGCACGCTGCAGACGCGTTAGTTCCGCATGGGTGTCACCCTGAGTCGGCGCTGCTGACTCAGGGTGACACTTGTTCATCATTAACCTTAACTAATTTCGTGCAAACATCGCAAAATCGCTTCGGCGGTCCGGGCATTACGTCCGGGCCGCCGTTTTATCGCGTTTTCATTTTTCTTTAAGGAACGATCCCGCGAGTTTAACAAAGCTTTCATTGCCGTTTCAAGACAAGTTAGTTTTTGTCAGTTATACTTCACCACATTAAGTAACCGCAAATACGCGGTAGTAATGAAGAGGAGATACCGAAAATGCAAAATACAATTCTTGAGACAAAGAAGCTGTGTAAGACCTATACAAGCGGGAGCCTGAAGCAGAACGTGCTGAAGAACCTGGACCTTGAAATCTACGACGGAGACTTCACTGTTATCATGGGGCCGTCAGGCGCGGGCAAGTCTACGCTGCTCTATGCGCTTTCCGGCATGGACAAGCCGACATGCGGTACGATCGGGTTCTCCGGGCGAGAAATATCCGGCATGTCAAACGACAAGCTCGCAGTGTTCCGCCGCGATAACTGCGGGTTCGTCTTCCAGCAGATGTACCTGCTCGACAATATGAGCATCATGGACAACATCCTTGCATGCGGCTTTCTTGTCAGCAAGAACAGGAAGGCGATCACGGAGCGCGCAAGGAAGCAACTCACCGGTCTGAACCTCGACGAGACAATGTGGCGCAAATTCCCTTCGCAGGTTTCGGGAGGCGAGGCTCAGCGCGCAGGAATCGCGCGCGCGCTTATTAACAACCCCAAAGTCGTTTTCGCCGATGAACCGACAGGAGCGCTCAACTCAGCCAACGGCGAGGCGGTGCTCGACGCCCTGACGGAAGTCAACGCAAAAGGGCAAAGCATTGTGATGGTAACGCATGATATCCGCTCCGCGATTCGCGGAAACCGCGTGCTGTACCTGCGCGACGGCGTTATATGCGGCGAATGCGATCTAGGCCCGTACGATAGAGAAGACAGGGCGCGTCATGACGAGCTTTCCGCGTTCCTCGCGGAAATGGGATGGTGACGGAGTTTAGAATGCCGCACGATGCCGCGCAATACCGCGCTATACCGCGTAGTACCGCGCAATACCACGAGATACTACGTACCGGTACTCATTGTAAGATGAAAAGTACATAAAAAATAACCTGATACGCAACAAAGAGAGGGAGTTACTATCATGAAAAAAATATGGATGCTGGCTTCGGCCAACCTTAAAAAAAGCAAGAGCCAGACAATCAGCCTGCTGCTGTTCGTGCTGATCGCCGCAATGTTCCTGAACATCGGACTGGTCATGTTCTTCGGCGTAGGCAGCCTGTTTGACGAACGCGCCGAGGCTGCGCATTCTTCACAGTTTATGGCGATCTACACAGACGCGGTCCGGACGGACGAGTACATTAACTATATAAAGAGCTCGCCGGGAGTTGTCGAAACAGCCAGGCAAAAAGCGGTCGGAGGTTTCGGCGACTATGAGATAGACGGGGCGAGCAACATAGCGTACATGTATTTCGCTAAAGCTGAAAGCGGCCAGTCGATGGACGCGCCTGTGCTAATAGGTGATTCCCGCCCATTGACAGGCGACGGTATATACATCCCGTACTTTATGATGCTTCTCAACGACTATAGGATCGGCGACGCTTTCAAAGTCAACATTTCAGGGACAGCGCTGGACTTTACCATCGCGGGCGTTTCCGAAGAAATCATGCTGGGCGCGCAGTACAACACTCTGCACCGCTTCTATGTGTCGGACGCGATGTTCAGCGAATTGCAAAGCAAGCTTCCCGGAGGAAATCACGACCTGCTTCTGGCGAGGTTTGAAAACAGTGACGATGCGATGTTCTTTGAGGCGGATTATAACAGGGACGTCTCCAATGACGGTCTCGTCTTCACCTTGATCCTCGACAACGCAAAGCAGGCGCGCACAATGATCCCGATGATCGCATCGCTGATAGTCACCGCTTTCTCGATCATTCTGCTTGCCGTCAGCCTGATCGTGATCCACTTCCGCATAGTGAACAGCATCGAGGAGAGCATGGTGAACATAGGCGCGCTCAAGAGTATGGGATACAGGAGCAGGCAGATAATTTCATCGATCGTAACGCAGTTCGGGAGCGTGTCGCTCGTCGGCGCGGTATTGGGGATCGCTCTATCGTATGTCGTTCTGCCGCTGATTTCAAACATGCTGCGTCCCATGATCGCTCTTGTTTGGAACCCGCAGTTCGAGTTACTCACTGCTTTGATCCCCTTGGCACTCGTGCTCGCCGCAATAACTCTGTTCTCGTACCTCTCGTCCCGCAGGATAAAAAAGCTGCACGCGCTGACCGCCCTTCGCGGGGAGTCCTCAAATCGTGTGACAAAGAAGAACCCCCTGCCGCTCGACCGCGCGCGCGGCCCGCTCAGCCTCCTGTTCGCGGTCAAGCAACTACTTCGCGGCAAAAAGCAGGCGATTGCCATAATAATAATCGTCGCCGCGGTGAGCATGGCTTCCGTAGCGGGTCTTGCGGTGAATTATAATATGAACGTCGAGACAGACGCTTTCGTCAGCTCGCTGTTCGGCGAGATGCCCGAAGTCAGTTACATGCTGAAAAGCGGCGTCGACGGAACCGCTTTTGCGCAGAGGCTCTCACAGCGTCCGGACGTCCGGAAAGTGCTTGGCTATAATCAATCCGTCCAGATCCTTGTTGACGAGATAAGCGTCTCCACCGCTATCGCTGAAGATTGCGCGCTGCTTGAGGGTAATATGCTTCTGAACGGACGTTATCCAGCGAATGAAACCGAGATCGCGCTTGGGACATCAATATCAAAAGTCAGCGGGAAAAACACCGGCGACTCTGTCATAGTTAAAAGCGGCGACGCTGAGAAAGAGTACACCGTCACAGGCATAGTCCAGTACATGAACGCAGGCGGTTTCAACGCGCTCATCGGCGGAGACGGCTTTATGCGGCTGGATCAGGGGTTCATGTTCAATGAGTTCAACGTCTACCTCACAGACGGCTGTGACGTCAAGGCGTTCCTGAGGGAAGTCGAAGCGGCGGAAGGCAACATCTTTGACGGCGTAATGGACTCCGGCGACCAGCTTGAATCGATAATGGGAACGATGAGCGGGATTTTCTCCGCAGTCGCGATAGGCATTGTCGCCGTCACAGCGTGCGTTGTCGTACTGACGCTCTATATCATAATCAAAACTACGATCCTTCGCAGGAGGCGCGAACTGGGCATACAGAAAGCGCTGGGGTTCACGACATTCCAGCTCATGAACCAGACAGCGCTGAACATGATTCCCATTATTCTTGCGGGCGTCGCGATCGGCGCGGTCGCCGGGTACTTTGGTCTGAACCCGATGATGTCCCTCCTGCTCGGCAGCATGGGCATAGTAAAAACCCACTTGCTAACGCCTCTTAACCAGACCGTCATTGTCTGCGCCGCGCTGATAGTAATGGCATATGCAGTCTCGATGCTGATATCAGGCAGGATCCGCAAAATATCGGCATACGCGCTTGTGGCCTGTGAAGCTTGAATCACACATCCGGCGTCGAGCGTAATCTTGAAAATAGCAAAAAGCCGCTCTTCGGCGAGTGAGAACATGAATTTCCGATCTTTATATATGTTGAAGGAGCTGTTCAGTTTCAAACACTGAACAGCTCCTTGTAATTCTTTGCATCAACACGACAGCAGGAAAGAATATGGTTTACTTTCCTGTGGTCTTCCCTATGTAATCTACTCCCCATTCTTCCAGCTTTGCTCTTTGGCAAGTCGGGAACTGATCCAGGCACATATGAAACACAACACAAGCCTTGCAATTGTCATAGTATACGCACGACGTGTTCCAGCAGTCGCATTTCTGATTTTCCTTGCCGGCACATTCAAGCGCCGCAGTCATGCCTTCGCGTGTAACATTTGTGGGCGGATTATCTCTCCATTTGAACTTGTCCGGTTGTTCCAGCATGTTTTTATACTCTGCCATTGTATCTCAACCTTTCTTAATATAATTACTGATGATACGATATCATAAAATAACAGAACTCGTCAACCACAATCGGCGAATGTTTTAATGAATGTAACCGCTATGCTACACTTCAGAGGGGTGTCCGGGAGACTGCCTTTTTTGAGGCTGGTTGCGAAGCAGGAGGCGGAAGCCACTGCTCATATACCCCGGAACATTTGTAGAAGCCTCAAAAAAGCATCTCCCGGAC
>Ga0082212_10008243_pt1 | contig 13647 bp, 9 predicted proteins | sample TergutNt197P3_FD_71548 | JGI IMG/M metagenome (GOLD analysis project Ga0082212, IMG submission 71548) | Neocapritermes taracua P3 segment gut microbial communities from Petit-Saut dam, French Guiana - Nt197 P3 | ecosystem: Host-associated > Arthropoda: Insects > Digestive system > Gut ... | reverse complement strand
AATCCGACGATTGATGATTTGGAGGTTATGGATGTCGAATATGAGCAACACACCCAATGGGTGCGGGCAACCTACCCTTATGTGGACATGTACCGCACACCGTTTCGCTCTTTATTCGCGCCGCTCGTGTTGTCCGAATTGAAAACCTACTTCACGGCCTGGACTTATCGCTATACGTTGAATGAATGCTATCGTTGGCATAATTCCGGCGCACGCATGTTGGTGATGAAAGACATTGATTATGAAAAAGGCTTGAAAGGCAACGAACCCTGGACGGACAATGCTTTCATGGCGGACGATTATTTTTCCGTCGTGGTTGCCGTCGAGAGTCATCCCTATCCCTCGGTTTTTTCACCCAATTATTTCAAAAAAGCCGGTCAGGATGGCCACGTTGCCATTTCGCAGGCCATGTATTACAACTTGAACGGCCGGGATGTTTCCAAAAAAGAGAAGAATATTCAACCGAACACGGGTTGGGACACCCTTCAATGGAGTCCTGATCACGCGAATTCATCCAACAATATTGGTGACAGCAAAGGGACGGCAAAAATCAAAGCCAGGGAATGGATTGACGCAAATCCCCAGGGCGGAAGCTTCTCCTTCAGCAGTATCAACGCAATCATATCAGGTGCCGATTCAAAAGTGGATAAAGCGGAAGCAGAAGCGGATGACAAAATTGCAAACCCGGATTCACCGGACAAGAAAGACCCGGAATATGACGGTTATGACGCGAGTGCAGATGAGATCACCGCACAAATTACTAATGTTTCCAAAGGAAACGGCTTGTTGGCAAACATGTCAGAACATGTTTTGGGGGACGACCCGGGACGTCGCAGTGTTCGTCTGAATTGGCAGGCCAAATTGCGTCCTGTCACGCGAGAAACAGTCGTCAAGCTTCTTAATTCAACATTCAGCACGGCGAATGGAAATGTCTCGGATAATTGTATGCCGATCATCCAGGGAACCGGCATGGACTTCATATTGCACTGATTCTTCCCCCGACAACCCCAGAACAGTTTTTTATTTTTTTCATGAAAATGACAAAGTCTTTTGTTCCCAATTCGACAGGTTTCCAAGGGTTATCCCGGGTTCTTCCCCGCCGCAGGAAATCGGCGAGGTACGGGCTGGCGCCATTGGAAATGATTCTCGTATTGCCCGTGGTTGTATTCCTGCTGGTGATGATCTACTACGTCGCCGCATCGGGCATGCAAAAGCACGATCTTGTTTCCGCTTGCCGCAATGACGCCTGGGACGGACGTTATCAATCCAATGCCAGGTATCGTCCTCAAAACTTGAAGCCGTTTGTCCCGGCATTTCCCAACGGCAACATCAGCGCAAGTGTCGATAACAAGCCGGTCAAAACAGGGTTTTATTTTGATTTGTGGAAACAGACGGCAAATACAAAGCACCTGGTTCTTGCAAAAACCTGGGACCATGAAAACGAAAAATTGAACAGGCATCCCGTCTTTTTGAATACGGATTTCATATCCAGTTTTCTCAAAGGGTTTGGTATGGATATCGCACTGGAAGCCGGTAAAAACTGGTTGCAGGATCAATTGGACGACATGATTGATGAGATCGTCCTGGAAAACATCAAGGATGTCATTCCCACTCTTGAAGATGTTGAGTGGCTGGAGCAGACCGCCAACGAAATTCTTGATGATCTTCTTGGTGTTATTGATGGAGAGGACAGTCTTTATGAAGATGCAATAGATGAACTTGACATTGATACGAATCAAATGTCGAAAGGAGCAAATGCTCTCGCTGAAGAAACTGATCAGGAAATCGAGAATATCCAAAATAGAATTAAGGAATTGGAAACTCTGAAACAATCGTTGATTTCCGTTGATTACAGATTCAATGATTTACTCCTGTCAGAACATGGACGTGGCGGTGTTGTTCGGTTCGTGGCACTGAACACACAGGAATCCGATCCCGAATTGGATGAAGAGATTCGCAAGATTGATGAAAAAATTTACCAACTTCAGTTGATCCTGGATGCTCTCAAAAAGATAAAGCAATCCGCAGACAATATCCAACAAAAGGTTGCCTCCATCATCAAGCGTGTTACGGATTTGGGAAATATCGAAGAGACGATCAAGAGAATGGTCAACGATGCAAAAGCGGCGGTATCAAGGGCTAGAAACCAAATTAAAACGATTATCGCGGACTTGAGAAAAAATCCCCTTGATTTGTTCAAACATCAAAGTAATATAGATAAATTCATCAGTGACGCACAAAATAGCGTCAGGAAAATGACGAATGACATTGAAGCATTATTGAAGAAAGTCAAGAAAATCAAGGACGATGTTGAGGGAATTCTTCAAGAGATCAATAATATCCGGACAGAGTTTAACAAAATCAAACAGCAAATAAGAGAATTGTAACAAAACAATAAGGAATCGATGATACTTCATGTCTCAGGAAACGAAAACTGAAACGGAAACAAAGAAACCACTCACACCGTGGCAAAAACGCATGTCTCGTGCCAGGGTGGCCGGTCGCATGGTTTGTGTCGTGTTGATCCTGCTCGTTTGCGGCAGCGTGATATGGAATATTTTTCGCCTGCTGGATTCCTTCAACGAAAAAGAACCGCCCGCTTTGGCTGCCGACCAACAGTCCGAAGACATCCCGATATTCCCGTTGATCACATTCGATCCCGAAGGCCAATGGGAATTGAGCGGGTTATCGACGGTTGTGACCTCGCCGCTGATGCCGATGCCGGAAACGGTTTCGATGCTCGGTTCCCGAAACGACCGCGATGGAAGCCCGCTGATGCAATTGTTCGAGTATCAAACTGCGGACGGAGATGTCCCTCCCGAACACCAGATACCGTCCCTGTTGAGCTTTTGGTCGCAACAGGGTTGGAAATGCCGATGTCTGGAAATCCCCTCGTTGGTTTCCTATATGTGTGAATGTGAAAACAGTCGTTGCTATGTGCAATTGTTTTCCGATGATTCCAAGTGTTATTTTCTCGTCAGTTGTGCCCCTCCCGAGTCCTGAAGGCCGATTGCTTTCCGGGGTTCATTGCCCATGACCGTTGACTTGCATACCACACCATCCTTTTACTCACGCTATTTGCCGTTATAATACCATGAAAAATACAGTACGACTACTTATCGCATTGGGATTTGCCGCTTTTGCCGCAATATTGAATTTTGTCTGGGTTCAACAAAATCTCCCGAAATACCGTAACTATACGGTCTATACGGAAAATTTTATGCAGGGTTCCATCATTGAATCGTATGAGGGTAATTTTCGCCCCGTGTCGCTTCCTGAAAAAAGCGGAATCAAACTTTCCGAGCTCTTTGTTCCCTGGGAAGAGCGAAGCACCCTGGTCGGGTTCAGAACGTCGCGTTCGATTCAAGCCGGGGAATTGGCTCTGGTCAGCGATGTGTCGGTCAAAAACATCACCCCGGAACTCGGTTCTCTGGGGCCGTTTCGCCTTCTTACCGTTCGCGACCAGTTCGTCAACAGAGATTCGGGTGAATCGCAAAGGTCTTCCGGCAGCAGCGGAGGACGCTTTCCTGTGACACTGATTGTCACCACAAAGGTCGATCCACGAACACGCATGGTGACCTATGAGACGGAAGTCAAACAGTTGCTGCAAATCCTCGAAATGGACAGAAAAGCCACCAAGGACGGTAAGGAAAGCTTGATCAAGGCGATCGAGGTCAAGCCGGAATCGACGGCCAATGATTCATCCAATGGCACGGAACTCAAAAGTAACGAAGTCGCACTTATCATCGATCTTCCGGATATTCCCATCATCACGGACGTACTCCTGACCTCCGGGGAAATCAGCTTTACCGTTCCCGCTTCCCTGATCGAAGCCTTCAAATAAGAGAATGAACCCCCATGCTTGTTCTTTACAATCATGAAATCGAAGCGAAACAGTATCGCAAGGAAATCCCCGGAACACGAATCCGGATCGGACGCGATGTGGGCAATGATATTGTCTTAAACAACAAATTCATTGCGCCGTTTGCCGCCGTGGTCGAACAAAAAGGCGATACCTGGGTCATGACCGTCCTCGGATTGAATCCCGTGGAGATTGAGGGAAAGGAATTCAAGTCCGGCGACTCGTTCGAGCTCACCTACCGGACGGCCATCAAGATTTTTCCTTTTGATATCATTTTGGACCTTCCCCGAAAGGAGGAAGTGACGCGCAAGGCAAGGCTTGCCGAATGGGACAGACAATTTTACAATTTGATCAACACGGTCCATACGGAAATCCTGCGAAGAACCGATTTCAATTTCGAGCATCAATCCGATCTGACGGAATCCTTGCTGGAGATCGTCGAAAAACAGATCGAGGAAATCACCAAAGAACAGGGCCTTTTGCATTCGGATCAACACGAACTGGCGGATCATCTGGCGGGTCATACCGTGCGGAGTGAGATGGTTTCCGATTTTTCGGCACTGTCCGGCAAGAAAAAGTTTTCCCTGCTTGGCGATCATTCCCATTGGTCGCGATTGGTTTTGATCAACCAGACTTGCGAGCAGGAATTACGGGAAATCAAAAAACGCATTGAAATGAATTTGAATCTTTCCCGGTTTCCGTCTGCGGAAGAGCAACTCAACGAAATCGAACGGGACTTTTGGGAGCAGTGGGAATCTTTGGTACAAGAAAATCGCATCCGTAAAGACACGAGAAATTATCTCGCCGTCCGCCACGTCAAAAAGACACTGAAAGATATCCTGTTCGGATATGGACCGCTTGAGGACCTGTTGCGGCTTCCCACGGTCACGGAAATCATGGTTGTCAGCAGTGACCGCATTTTCATCGAAAAGGGAGGCCGCATCGAAAATTCCGGACGGACGTTTCTTTCCGATGAAATCACCGTGACAATCATCAACCGTATCACATCGAAAGTCAATCGTCATATTGACAAGGCCACACCGCTTGTTGACGCCCGGCTGACGGATGGAAGTCGCGTCAATGCCGTCATTGAACCGCTCGCCATCAGCGGACCATGCCTGACCATCCGGAAATTTCCCGAACAGCGTCTCCTGGTCGATGACCTCATACGAATCAAATCCATCACGCCGTCCGCTGCGGAATTCCTTCGCAGTGCGATCCTGAACCGGCGCAACATCATCGTTTCCGGCGGCACCGGCACCGGCAAAACCACTCTGCTGAACTGTCTGAGTGATTTCATCCCCAACAATGAACGGATTGTCACGATTGAAGACACGGCGGAACTGCGACTGGCGAAGCAACACGTCGTCAGGATGGAAGCCAAAAAAGCGAACGCCGAAGGAGTCGGGGAATTCACCATCCGCGACCTGGTGCGAAATGCCTTGAGAATGAGGCCGGATCGCATCGTTGTCGGCGAATGTCGCGGTGCGGAAGCTCTCGACATGCTCCAGGCGATGAACACGGGCCATGACGGGTCGTTGACGACGCTCCACGCCAACAATACGGCCGACGTGATTCTCCGGCTGGAGGTGCTTGTGCAAATGGCCTTTGAGTTGCCGATCCATTCGATCCACCAGCAGATTGCGTCCGCCGTTGATCTTGTTGTGCAGCTCAAACGCATGAGGAACGGCAGACGGTGTGTCTCCCAGATTTCGGAAATCAAAGGCATTGACCCAAACAACTCGGATGTCATTTTCTCGGACCTGTTCGTCCTGGAAAACGAAAGCGACGACGAAGCGGAACTGATTCCCACGGGAAGTCTCCCGACGTTCATGGATGTTTTGATTGAACGTAACCTGATTACCCTGCAAAATTTTTATATTTGACGACAAGGTGGAAACATGGAGTATGTCTTACCAAGTACCGTTTGTTTTGCCCTGGCCGGGTTTTTTATCGCACTTCCCTTGCTTGACTATTGGGACGGGTTTTCAAAGAAATATCTCGGCGTTCTTTATACGACCAGTCTGATGCTCGGTTTGGATCAAACCTGGTTCACCGTCAGTCTCCGCTTTTGGGGAGTCGTCATGGTCGTCAACTTTCTGGTATTCGGCGTCTTTTTCCAGGTTTGGCCGATCATGCTCGCATTGCTTTATCTGATTTTCGTCTCCCCGCGACTCATCATGGAATACCTGGTGGCACGACGCAAGCGTCTCATTCGGGACCAATTGATCCCGGCTCTTTCCGTCGTGGCCAATGGTACGAAAGCCGGTCTTGCGCTGGAAGAATCGTTTCGAGAAGCCACCTTGACCATTCCGGCACCGTTGAATCGCGAATTCAAACAGATTGTGCGGGATCATCAGCTCGGACGTCCTTTCATTGCCGCCGTCAACACGGCCAAAGAACGCCTTGATGTTCCGTGTTTCACGCTTTTCGCCACCGCGTTGACGGTTTCTCGCGAGCAAGGCGGAAATTTGAGTGAGGTTCTGGAGCGGCTCCGAAAAAGCCTTGTGGAAACCCAACGTTTGGAAAGAAAACTGGAAGCGGAAACGGCGCAGGGAAACATGGTGATCTTCGTCCTTTCGCTGATTCCGTTTTTCTTTACATTGATGGTCCTGTTCATGCACCCAACCGGGGGTGTTCTCCTGTTCACAACGGTTTTGGGACAAATCCTGTTTTCATTGGTGATCATGCTGACTTACATTGGAAATCGCTGGGGACAGCATATTATGAAAATCGAGTTTTGAATGAGTGACATAAGTTTTATTTTGTTGATGTTTTCCTCGCTTTCCCTCGGGGCGGGAGTGTTTTTCGGTCTTTGGGCTTTCCTCGGACTGGCTTATCGCGAAAACGACGAACAAGTCGATTACATGGATGTCAGGTATCGGCAACTCAAGGAAAAAAGCCTGATTTTTCGTCATTGCTTTGTCCTGGTGCTGGAATTGGCCGATTTCTCGCGTTATTCTCCGAGAGTGGAAATCATCAGACGGGACTTGCCGATGGGAGAACGAGGCAACCCCTGGGAACCCGAAGAATTTCTCGGACTCGTGCGAACACAGGGGATACTCGCGGCTTTGGGCTTGGGAATCTTCATTTGGGTTTTGATTCACCCGGTCGCCTCCTTGATGATCGCCCCTTTTGTGTACCTTTTTTATGAACCGGTGCGGATTCGCTTTCTCGCGGACGCCGCTGAAAAACGAAGAAGACTCATTCGTCAACGCCTGCCGCTCCTCATTGATCTTCTTTCGCTGTCGCTTGGTGCAGGCAGTACGTTTTCCGGCAGTCTGGCGACGGCCGTGAGAGAAAACAAAAATCATCCCATCGGAGAAGAATTCGGGGAAGTCCTCCGACAAATCGGACTGGGTGTCCCCGAACGAAAATCCCTGGAAGCTCTTGCAAAACGCGTTTCCGATGAACCTGTCGATGAAATGGTTTTCGCTGTGAACAAGGCGATGGAATTGGGGGTGCCACTGGCCAACACGCTTGCGGAAATCGCCGACCAAATGCGACTCAAGGTTCAGCAATGGGGAGAAAAAGCGGCGGCCGAAGCCCAGGTCAAAATTCTTTTTCCAAGCGTTGTCATCATGATTGCCTGTATGATCGTTATCGTTGCTCCATTTATTCTTCCTGCCATTTTCGGGGAGGCCATGTAACCTTGCCTTTCATCCGCCCTGTCACCCTCTTTTTCCTATTGCATAACAATGAGTATTCCGATTCGAATCATCCAGGGAAAAAATTCCTCCATCCATACCATTGAAAAGCGGTTCGTCCCTGTGGGGATGGCATCCCACTGTGAATTGAATCTCAGTCAACCGGACATTCCCGACGTGGCGTGCCTGCTTGAATGCGATCTTGCCGGGAAAAAAATTCTCGTGAATTGCCTGCATCCCAATCTTATCGTTCTCAACGGCAAGCCGCTGAATCAAAATGATAAAATCCTGTGGTATGAAGGACAGGAGATGCAAATCGGCGCAAATTGCAGGCTGATTCACGGCACCGTCCCTGCGTCTGCCGTTGCCAAACCCAAGCACGCGCCTGCATCCCCGCCGCAATCGCAAAAAAGAGACGAAGCGGCACATAACAAACAGCAACCCACTTCCGTTCCGCAATCACGCAGAGGGAACACTCCTTCCGCACCGCGTGCCAATGCCGACGTCGCTGAACAGGAACAACAGGCCGCCCGTAAAAAACAATCCCAGTTGATCTCTATCATCCTTATTGTGGTGTGCGTTATAGGTTGCGCCATGATGTTGATGGTTGACTCCACCCTGCCCGACGGGAAAAAGGCAAAGATCGGTTTTAGCACACTTGACCCATTGCTGTTGAATAAAGGCAAAGACCACAATGGCATCTATGAAAAAGCCCATTCAAAACTGAGTCAGGCTCGCTCGGCACAAACCAACAGTGCGACACGCCGCAAGTTCTATAATGAATTGAAAACCGAAGTGGAACTCCGACGGCAAAACTCACCTGACCCCACACTGGACCAGCTCATCATTGATTTCATCAATCAACAACCCTGATCCCAACACCCCACAATCCCGGAACGATTTGATGACTCACCAGTATTATGTTCTTGGTAAAATTGGCGTTGCCCCGATCGGAGAAATCTTCGACGGTTGCAACACCGGAACCCAGCAAAAATTATCGATTCTCCATTTGGACGCTCATTTGTGCCAGGAGGAATTCGATGATAACTGGAATCATCTGCAAAAAACGTTCCAACTCAGACATGAATTGTCGGAAACGGTGGTGGATTCCGACAAGATATCCCATTTCATTATTCTCCCGGAACGCGGAAAATCGTTGAAACAACTTCTTCGCGAATCACATTCCCGATTACTTCAACGCGTTGTCAGGGCGGTCATCCATGATGTCCTGGAACTCCTCGATTATTTTCACGGTGTGAATTTCGTCCATGGCGACATTCGTCCCGATACGTTATTGCTTCCTGTTCCCGGCAATCCCGCTTCCCCGCCGGAGCCGCAAATCCGACTGGCGTATTCACCAGGCGTCTTTTACGGAAATGAAATCATTTTTGGCCGGCGCGAACGCAAGTATCTCGCCCCGGAAATGATCAACCCACAGAAATTCGGTGCCGTGTCACCGGCAACCGACCTGTTTTGCCTGGCCTTCACCGCTCTGGAACTCTTGTTCGGCGAGGAGGAGTTCAACAACATGTTTTGTCGAATTGGTGCCGACGGCAGCCCGAATTTCATCGTCGTGATCGGAGATGGAGAAGAACGTCTCCCGCCATTGAAGTCCGTTTTTCCGGGAATTGATGCCGATCTCTATTATTTCTTTCATTCCGTCATTCAACGCAAAGTGTCGGCACGTCCCACTTCCCCCCGGGACATTCTTGCACGAATGAAAAACAAATATCTTGTCCAAAAACTATTCAAAAAGTTATTCAAAAATCTTACCAAACTGTCGATTAACCCCGGAGTTTTCTATGCGTTCCGTGATTTTTTTTCCAAACTCAATTGGGAAAACCTCATGACGGAGGAAATCGGATCGTACAACATTCCCGACGAAAAAAGAGAGAAATTCATTGTCAACAAGGCCGTTTCCCATCTCAAAAGTTTTGCCGTTCCGGAAAACACACTCCATCAAGTCGAAACGATGCGAATCGGTTTTCAAAAACCGGATTCCTACGAGTTGACGTTTTTCCGCCCGAACAGCCAAGAGGTCGAGGCCATCGCAAAGGAAATCCGCGATTCCCAACTTCGTGACCCGTACCTCAATGATTATGGCGGCACTCAAGAGGAAATGGTTTCCGATCTCACCGGCAAGGCCACCGTTGTGAATGAGCCGGACGATCCGTCACTCTGGGATACTATTTCCGGGAGCAAAATTTCCTTTTCTCTCAAATCTCTTATCACAAAAGCCTGGTGGGATGAGCAGTTCAAAAAGAAATCCGTGCTCTGTGGATTATTCGGAGGAATCGCGTTGATTCTGCTTCTGCTACTGATACTGTCTCCTTCACCCAAAATCAACCCTGTTGCGGACGATTGGCTTCCCGAAGGCTGTTCCGTTGTTGCAGGAAGTGAAATGGATAAGGAAACGGGATTACCCCGGCAAATCGAAGTCAAAAAGCTGAAAGACGTGGAGTCGTTGCGTTTGGTTTTGGTTCTGATCAAGCCCCCGGCGTCTTCCGCAGACGAATCTCAAAACAGTCAACCCCGCCTGGGTGAGCGTATATCCAAAAACGCGAAGCCGGAACCGTTTTACATTGCGGAAAAGGAAGTCAGTGTTGCTCAGTTCGAGTATTTGCTCAATGATACGACGAAGTTGAGAGACGAATCGGACTTTGATAAGGCCCAAAGCGGCATTTCCCATGAGGAGGCGGAAAATTTTTGTACCAAGTTCGGGGGAAATCTGCCGACGGAAGACCAGTGGGAAGCCGCCGCAAATTATCAACCGGAAAAAAAGCTGACCAACTTGCCGGGAACCGTATTACAATGGTGTGCCGAGTGTTATGAACGCGATTTTGACGAAACACTTCTTGATGTTTCACCGAAAGATTATCTTGTGAAAGGCGTTTCCCCGTTGATGTTCGCCAACCCCGAACGACGTTCCGCCTGGCGGGCTCCCGCCGATGAACAGGGGGCTCCGGATATCGGTTTTCGCCCCGTCGTCATGCCGGTCAAGAAAAACGAAACAAGGCAGGAACAAAACAAGGCAGGAACGAAACAAGGCAAAAATGAAACAAGGTAGGGCGGTCACGCCGTGACCGCCGGTAGCCTCATGGTCTTGCCATGCATACGCAAACTCGACTCAATTCGTCCATTGAAATCCGAGCAGGACGGTCTGTTCGGTGGTGTGGGAGTAGAGCGTCGTGTTGTAGGACGCAAAAAGCAATGCGGTCTTCTTTTCATTGACGTAGCGATGCATGCCGCCGTCAAGATAAATGAAATCGCGTCCGATCGGAAGACTGCTGTATTGTCGGCTTTGCCCGACGGAATTTCCATCGAGGATCGTCGCGTCGATGTATGCGATATCGCTTCCGCCAAGCTGCGTCCCGTAGAGAACTTTGCCTGAAATCCCGGCTTTTTCCCCGGATATCGACCCTGCCACGCCTGCTTTGGCCAAAACCCGGTCGAATTTGCTGTCGTCGTATCGGCGGCGCGCCAATTGCTTATCATAATCCGTCCCATAGATGGGACCGTAACCCCCGTCCATTTTTTCGGTAAATGAGGAAATCCACATGCCTTCGTAGTCAAGACCGACGGTCGGTTTGAGCAGGGCACGTTTACCCAACGGGATTCTTTTCCCGAGATTCGCAGAGGCATTGAACGTATATCCCGACATGTCCCCGCCCAGGCGGTATTGCGAAAGTCCGGTCGTGATCGGATCGGGCCCTTTGGCATAACGGCTGGACGTTCCTTCTTGCCAACCCATACTGAACAAAGCTCCGAAATCAAAATTGTGCGGCAGGGACTTCACGGCCATCATCCCCACATGAATGTCGTTCATGACGACGTTTCGTTCGGATTGAAACAACCGGGGGTTGGAGTATCCGAACAGGACGCCGACGGACGTGGTGGAGTCGGTATCGATCGTTGCTCCGGCGAGAAAACCGGTTTTGGCGATTCCGTAACCTTCGGCCAGGCCTTGCGCATCCGACGTTTTGACCGACTTGTAATAAGGCTGAAAATACAGAATCGGCGACTTGGCGGACGAGCCGGGCGATTGTCCCCGGATGAGCGTGTTGGTGTTTTGTGCATTGGTGTCCTGGGAACCAAACTGGTTGTTTTTGCCGACCCACACATTGGAGGAATTGAACGCAATATCGCCAAATAACGCGGCCTGACCGAGCGAGAACGCCGTAATGGTATCGGCCACTTCGTTCGTTTCGTACACAGGCGTGAGCAGGTCCATGAGGATGCCGTAAGCGTCGGTGGAGTTGTAGAGAAAATCAAAGGTGCCTCGTCTGTCGCTGTCGATGCTCCAATCCAAGCGTTCGTTTTCCAAGTCGGAAACTTGTTGCAACTGCCCCGACGTGAATCCGCCGGCACTGGTTGCAAAGTCGTATAATGAAACCGCATTGACGTCCACGCTGTAATTCCCGGCAGTAAGATTCGTCAGATAGACGCCGACCAAAGGCTTGTTGAATGTGTTGTTCCAAAAATTTTCAACTTGAGGTCGATAGGTTGGGTCCATGTTCGTAAATTCAACGGACTGCGTGACGCTGGGGGCAAGATACGAAATTCCATTGAAAACGACGTCATTCGGATTGACCACGGGAATAGAGTTGTTAAATGTTGCGATGGGATTACTCCCACTGGTCATTGGCATCTCAAAAATCAACTTCGATCCGTTCTGCATGGTGATCAGGGTGTTGATAATCTCCGGTGGTGAAGATATATTACTGCTGTTGCCAAGATACAAAGTTGCTCCGGGGGCAACTGTCATACCGTTCGATGCGGTTAATGTGGAACCTTCGAACAAACTGAAATCGCCCTGATTGACACGGATTGTTCCCGCATTAATCGAACTGTTCACTACGTCAAAGTAACCGCTTCCGGTTTTTATCAGTGTCGTTGCAGTTAAGGAAGAACCTCCGTACATTTCGAAATGACCCTGATTGACATTGAAAGTTCCCACATCAATCGAACCACCATAACCACTATCCAAGTGAAAAACATCCGTGCCGGTTTTGGTCAATATCGATGATGATCCACTAATCACACCGTTGAAATACATGGGTGTCCCGGCTCCCCCGATCGTGAGAGAACTGCCGCTTCCCATTTCAAGATCGCCGCTACCACCAAAACTTAGGTATTCCTGTTTTGTACCAGACATGTTGAAAAAACCGTTGACCCAGAGTTCTGAATGACCAAAATAATCGTTTTGAACTTGGAGGGTCCCCTGAATTGCACCAACCCTGCCCCGGTAATCACTTCCTGCATTGCTGAGAACCAAGGTTCCGGATCCCCATTGATAAAACTCTGCGCTTTCATCACCCAAAATCTTTCCGTCGAAACTGCCGGTGTAACTGGTGCCTAAACCAATTCCGAGAGTACTGTTGCCACCCATCACAATATTTCCGGTTCCTTGAATACTTTCGTAACTCTGCTCCGTGCCAGACATATCGAAGATAGCCCCACTCGAAACCTGAACGCTTTGTCCGGCATGATTCGAATAGAGATTCAGCGTTCCTCCTTCAACCACGAAAGCTCCTCCGAAGGAAGATGCATTGGTCAAGGTCATCGTACCGGTGCCATCCAGGATCATATCCCCACTTCCGGAAATGGGGCCGTTCAAATTGAAATGATTATTGCCGGTGACTTGAAACCTTCCGGCTGAGTTAAAAACGACCGGTCCCGGCCATGACATATTGGAGTTAACCGTTGCGGTTGCGGCGTCTCCATGCCCGGTTGCATTGTCAAAAGTAATCGTCGTTCCACTTGGCAGAGTGATGTTGCCGCTGGGACCGCCTGAATCAATCTCTACCGTTCCTTGTGAAAAAAGCTGCTGTTGCGACAATAAAAGAAATATCACGATCGTGAATATTATCGCAGTTGAATAAAAAGAGCGTCTCATTGTTTTTCGTTTCCCCCTGAAGAGCGAAAAGAATTGTTTTGCCGGATCATCATCCCCAACAATAATCCTAATTGGTCTTTTCATCGGAAATCCTGTATTGACCTCTGTAGCGATTCTATGTGATATAAAGAATAATTGTTTTTTTATTATTTTTTCTTAAGTCGCTATTTTACCAGATATGAAAAACGATCTAAAATCACACAATGAACGGACACATCGACTATTTTTAGATAAAAGTCTTG
>Ga0082212_10008242_pt1 | contig 13648 bp, 13 predicted proteins | sample TergutNt197P3_FD_71548 | JGI IMG/M metagenome (GOLD analysis project Ga0082212, IMG submission 71548) | Neocapritermes taracua P3 segment gut microbial communities from Petit-Saut dam, French Guiana - Nt197 P3 | ecosystem: Host-associated > Arthropoda: Insects > Digestive system > Gut ... | reverse complement strand
CGAACTGTTGCGGGGCAGGGGAATGATAAATTTCAATGCTTCCTTTTCAAGGGCTTCAATATTGCTCATGGATGCAAATCCTTTATCAATGACAACAATAGCGTCCTTCACCCCGCTTTCCTGCAGGCTCATTTTGAAAGCGCTTACATCCTTTATATTATCCGGCAGAAGTCTGTAATATAACTGTTTGAATAATGAAACGACATGTTTTTAAGCGGAGACTGATACACTAAACGGCCGTATGCCAGGATCACCAGACGTTGCCACGAATCGGATGTGAAATAGCATGAAAAAACAAATGTGATCGCCCGGACAGGCACGGTCGCTTATAAAGAAACTTGACTTGTCAGTTCAAATTGGTGGCATCTTGATTTCCTCCGAAGTCAGGAACTCTGTATTTGGTAGATTCATAATCAAAACACGCTTTTTGCATGTCGGAGAGAATCATACCTATCATCATCATTACAAAGAATCCCCCTTGCGCAATGAAGGCAGAACCTGTTGTACATTCAATAGCTATAAAACCAATAATCATCAATACTAACACTAAGTGTTTCGATAATGTATAACCGCTTCTTTTATACAAGCGGATTGCCTTTTTTATGATATAAGCCCAAAAAAGAATAAATAAAATAATCCCTACTACTCCAAATTGAGCTAACGAAGGATAATACGTGTCAGAAATGAAATTACAAAAATGTTTACTTATCCCGTAAACATTTTCTATTCCATATTTTGCATATAAACCCGAATAATACTCGCCGGAAGAATGTGTTGCATAACTCGCAAAGCCACTTCCAAAAGGAAAATAATCTCTGAGGATTTCCGGGAATGTTCGATACAGAACAAACCTGGCAATCATATCTCCTTTCTTATCGCCAATATTAATTAATGCATCAAAAAAATAAAGAGAAATTTTCTGCCATGCTACGATAATTATGATAGTAAGCATACTACACATAACAAATATGCTTTTTAAATTCATTTTAAGTTGACGAATGATGTTTAAAAAGAAAATTAGAAAAATGGATAAAGTGAAGAATCCATAAAATTTAGATTTTCCAGAAATAATTCCGATAGACAGGATAACGAGAAAGATCGTTTTATCTCTCTTCGTAAAATTACTGGAATATAAATAACACAATGATACGATTATTGTTACAATTGCTAAATTGGCAGGATGAGTTAATGTCAGAACTATCACGTTATCATCAAAAATAGAAATAAGCCCAACAGGGAGAAGAAAGACAAACCAGATAAGTAAAGAAATTTCTTTTAATAGCTTTTTCTTTGATTCGTCAAAATAAACCTTGAGTTGATATACGCAAAAAAAACCGAGATAGGGCTTCAGATTTATTACAAAATCATTGAAGATAGCTCTTGGGGAATTACTTCCTATTATCAAGGAATAGATTGCATAGAAGAGAAAAACGCCAAGCGAAATAAGAAAAACTTTATTAAATTCCCATTGAGGCGTATTAAGTATTGTGAGAAAAAATAAAACAAATAACAATAGTACGCATATTTCGTCGATATATTGGAAGCCAATTAACGAATATAGTACGATAACGAACAGTAAAGAAAAAATAAAAAGAAAGAAAAAATACTTATTGACATCCAATGGGTGCATATCTCTATTGTTTTCGCTTTATTGGATCGCTTTGATGCCGGGAAGGACGATGCCCTCAATGGCTTCGAGCAGAGCCCCGCCGCCGGTAGAGACGTAGGATACGCCATCAGCAAAGCCGAATTTATTGACACAGGCAACCGAATCGCCGCCGCCTACTAAGGAGAAGGCGCCGTTGGTGGTGGCTTCGACAATAGCTTCGGCTACACTGCGCGAACCGTGTGAGAAGTTTTCAAATTCAAACACGCCGGTAGGGCCGTTCCATAAGATTGTTTTGGATTGCTTAATCACATCGGCAAACAACGCTTCCGTTTTGGGGCCTATATCCATGCCTTGCCAGTTGTCGGGAATGACATTCACATCAACAAAATCGGTGTTGGCATCATTACTGAAGTTGTCCGCTATTTTCGCATCTGTCGCAAAAACCAAATTTACGCCTTTGTCTTTGGCTTTTTGAATCAATTCTAGCGCCAGGTCTAATTTGTCGTCTTCGCAGATGGAATTGCCGATTTTTCCGCCGGTTGCTTTAACAAAGGTAAAAGTCATACCGCCTGCAATGATCAGGTTATCCACTTTGTTTAGAAGGTTTTCGATAATATCAATTTTGCTGGATACCTTTGAGCCGCCCATGATCGCCGTAAATGGATGCGTGACGTCATTGAGGATTTTCTCGACAGCGTTCACTTCTTTTTCCATTAAATAACCGAACATCTTGCTATCTGTGTCGAAATAAGCGGCAATAAGCGCTGTCGAAGCATGTGCGCGGTGTGCGGTTCCAAAGGCGTCGTTTACATAAGCATCAGCAAACGAGGCCAAGGTTGCGGTAAATTGTTTCTGACTTTCTGTAATGGCTTTTTTAGCTGCTGCTTTGTCATCGTCCGAAGCATCTTCAGCAAGCCCGCGAGGTTTCCCTTCTTCTTCGGCATAGAAACGCAGGTTTTCGAGTAAAAGCGCTTCGCCCGGTTGTAGCGCTGCCGTTTTTAGTTTAGCATCCTCGCCAACACAGTCATCGGCAAATTGCACATCGACGCCCAATAGTTCCGATACATGTCCGAGTATATGATTTAGCGAGTATTTGCCTGTAACGCCTTTGGGACGTCCCAGATGGGAGCCGATAATCACACTGCCCCCATCGCTGATGATTTTTTTTAGGGTAGGTAACGCCGCGCGAATACGCGTATCGTCTGTGATGTTAAAATTGTCGTCTAACGGTACGTTGAAATCCACACGTACAAAGGCTTTTTTACCGGCAAAGTTGTAATTTTCAATTGTTTGCATAACACATTCAGTATTTGGTTAGTATATAATATTCAATTCGGAAACCTTTTTACCGGCGCAAAGGTATGAAAAAAATAGAAAATATGAAAGCGACCACAGATTAATTTTGTATTACACGTGACTTATGCTATCTTTGCCGTCTGAAATTTTTATAATTTATGCTTAATAAACTGATAGATAGCGATAAGGTTCATAAAATACAAACCTATATTAATAAAGGTGATAAATTAGTGATTTTGTCGCACGAGATGCCCGATGGCGATGCTATTGGTTCGTCGCTGGGGTTGTATCATTATCTGATGTCGTTCGATAAAAAATCGATCAAGGCGATTGTCCCGACATTTTTTCCCGATTTCCTGAAGTGGATGCCGGGTGCGATAGACATTGTAGTCGCCGAACAATATCCTGATTTTGCCCGACAGTTGATTACGGAAGCAGATGTCATCTTTTGCTTAGATTTTAACGGCATCAAACGTGTTGGTAAGCTGGCTTCGTCGCTTGTAGCAGCTGACGGACGTAAGGTGATGATTGATCATCATCCGGATCCCGAAAGTTTTTGCAAAATTGAGATATCTTTTCCGGAAATGTGTTCCACAAGTGAATTAGTTTTTCGCTTAATTTGTGCTTTAGGGGATGTGGATTTATTAGAAAAGGCGGCGGCAGAATGTATATATACTGGTATGATGACGGATACCGGCGCGTTTTGTTTCAATTCCAATTACGAAGATATATATTTGATTATCTGCGAACTAATTAAAAAAGGTATTGATAAGGACGATATCTATCGAAAAGTTTATCAGGTTTTTTCCGAATCGCGTCTGCGTTTAATGGGTTATATACTCTACGAAAAGTTGAAGACTTACCCTAATAAACGCTCCGCCATGTTTTGGCTCTCTCGCAAAGAGTTAAACCGTTTCAGGTATAAGACCGGCGACACAGAAAGTTTTGTTAATATACCCATGAACATCATGGGTGTTTGCTTTTCAGTGTTTTTTCGCGAAGAGCGCAATTTCATCAAAGTGTCTTTACGGTCGGAAGGCGATTTCCCCTGCAATGAGTTTGCCGCTCGGTTTTTCAATGGGGGCGGCCATAAAAATGCTTCTGGCGGGGAGTTTTACGGAACTATGGCCGATGCTATTAAGACGTTCGAAGCAGGGTTAATGTTGTTTAATCCTAATAATTATAAAAAATCGTAAACAGATGGTTCTTGTAAAGAAATATTGCTTATTTTTGTCGCGTAATTCTCAACTAAATAATGTATGAAGAAAAGTTTTTATGTTTTAGTAAGTATCGCGTTGATGTACTTTTTTTCCGTTTCGTGTAATAAAACGCCTACTTTTGAAGAAATGAAGGCAGCCGAAAAGAAGATTATCCGGAAAATTCTTTCCGAAAAAAATTTTGAAGTGTTAGAAGAATATCCTGAAAACGGCGTTTTCGGTGAAAATCAATATGTATTATTAAATAGCGGCATTTATCTCAATGTCGTTGATTCGGGCAATGGCAATCGCGCCGTTTATGACGGTTATAACTCAACCGATGTACTAGTACGTGTGAGCGGTACTTATTATACTTCAGACGAGACTTATGACTTTAACACGTTTACAAATGCTTCAGCGCCTTTTTCATTTAAGTTTGGCTTTGCAAGTAGTGTCATTCAAGATTATTCCTATAATTATTATAGTGAATATTATATGTATTTCAGCAGGGGATTAGAATCGATCTTGGAGTTGGTTGGAGATAGCGCTATTGTCAAACTACTAATTCCTGGTCATGCATCTGTCGGCAATTATGAAGCCGGAAGTTCTTTTCAAACGAGCGGAATGAGTTATACCTTTATTCCAATTTATTACGACAAGGTAAGATATACTTTCTACAAATAACAGTTAATCCGATGACTTTAATTAAATCAATTTCAGGTATCCGCGGAACGATAGGCGGTGCGCCGGATGATGGTTTGAGTCCGCTTTCTATCGTTAAATTTGTGTCGGCTTATGTTTCTTGGGTTAAAGAGACGACTACGCGCAGGACAAACCGGATCGTCGTTGGACGCGATGCGCGGATGTCGGGGCTGATGGTGAAACAACTCGTTGTCGGAACAATCACCGGCATGGGGTTTGATGTTGTGGATATTGACCTGGCGACAACCCCTACTACCGAGCTTGCCGTAACTATGGAAAATGCCTGTGGGGGCGTTATTCTTACGGCAAGCCATAACCCTAAACAGTGGAACGCGCTGAAATTATTGAATGAAAATGGCGAGTTTCTTTCGGAAGAAGACGGCAATAGAGTACTTGCGATAGCTGAAAAAGAACAGTTTATCTATGCTCCTGTAGATCGACTTGGGAAGATTATCTCCGATATGCGTTACAAAGAACGACATATTGAAAGCGTATTAAAACTCGACTTGGTGGATGTGGATGCTATTCGCGAAGCCAACTTTCGTGTGGCGATTGATTGTATCAATTCGGTCGGCGGGATTGTATTGCCAGACCTGCTTTATGCCCTGGGTGTGAAGGAGATTTTTAAACTTCATTGTAATCCGCACGGTAATTTTTCACATAACCCGGAGCCGCTCCCCGAAAACCTAACAGAGATTTCCCAGTTGATGCAATATGCAAAAGCGGATGTCGGCTTTGTTGTGGACCCCGATGTGGACCGTTTGGCAGTGGTCTGCGAAAATGGAGACATGTTTGGCGAAGAATATACGCTTGTAGCAGTCAGCGATTATGTGCTATCACATACGCCGGGCAATACGGTGAGCAACCTGAGCTCAAGCCGCGCCTTACGCGATGTGACGATACTTAAAGGCGGTAGTTATTTTGCGGCGGCGGTGGGCGAAGTAAATGTAGTAACGAAGATGAAAGAAACGAATGCAGTAATTGGAGGTGAAGGTAATGGCGGCATCATTTATCCGGCCAGCCACTACGGAAGGGATGCCTTAGTCGGAATCGCGCTTTTCCTCTCTCACTTAGCCAAGCGAAAGATGAAAGTAAGTGAACTTCGCGCCACATATCCGCGATATTTTATATCCAAACAAAAGGTGGAATTGACCCCTTTGATTGATGTGGAAGCTATTTTGCAGAAAGTTAAAAGTCAATATGCACATTTCGATATAACCGACATCGACGGTATAAAAATTGATTTCCCCGATAAGTGGGTTCACCTTCGCAAAAGCAATACCGAACCTATCATTCGCATTATTTCAGAGGCCGGAACAATACAGGAGGCACAGGCGCTGTGTGTTGATTTTATAAAAACCATTGAACAGTGCGCTGGATAAAAGATTTTCTTGGCATGCAGATAACGCAGATTTAAAAAGATTAACGCAGATTTATCTTTTATGCGAAAGCTAAAAATCACCGAGTTGAATCGTATGACGACAGAAGACTTTAAAAATAGTAAAAAGACGCCTTTGGTCGTCGTGCTTGACCATGTGCGTAGTTTGCACAATGTAGGTTCTGTGTTCCGTACAGCAGACGCTTTTCGGATGGAGGCGGTTTATCTTTGCGGAATAACAGCTATACCGCCAAATGTGGAAATTCATAAGACGGCCTTAGGGGCTGAGGAAACAGTTGAATGGCGCTATTTTTCGGATGTCTTGGTTGCGATTTGTGAATTGAAACAACTTGGATATACTATTGTCGTTTTAGAACAAGCGGAGGGTAGCCTGTCTTTGGTACAATTGTCGCTCGACAGAACTAAAAAATATGCCGTCGTGATAGGTCACGAGGTGAAGGGCGTACAGCAGGAAGTACTCAATGTATGCGACTTCTGCGTAGAAATCCCCCAATGCGGCGTTAAACATTCTTTAAATGTCTCCGTCGCCGCCGGTATCGTCCTCTGGGATTTCTACAAATTACTAACCTAACCGACATTGCAGGGATTAGCATGTATCTCCAGTTCAGCAAAACTTAGCCGTTCGCCGCGCTTAGAAGCAAACGTCCAGGCTTGCAATCGCCACTATCTGTCAGCAGACCAAACGATTATCAAAGAAAGAGCTATTTAATAATTTTAACGCCAGGAGGCGCTTCTATTTTTGAATTAACCGTTCCGTTGCTGTTTTTGGTATGTTTGATTTTTACAGCGCCGTAAGGGGTTGGAAAAGAACCTTCTACCCATTCCAGATCACACAGGTTGGGGGTTATTTTGAGCGCCTTACAGCCTGCCCCCATGACTTGAACACCCAGAACATGTTCTGTCATCCATGCCGTAGGACCCGATGCCCAACCATGACAAAAGCTGTGCCGGAAGCCAGGATAACAATAGGCTCCGAAATCGCCGTGTATATCTGTTTTTTCGGATGGCGTGATCTCGTCTAATCGCGCTGCATTCGTGGTCCAATCCAAATCGAAGTCTTCCCAGAAAGACGTGGCGCCCATGTCAAGCATCCCTCCCCAATACCGGCGGATAACATCCAATGCTGTCTTATGTTGCCCGGCCATGGCTTGCGCCTGAAGCATATAATAGCCGTAAAAAGTGGAAAAACCTTTGGCTCCTCCGACCGAAACTACCTCATCACAAGCTTTTACCGGTTCCATCAGACCTGCAATGGCCATAAGGGCAGCGGCTTGTTTCAGGTTATTATGCCCTTTTATCACTTTGTTCATCTTCTCTTTGCAATGCAGGGCTTTTTTCGCATGCTCGGGCGCATCTAAAAGAAGGCATATTTTTTCTGCATCTTGCATCGCCCATACAATAAGCGCACGGTAACCAGCCTCAACGCCTACCTGGTTCGGCGAAGAAGGCCAATCTAAAAAGCGAGATTGAGCAAGCGTCTCTTTGCCGTTTTCATCGATTTTTCCGTCGATCTGGTCAATCAATCCTAATATGTAGCTTTTATGTTTGCGAAGGAATTCCAAATCGCCGCAATGTTTATACCATTCCAAATGGTTAATCAGATACCACAACGAGTATGCGCTCATGCCATTCATCCAACCAGGTAGCGGGAATAGCTCGCAAGACAAATCCAAAGTTTTGGGAATCACCTCATTATAGCCAAAAACGCGCACAATAGTCGAAAGTTCAGGGTGCATATCCCCCAGCCAAATCAACCGGTCGCGTTTGATGCCGTCCCATAAATATTCCTGCATATTGAGGTGTACGGTATAGGCGCCGGTCATCCATATTTGATTCAAACGGTCGTCATTGCATTTAAATGAACCAATATACGGAATATCACGGTAGCGTAAAATGGCGCGGGCTTCTTTCAGGTGGATAGTCGTATTTTTTTGAAGCAGGTCAAGCCGGACAAAACGAAACCCGGTATTTCCTATTTCTATTAACCCGTCGCGGGGGATTTCCATCACGATGTCACGTTTGGCATGATCGTCGGTGGCATAACCCACTTTCCACCCACTGTTAGAAGTCTGACTGTTACACTCGCCAACCGATTCGCCAAAGCGAATTCGGACAAGCGAAGGTTCATTCCATGAAGAACTTCCCATCACCAGCTGCAAACTTCCGTGCAGCTCTATCCCGTAATCGAGCAGAATAGACGCGGTATCGCTATCCGTACTTGAAATCATACACATCCCTTTCGACCCAAGCACTGTCTGACTATCGCCCTGTTTGAGTAATACTGCTTCGTTCTTTATCAATCGCCCATCTCCGTCATTCTTCCATACGATACGTTGAGGAGATACAAACATACGGGTAAGCTCGTCCTTCTGCGTTTTCCCTTCGTATTCAGGTCCGAAAACAGGTAGTGACTGTCCAGTTTCAATTTTTACTTTCTGCCCGCAGCTTATCAGAAAGAAAAGTACGAAAATTGTATAATAGCTATTTTTATTCATGGCGTATTCAATAACACAAATTCATATTTTTTTATTTTTTAAACTTTTGAATTGATTAAAGGTCTCTAATCCAGATATTTCGGTAGCTCACAGGGTCGCCGTGATCCTGCAATTGCAGCGGTAGTCTTCCGTGCGGTTTATAGGCCGGTAATCCAACATATTCTGTATTGCCTTTGATAATTGTATTGTTGTGAATGACGACGCCATTGTGAATCACGGTGATGCGTGCAGGAGAAATGACCTTGCCCTCTCCGCAAAATTCTGGAGCTGTCCAGATGATGTCATAAACCTGCCATTCGCCGGGTTTGCGGCAGGCATTCACCAACGGAGGCGTTTGTTTATAGATACTTCCGGCGCCACCATTGCTGTAAGTGGCATTGTTGTATCCGTCGAGCACCTGTAACTCGTAACGACTTTGCAGAAAGATACCGCTATTACCGCGTCCCTGGCCTGTTTTTCGGGGATCAACCTCTGCTGGTGAGCGCCATTCGATATGTAACTGACAACTGCCGAAGACACGTTTGGTCTGAACCGTGCCAGTTCCACGCTCTACGGTGAAGAATCCGTTCTCGACTTTCCACTTGGCAGCGCTTCCGTCGGGATGTTGCCATGCCGATAAATCTTTACCATCGAAAAGCGCCACAGCATCTGAGGGCGGTTTTGCTGCTTCACCGGGGGTTACTACTACCGGTTGATTGTTCCAATACTCGGTATGTTCAGGCTTCCACCCACCATCCTGAGCTGCGATTATTCCGACTAAACACAATAAAATCAATAAGATAGAAAACTTTTTCATGATGAATAATATTATAAAGTTAATTATTGGGTGCAAAAATACAAAAAAATCAAAAAAAAATTCAATTATTTTTTGGTGATATAAAAATCATCCTTATCTTTGCGGTATACTATTACACTATTATACTAATATAGAAAGTGATAAAAATTTCATTATTAACCCGTTAAAAAGAAAAAAGAATGATTGAAGCTAAAGAAATTACGTTCCGCTACAAGCGGAAAACCGTTTTCAAAGATTTCTCCTGTGTGTTTGGAAACGGAAAAGTGGTCGGGCTGCTCGGTAAAAACGGAGCGGGTAAATCGACCCTATTGTATTTGATGACCGGATTGTTGCAGCCATACAAAGGCAAAATCTCGTACAACGGCGAAAATGTGTCGCGACGGTTACCTTCCGTACTAAGCAACCTCTTTATTGTCCCCGAAGAGTTTTCATTACCGCCGATACCCCTTAAAAGGTATATGTCGATCAACCGGTCATTTTATCCCAAATTCAGTGAAGAGCAGTTACGCAGCAACCTGTCGTTTTTTGAATTGGACGACAACCTAAAGGTCAACCTCGCAGCGCTCTCGCTGGGGCAGAAAAAAAAGGTGTTTATGAGTTTTGCCCTGGCAACAAACACCTCGCTACTGCTCATGGACGAACCCACAAACGGCCTTGATATCCCAGGCAAAAGCCGTTTCAAAAAATTCATCGCCTCCAACATGACCGACGACCGGACGATTATAATCTCTACCCATCAGGTGCAGGACATCGATAAACTCATCGAACATGTAGTTATCTTGGATAATAGCGCCATTCTGTTGGATGCATCGACAGAAGAACTGTGTCGCAACCTGTATTTTGCAAGCAGCGCCGACCATGTAGATATGGAAAAAGCGCTCTACGTTGCACCCTCCCTGCAAGGATACAATGCGCTCTATCCTAACAACAGCGCTGATGAATCCATCCTCAACCTGGAAACGCTCTTCAACGCGGTACTCGATAATCCGGGTAAAATCAACGCTTTGTTTAACCGTCAATAATAAATTATCATGAACAATACATTTACAATCAAACGATTCGGTTACATCTTTAAAAAAGACCTCTTAGAAAACCGGAAACTATACCTGCTGTACTTTCTGACCTTATTGGGCTTAATGGCGCTTATCACTACTTTTCAAACATGGAATTTTTATGATTCATCGTCATCAGCAATGGGTTTAGACCATTCAGAACTCAATATAGGACTTTTATCTTATCTGTCGTTCCTGTTCCTTGGATGTGGCGTTTTTTTTGCATCTACCTTTGCAATGCCAATGAACAGCAAACTGAAAAGGATTTCCTATTTAGTGAATCCTTCTTCTAATTTTGAAAAATACCTCACCCGCTGGATTATAACGACAATCGGATACATACTTGCATTTTTTATTGCCTTGTGGGTCGCCGACATGGTAAGAGTAGCAATTTGTACCTTTCGTTCCCCCGATGTTGATATTAAATTTATAGATTTGTCCAAATTGTTTTGTCCGATAGACGTCAATGATTCAGAACATTTCAATACAATTAAGGGATATATGTTACCCAAAATGGTTTTTATTTCAATGGTAAGCCTTTATTTTTTATTGCAGTCGATTTTTATTTTAGGTTCAACATTCTGGGAGAAAGCGTCTTTCATAAAAACATTTACAGCCATCCTGGCGCTTGGTTTCGTTTACACAATGTTACACCGCTGGACTATACTATTGTTTTATGGAAATTTTGAAGGATACAACAACGTATTAGCGTCATATCAAATTTCGCAAAAAGTGACTCAATATCAAGCAATAGCGTTTTGCTGCATCATTGTTTCAATTTTTACTTTGGTTTTCTGGACGCTCGCCTATTTCAGAATCAAGGAATCAGAAATCATTAAACGTATCTGATTATGAACTTCAAAGAAAACAAAGCCATATACTTCCAGATCGCCGAGCGGATATGCGACATGATTTTGCTTGGCGAATACAAAGAAGAAGAACGCATCCCTTCGGTTCGCGAATATGCAGCTATCGTTGAGGTTAACTTCAACACCGTCATGCGTTCGTTTGATCATCTACAGACGTCAGGAATTATTTATAATAAGCGCGGAATCGGCTACTTTGTGGCGGTTGGCGCCGATCAAAAAATTCGTGCCATGCGTAAAGAATACTTCCTCCAAAACGAGATAAACGATTTCTTCAAACAGCTATTCCTGCTCGAAATCCCTATTGACGAAATCGTTACGATGTACAATAATTACAATAACCAACAAAAAAATAATTAATATGAGACTAACAACCAAAATCATAATAGGCATCATCCTGACTATTATAGTACTATCACTTTTGAATATCATCGTCAATTCCTTCTCCGACAGAAGATATTATACAAGCGTCGGATTTAATAAACTGGAAATTCCTCAGGTAAACACGACCCGAATGACACTTGAACCTTATCGTGTAATCGTATTTGAAACAGAACGGACAAACGACAGTCGTTATTTCTTTGATTATAAAGACTTATGCGGTTTGTTTATAAAACCGATTACACCTTCCGCAAATACAAACGAACTTGTTTTTCCTGAAGCGATGTCTGATTTCATATACGCAAAAACATCTAACGACACGCTGATTATCAAAATAAAAATTGATGAAATACAAAAACAATACCTTCAAACGGTTGATGAGACAAAAAAATACAGGCATCCAAGTGTTATTAATGCCTTAGACGTGACAGGCTTTTATCTGCACTTATATACTTCAAACGTACATGTTATCAACAAGTTGCATTTACCTACATATGTGAACAACATAGAAATCGACAGTATCTTTGTTAGTTCCATAGGAAATATTTTGCTCGACTCATGTAAAGTAATTGTCTTTGAAGCAACTGGGGCATATAACAAAAAGCTAATGATAAAAAACAGCGCCATCAAAACGTTTTATCTTGATATGGATTACAATAATCACTGGGAAACGAAAGACAGTGATATTGAATCCTTTGAAATGACCGGAAGCAATAATAAATACATCACGTTAAAAGGTTCCGAACAAGGAAAAATCAACTGGCGTCCCAAAAATAAAGACGCTGAGTTGAACATCAAAATCAAAGGCGAAGCTGCGCAAATAAATTACCAAACACAAGGCGAGAAGCAATAGTATTTCAATTTATATAAGCGCTTATGTAAAATCATAAATAAAAAAATGAAAAAAATTATTGTTTTAATTCTTATTCTTTTGATTTCATTGTTAGTTTATAAACAAAAATCAAAGCAGCCAACACCAAATTTTTATAAAAATTTATATACCGAAGAAGTACTTAACAAATCAGAATTTGAGGATTTTTATAAAAATATAGTTCTTAAATACATCGATACTGACAAGGGAAAAGCGTATATTGATAGCATGAAAAGTATTATGAGCGTAACTTTACGTGTTTACGATTTAATAGGTACAGATGATTCAATCATCCTTCCCTTTAATTATGATATTAGAATCGGTAATGAATATATCGTAAGAGCAAAAACCTATGAAAAAATTGGAATGGAAGCGCCTGAACGACAATTTCAAACCTTGAAAGGCGACAGTATTCAAATTGGTGGGGTGAGAGAAAAACCCATGCTTATAAACCTGTGGTTTGTTGAATGTTCTGGTTGTGTAGCAGAAATGCCGGCATTAAACCGATTGCAAGAAAAATACGAAAACAAAGTTGATTTTGTTGCCATCACTTTTGAATCGAAAAAGAAAGTAACGGATTTTTTAAGATTAAAAAAGTTTAATTTTGAACATATTACGGACGCAAAAGATTTCATAAAAGAAATTGGCACAAATCCCTATCCGGAGAGTATTTTTATAAACAGAGCCGGAAGGGTACAATATATTGAAAGCGTACTTAGCAGTGAAAAAAATTTGGATTTAGCCATCAAACACTTTGAAGGTCTTTTAGATAAAATGCTCAATGAATAAAATTATTTTGAAGACTGATATACCCTCACATAATCGATTTCATAATCCATCGGGAAGGCAAGGGTGTCAATGGGGCCGCCGTTATTACCACCTAAGGCGAGGTTGAGCAGAATATAATGCGGCTGTTTGAAAGGGTTGCTTTTCTGACCTCGATCGCCGTTGATCGTCTCGCTGAGCGGGACTTCGTTCAGCAGTT
>Ga0082212_10008241_pt1 | contig 13649 bp, 12 predicted proteins | sample TergutNt197P3_FD_71548 | JGI IMG/M metagenome (GOLD analysis project Ga0082212, IMG submission 71548) | Neocapritermes taracua P3 segment gut microbial communities from Petit-Saut dam, French Guiana - Nt197 P3 | ecosystem: Host-associated > Arthropoda: Insects > Digestive system > Gut ... | reverse complement strand
TCATGCGCAAAATAGCACCCCGTGGTGCTGCCGCCGGCCACCAGGACGTCGCAGTGCACAGCCATATGCATTCCCACTTATATTCATTTCATATTTTACACGAAAATTACGCCCATTGCAAGGGTTTTTCTAAAAAATAATTCCGAAAAAGTTGATTTTTTACGCGGCATCTGCTATAATGAATTAAATTATGATTGGAGGCGTGTGGAATGGCGGCAATCCTGTTCACGGCGTTTGGGGCATGCACCCTGGCACCCTACATATTTTTCCGCTGCAAACGCAAGCTCTTACCCGGCATCTTCCTCAAAATCGCAACCAGCGTGTTTTTCCTGCTCACCACCTGCGCGGCGGCGCTGGCATGGACGGCGGAAGCCTTCGGGCAGTACAAGTTCCTCTTCTTCGGTATCCTCATCGGCCAGCTCTTCGGCCTGCTGGGCGACTACTGGCTGGACATGAAGGATATGTACCCGCAGCACAAGGACGTCTACGTCTTCTCGGGCTTCACCTCCTTCCTCATCTGCCATCTGTTCTTCATCGCGGGCCTGCTGAAGACCTACGGCGCGCCGCCGAAAACGCTGCTGATCATCGCGGGCGCGGCCCTCATTTTCGCCGCCTTCGTCCTGGCCTCTGAAAAGCCCATGAAGCTCATCTACGGCAAGTTCAAGGGCATCGGCGCGGCCTACTGCGCCGTGTTCGGCATGAGCATCGCCGCCTCGCTGTGCAGCTGGTATTTCGGCGGGCGCGGCGCACAGCCCCTGGTGATGAACCTCGGCCTGGTGGTGTTCCTGCTCAGCGACCTGGTGCTCAGCGGCACCTATTTCGGCGAGGGCAAGGACCGGCCCGTCGATTACATCCTGAACTACCTGTTCTATTACGGCGCGCAGTTCACCATTGCGCTGTCATTATTGGCTATTGCGTAGGAATCCCCTGCCCCCCTCGGCGAGGGGGGATGTCGCCGCAGCGACAGGGGGGAGTGAAATAAGTAAAACAAAACTTTTTCTTGACATTCCCCTTTCCCTGTGCTATAATCCCATCTAAACTGAATATCCCCAAAGACGATGAAGGAAAAAAAGACGCCTGTGCTTGGGCTACAGAGAGTCGGCGGTTGCTGCGAGCCGATGCCTTGCCTTGCGTGTATAGCTCGTTCCGGAGTCGCCCCGGCGAAAATTATAGTAACTGGGGCCGCGTTGGCTGCGTCAATAGCCAGGGCCTTGTTGGAGGCCTGCTGAGGGTAAAGTCTCGCTTTGCGAGCCTTGCTGAATTAGGGTGGTACCGCGTGGATAATCTATCCTCGCCCCTGAATTACGTCGATGCGTAAGAATTACGCATCCGTGATCTTGGGGGTGTTTTGTTTTATACAAAACAAGGAGGAACACACACTATGAAACTGGCATTCTCATCCCTGGGCTGCCCGGAGCTCTCCTGGCAGGACATGGCCGCCGCGGCCAAGGACTTCGGCTTCCACGGCATCGAGCTGCGCGCCTTTGAGGACACCCCCGAAAAGGAGCTCCTCGCCGCGCTGGGCAAGCTCAAGACCGGCAGGCTGGAGATCGCCTGCGTATCCACCGGCAGCAGCCTGCAGTATCCGGGGGACGCGCGTGTCAACGCCCTGGCGGAGGCCCGGCGGGCCATCGCCTTGGCGGGCAGGCTGGGCGCGCCCTATGTGCGCATCCTGGCCGACCGCACCGCCGAGCCCCGCGACCCCGTGGACGACGCCGACGTGGCCGAAGCGGTCCGGTCGCTCCTGCCCGACGCCGAGGCCGCCGACGTCACGCTGCTCGTCGAGAGCAACGGCGTGTTCAGCGATACGAAGCGCCTGGCGGACCTCCTGGGCGAGCTTGCCAGCGACCGCGCGGGGGCCCTGTGGGATTTCCACCACACCTGGCGCTTTGGCGGCGAGACCCCCGCAAGAACCGTTGAAAACCTCGGCGCCTATATCAAGTACGTCCACTGCAAGGATTCGGTCCCCAGCGACGGCTATGTCGCCTACCGCCTCATGGGCGAGGGGGATTTACCCTTTGACCAGTTCTTCATGGCCCTGCGCTCCATCAACTACGAGGGCTACCTCTCGCTGGAGTGGCTGCGCAAATACGCCCCGGACCTGGAGGACGCCGCCGTGGTGTTCCCGCAGTTCGTCAACTTCGTCAGCGGCTTTTTGCCCGCCGGGGAGGTGGAGACCCGCCGCCTCTACGACAACGCCCGCAAAACCGGCAAGTACCTGTGGCCCAAGGAGCACCTCATCGACCTGACCTTCTCCCAGCTGCTCGACCGCGTAGCCGAGGAATTCCCCGACCAGTACGCATTTCGCTATACAGTGCTGGACTATACGCGCACGTATAAAGAATTCCGGGACGAAGTCGATCAATTCGCGCGCGCCCTGATCGCCATGGGCGTGCGCACGGGCGATCATGTCGCCATCTGGGCCACCAACGTGCCCCAGTGGTTCATCACCTTCTGGGCCAGCGTGAAGATCGGCGCGGTGCTGGTGACGGTGAACACGGCCTACAAGATCCACGAGGCCGAATACCTGCTGCGCCAGAGCGACACCCACACCCTGGTGATGATCGAGGGCCACAAGGACAGCGACTATTCCAGTATTATTCAGCAGCTGTGCCCCGAGCTGAACACCCTGGAGAAGGGCAAGCGCCTGCACAGCAAAAAGCTGCCCTTCCTGCGCAACGTCGTCACCTGCGGCTTCGAGCTCCCCGGCTGCTGTAACTGGGAGGAAGCCATGGCCCGCAGCGCCGAGGTGGGCAGAGAAGAGGTCTACCGCCGCGCGGCAGCCTGCCACAAGGACGACGTATGCAACATGCAGTACACCTCGGGCACCACGGGCTTCCCCAAGGGCGTGATGCTCACGCACTACAACGTCGTCAACAACGGCAAGTCCATCGGCGACTGCATGGATTTCTCCACCGCCGACAGGCTGCTCATCCACGTGCCCATGTTCCACTGCTTCGGCCTGGTCCTCGCGATGACAGCCAGCGTTACCCACGGCGCGACGATGGTCCCCGTCCCGGCGTTTTCGCCACGGTTGGCGCTGGAGGCCATCAACAAGGAGCGGATCACCGCCTGCCACGGCGTGCCCACGATGTTCATCGCCATGCTGGGCCACGAGGACTTCGGCAAGACTGATTTTTCGCATATGCGCACGGGCATCATGGCGGGCTCGCCCTGCCCGGTCAAGGTGATGCAGGACGTCGTCGATAGAATGAACATGGACGAGATCACCATCGTGTTCGGCCAGACGGAGAGTTCCCCCGGCGACACCCAGAGCCACACCACGGACTCCATCGAGGTGCGCACGGGCACCGTGGGCCGCGCCCTCTTCGGCGTGGAGTGCAAGATCGTGGACCCCGAGACGGGCAAGGACCTGCCCGATAACGCGGACGGCGAGTTCGTGGCCCGGGGCTACAACATCATGAAGGGCTATTACAAGATGCCCGAGGCGACAGCAGCGGCGATTGACGCCGAAGGCTGGCTGCATACAGGAGACTTAGCGCGCCGCGACAGCGATGGCAACTACAAGATCACCGGGCGCATGAAGGACATGATCATCCGGGGCGGCGAGAACATCTACCCGAAGGAGATCGAGGACTTCCTCTACACCCACCCGAAGGTCTCCGACGTGCAGGTGGTGGGCGTGCCCAGCCGGGCCTACGGCGAGGAGATCATGGCCTGGGTGATATTGAAAGCCGGCGAGACCTCCTCTGAAGATGAGATGAAGCAGTTCGTGCTGGACCACATGGCAAAGCACAAGGTGCCCAGCTACGTGCATTTCACCGACAGCTTCCCCATGAACGCCGCGGGGAAGATCATGAAGTACAAGATGCGCGAGGCCGCGGTGGAGCTGCTGGGGCTGCAGAATGAGAGCAGGATTGTGACGGCGTAGCGGGCGCTTCATTTTACCCCTCTGCCTTTGCGCTGCTTTTTTAACCCCTCTGTCGCTTGTATTCTCACCCCCTCTGTCGCACTACGCCGCTCTACGGCGGCTAAGCGACATCTCCCCCAATCGTTCGCTGCGCTCTCTGGGGGCGATCCTGACGACAGCAACTGGACTTACTGGAATCACATTACAAATTTGCGGCGTTCGTCAGGATCGCCCCCAATGAAGCGCAGCGTAATGGCTGGGGGAGATGTCGCGTAGACGCCGTAGGCGACGTAGTGCGACAGAGGGGGTTAAAAAAAGCAGCTTCACTCCCCCGCCCTGTCCTCCCCCTGCGCCCCGCTCCTCTGACTTGCCGCCTCCTCCGGCTTGTTCAGGTTATCCGAAAGGTTCCGGCACTCCAGGGCGATGATGCCTTCGCATTTTTCCACGAAGTTTTGCTTTGCCCCGTCCTGGCCGCCGCGCCAGAGGCCCTGGTAAACGCCGGAGCACAGGAAGATGCTCCGTTCCGCGAAGAGCTTATCCCGCAGGTCGAGGTATTGCAGCCACCGCTCCTTGAATTTGCACGCCGCCTTGATGCCGCTGAGAATCGATACGGCGGCGCCAAGGACCGCGCTGAATATTTTTGTGGCGTTCGGCACGCCCGGGCTTTCCGTGATGGTCAAAACCACCGCGATCATGGCCGAATAGGTGATCTGCAAAATGATGAAGCAAATATTATAGATGGAAAACGCGGTGGCCTTGCTGCTGTAAGTCATGATGGTCGGATCGATGCGCCCTTTGACATAGCTGCTGGCAGGGCAGGATTCATAGGGCGGCGTATCCCCGGGCGAGAGGCCCAGTTTCACGTGCATCTCCGAGTATTTGCGCTTATAATACAGAGCCGAAACCACAGTCAGGGCCACTGGAAACGCCCCCGCGAAACCCATCAGCAGCCAAAGAATTGTTTGCATAGGCTTTCCCTCCTTGTCCCACTGTATGCAGGGGGAGGGGAGGCGGGTTACTCGCGGAGCTCCTCTTCGATGGCGCGCAGCAGGCCGCTCGCGCGCATATCCAGCGCCTGGCTGATTTTGTAAAAGGTATCGAGCGTCGGCCTGCGTTCGCCGCGCTCGATGGCGCTCAGATGGGTCCTGCCGATGCCGGCAAGCCCGCTGAGCACCTCCTGCGAGATGCCCTTGGTTTCGCGGTATTCCTGAATGATCTTTCCAACGATGGATGCGTCCAACATAACAATCATCTCCTTGCTCTTAATCATAATCATAGAGCCAGGGAGAAATTATTGTGAATACATATGTTGACAATTGAACGCAAATGTGTTATATTTGTCAAAATTAGTTTGAGGAGGGAATTTCATGAAGAAGTTACTGTTGGGCGTGCTGGTCGGCGTATTGGTAATTGCCGCGGCGGGCGCGGTCTTTTTTTTCCGCGGAGGGTTCCCGGCGTTGGCAGTAGGCAGCAGCACGGTCATAACCGTAGAGAGTCTTCAGGAGCAGATACTTTCCATCGGCGAGCTGGCGACGGTCGAGTACGACTACACAAACGTCATCACCATGAAGGACAGCCTGAAAATCAAGAACTGGAAGGTTCCGGGGACGCAGAAATCCTTCATTGTCTCGTTTGACGGGACGATGAAGCTCGGCATCGATGCCTCCGGCGTCGCGGTCGAAGCCACAAAAAATTCGCAGGCCTTTTCTATCACCGTTCCCAAAGCGAAAATTCTGAGCCATGCGATACACGAGGAAACCCTGAAGGTGCTGGACCAAAAATCAGGGTTGTTCAATACCGTTCAGATTGAGGACTATGCCACGCTGGCCGTTTCGCAAAAACAGGCGATGGAAGAGAAGGTGGCCAAAGGCGATTTGCTTGCCAGGGCGGAAAACGAGGCCGCCCAGATGCTGAAAGCGCTGGTTGACGGCTTTTTGCCGGAGGGGTATACCGTGGAAGTCACAATTGCCGCCGCGCCGTAAAGGGCATTTAATAAGATATAATTTCAACAAAAACCCTTGCAAGCCGCGAGGGTTTTTGTTATACTGTACTTACTCAAATTGAAGGGAGCAATTGTTATGAAAAAGCTGTTGGCAATCGTGTTGGCGGCGGCCATGCTCTGTGCGTTCGCGGGGCTGGGGGCCGCGGCGCTCACGCCGGAGGAGGAAGCCGCCTGGGCGCTCGTGGAGGGCACGCAGAACATCTTCGAAAGCGGAACGTTTACCATGTCGAGAGGCGTCATTACTTTTGTGATGGACGGCGAACGCATGGCCACGGAGCGGGAGACCTATTTTTCGCGCATGTTTGGCGGCATTTACAATCCTCCGCTCACGATATGGCGCGACCGGTGCCGCCAGGCGGTCGCGGAATTGCTCCTGGGCAAGCGCCGCCGCTTGATTACAACGCCGGAAGGGAATTTCATCTGCTTCCCGGGGCGGCGCGTCTATGCGCAGATCGACCCCGGCGTTTATGTCAGCACGGCAGAGCCTGAGGTTTTGCGGGCCCTCTGGCCGAACCATACGCCTGATGTGTTCACGGTCACGGCTTATCCCGAATGTGATCACGTGGAAGCGGTGCTCAATTGGGAGAATACCGGGTCCCGTTACCCGGTTGGCATCGTCTATGAGATCAGCGACGGAAAGGTTGCCGGGTTTCAGCGCGGGGCTTTCCCGTCGCCCGAAACCTTCATGGGTGAGTACGGTTACGAGGCGACAGACCTCACTGCGCGGGCGGACGAGAGCTATTTCAGCACGGAGGGGATGTGCAAGCTGCCCTGGTGGCTGATGAATGCGCTGCTGGGCTTCATCGGCGAGGATTACTATCATAGCGTGGGAAGCTACGATATGCGCATGATTGCCTATAAGCCAGTGATCTATCTCTACCCCGAGCAGCCCACGCAGGTGGACGTCACCCTGCAAACGCGGGATGCGCACCTGATCGAGAGCATCCCGGAGTACGGCGCGGGCTGGCATGTGCTGGCGCGGCCCGACGGCACGCTGACCAATCTTGCCGACGGCGGGGAGTATCCTTACCTGTTCTGGGAGGCCGCCCTGGAAACGCCCTGGCCCCGGCCGCGGGAGGGCTTCGTCGTCGCGCGCGACGATTTGGCCGGGTTCCTCGACGAGAAGCTGCGCTTCCTCGGCCTGAACGGCGCCGAGGCGGGCGAGTTCATCGAATTTTGGCTGCCGAAGCTCGCGGCAAACGAGTACTCCTTCCTCCATTTCGCCGGCAAAGACTACACGGACCGGTTCCCGCTGGACGTTTCTCCCGCGCCGGATTCGCTGCTGCGGGTGTTCATGGTGGCCAGCGCGGCGCAAAAGGGCGAGCGCGTGACGGCGCAAAAGCTTGTGCCCTTTGAGCGCAAGGGCTTCGCCGTGGTCGAATGGGGCGGGACGATGTTATAACGGACAGTCACAGCAATGGATGATTTTTCAACAAAAGCCCTTGCATTATGCAGGGGTTTTTGATATACTTAATTTACAACATTGAAGGGAGAAATTTTAATGAAGAAGCTATTGGCAATCCTGTTGGCGGCGGCGATGCTGTGTTCGTTCGCGTGCATCGAGGCGGCGGCGGAACCGGCAGTTATCGATGAAGCGCCGCTTGTGGAGGAAGCGCTGGGCTACATTCAGCAGGCACGGGAAATCTTCGAAAGCGGCACGTTTACGCTGAAGATGAGAGAAGGGAAAAACTGGCCGATAGAAACATGGGTTTACGACAGAGAAAATGATCAAAAGATGTTTGAGTTTGATTTCAGGAAGGGCAGCTACGCGAACAGAGCCATGCCGTTTCATAGTGACCCCAGCAAGATAAACACTTTTTTAATCGATGTATTTTTTACGATGTTTTGCTGGACGTTAGCCCTGATTACCGGCCCGGTGCGGCCAACGCAAATTGGAACGAGGATATTCGCGTCACTTCCGCGGCGCGGCATATACAGCAGCGACGTATCCGAAACAGTTATCATGAACTTAATGGGCGGATGGTACGAGAACTATAACAGTGTCATTGATTGTTATGTATACCGGGACCAGGTGGTTGAGGTTCAAAAAGAGGGCAATCGCATCAGCCTGCTTACCGATGACGGCAGGTATTTTGAGCTCACGGACGGAAATCTCTCGTTTTACAGAGGCGCCCGATGGAACGGGACGATTCCTGACACGTACATTGAGTCCCTCTCGCCCGTGGCCGATCAAAGCTTTTTCAACACCAAAGGGATGAAAGAAATTTCGCTCAAGTGGCTGATAGCTCTGATTGACAGGGTGGAAAAGCAGCGATAACGCGCATGAAAAACCACGCCCGGCAGGATTCCTCCCGCCGGGCGTTCTGTTATGCTGTTTTTTCCTCAGATACCTTCCGCCGTGGCGTCATACATATTGTTCTTCGGTTCGATCGGCTCCGCGTTGAGCAGGTCTAAATAGTCCATGTTTTCCGCAAGGTTGCGGTATTCCAGCGCGATGATATTCTCGCACAGCTCCACGAAGTTGTAGTCGCTGCCGTCCTTGCGGCGCCAGAGGTCCTTTTTGTATACCCCGCTGGCCATGTAGAGGCTCCTCTCCGCGAACAGCCTGTCCCGCAGCCCCAGGTATTGAAACCACTTCTCCTTGAATTTGCAGGCCGCGTTCACCGCCCCGGCGATTGTCACCAGCGCGCCGAGCACCGCTCCGGTGATGACCGCGCGGTTCCCCTCGATCCCCGGGACCAGTAAAACCAGGGGGATCATGGCCGCGTAGACAATTTGCAGGATGGTAAAGCAGGAGCAATAGACGGCGCAGGCGGTCGCCTTGCTGCTGTAGCCGGCGATGGCGGGATCCACCCGGGCCTTGATATACTCGTGGACGCTGGCCTCCTCCTCGCCCAGGAGCTTGTTGGCCGTTTTTTTGTCCGGTCCGTCCAGCTCCGCGATGAGCCTTTGCAGCTCCCGTGTGGCCCTGGTCTCCTTTTTGATCCTGAGCTTTCTATGGATTGCCCTCTGCTTGCCCAGGTAGTACAGCACCGAAACCAGCGCCATCAAAACCGGAAATATGGCGGCGAACGCCGTAAACCAGAACAGAATACTTCTTCCCCAAATCATTTCCATGGTGTTCCAACTCCCCTTATCGGTTTACATCGTGAAACTATCTTACCAAATATTAGAGATTTTGTCAAGCTAAATCGCGACAATTTTTTCCGAAATCCGAGGGAATTTTTGGAGAATTGTGGACAGATATGGTGAGGACACTACAGGTTGTGTTTGTCGCCCGCACCCCCCTGTGCGGAATTCTGGTAAGGCTTGCGGTTACCGTCAGGATCGCCCCCTTGGGGGAGATGTCGCGAAGGCCGCGCAGCGGGCACGTAGCGCGACAGAGGGGGTCGAGAAAGCAACAACAGAGGGGGTTGAAAAGGCAACAAAGCCCTTGATTATCTTTTCAGTCTGTGGTATAATGATTTGCAGTAATATACAGAAAGGCCGCCCCATGACCTGTTCCACCCGCTACCCCATCCTGATGATTCACGGCGCGGGCTTCCGCGACCGCAAATTCCCGCGCTACTGGGGCCGCATCCCCAAAGCGCTGGAGCAGCGCGGCGCGCGGGTCTGCTACGGCCATCAGGACGCCTGGTCCAGCGTGGAGCGCAGCGCCGCCGTCCTCAGGGAAAGCCTGCAGAGAATCCTCGCCGAAACCGGCTGTGACAAGGTCAACATCATCGCGCACTCCAAAGGCGGCCTGGACGCGAGGTATATGATCTCCTCGCTGGGCATGGCGCCGCGCGTGGCGAGCCTGACGGCCATCGCCTCCCCGAACCACGGCTCCAAAACCGTGGACTTGGCCGGCAAGCTGCCGCGGTGGATCCTCCGCTCGGCGGCGGCCTGCGCAAATTTGTGGTTTTACGCGTTAGGTGATAAGCAGCCCGACATCTACAGCGCTTGCAGGCAGATCACCACGGCGAACATCGCCGGCTTCAACGAGCGCAACCCCGACGCCCCCGGCGTATACTACCAGAGCTACGCCGCCGTGATGCGCGGCCCCTGCAGCGACGTGATTATGTCTGTGCCCTGGCTGGTCGTGAAAGCGGTCGAGGGCGAGAACGACGGCATGGTCACGCCCGCGTCGGCGGCGTGGGGGAATTTCCGCGGCGTGCTGCGCGGGGCCACGGGCCGGGGTATCTCCCATTCGGACGAGGTGGACCTCCGCCGCATGAATTTCACGCGCAAAGTACGCGAGGGCGGTGTGAGCGACATCCGGCAGGTATATGTTGACATTGTTGCGGAGCTGAAGGAAATGGGCTTTTGATCATAAAAATAATATCGGAGGTACATCCCATGCGAATCGGACTATGCGCATCGGCAAACGAGGCGGCCCGGGCCAAGGCGGCGGGCTGCGACTACATCGAGCCGAACTTCACCACCACCGCGCGGCTCAGCGAGGAGGAATTCGCTCAAGCGGCGGCGGCCCTGGAGGCTGCGGGCCTGCGGGCGGAGGCCATGAACTGCTTCATCCCCGGCGATTTCAACCTGTTCTCCCTGGAGGACGGCACGCAGCTGGAGGCGTACATACGCGCCGGCATGGCCCGGGCCAAGGCGCTGGGCACGGAGGTCATCGTGTTCGGCTCCGGGGGCGCGCGGCGGCTGCCTGCGGGTGTGGAAAAGCCTGAGGGACTGCAGAAGCTCGTGCGGTGGTTCACCCTGGCGGGGGAGCTCGCTGAGGAGGCGGGCGTCACCGTGGTGGTCGAGCCCCTGCAATACAAGGAGTGCAACGCCGTGAACACCCTGCTGGAGGGCCTGGCGCTCATGGAGCGGGTGAATAGGCCCGGCCTGCGCCTGTTGGCCGATATGTACCACATGGGCTGCAACGGCGAGGACTACGCGGACATCCTGCGCACCGGCGCGGACCTGCGGCACTGCCACATCGCCCGTCCCGAGGGCCGCAAATACCCCCTGCCCGGCGACGGCTACGACTACGCGCCCTTCTTCGCGGCGCTGCGTGAGAACGGCTATGCCGGGCGGCTGTCCATCGAGGCCTCGCCCGTCAACGGCCCGGAGGACCTGCCGGTCTGCGTGGAATACCTGCGCTCACTCGTGTGAAAATGTAGGGGCGGTTGCCCACAACCGCCCGCAGTATTATAAGCCCTCAGCACCACCAGTTGTTGCGCGGGCGGCAGCAGCATCTGCAGCAGCGCCCCCAGGCCCACCAGCCGTTACAGCAACATTGCCATGAATTGCAACACCACATTTGCGTTCAACCTCCTTTAAAAAGCTTTGGACGTGCCCTATTATATGCAGGGCACGTCCAAAATGTTATTTTCCAAAGATTACCACCGGCACTTCCATCTCCCTTGGGTCGAGGCCCGCATGGGCGGACTTGAATTCGTGCTGCCCCGGGCGTCGGCAGATCATCGCTCCCGGGGGCGGCAACAGCAGGAAATCCGGCATTCGTTCAAGCAGCCGCGGATACTCTTTTTCATCGTCCAGATTGCCGAACAGCTTCAGCCGCAGCATATCCTCACGGGAGAGTATCCCGGTATCTTTGCCGAAGGCCGCCCGCGCCTCGCGGAGGAAGTCCGCCTCCCGGCCCGGTTTCACCCGGCAACCCATGGCCCGGGATTCGATGTCCACGCCGCAGCGCAGGGTGTCCAGCAGGGCGGGGTGCTCGTTGACGTCCATGTATTTTGTGATGTCCGCGTGCCCGTGGTCGGCGGTGACAATGAGCAGCGTATCGCGCATTTTGCGCGCCAGCCTTGCGCAGGCCCTGTTCAACTGCTCTATTTTGCGGCGGCTTGCGCGCCCGTTGCCCTGCATGTGCAGGACGGTATCCGGCTCGCCGCAATAGCAATACGTGAACTGCCGCCCGGGCGTCTTGCCGGTGCGCAGGAGCTTGCGTGCCATATCGCGTGGGCTTTTGTAGCGCTCCGGGCCGTAGCTCTTCATCCAGTGCCCCTGCGCGCCGCCGGTTTTCGTGATGTCGTCCCAAAGTGACGCCTTGGGCAGGTATGCCGGCCCCGGGTTGGGCTTGTGGAAGAACTCCGGCTCGCTTTGGCTGTCCCGCCCGCTGAACATATCCACCACGGCCCCGAGCTCTTCGAACCACTGGCACCAGCCCAGCCAGCCGGTCTCGGCGGGGGTCATTCCCGTCTCGATGGCAGTGATGGCCGCCACTGTTGTGGACGGAAACACCGAGGAGACGCTTCTGATCCAGTGCTTGCGCAAAAACGCGCCGGGCGGCAGCGAACCCTCCAGCTGCGCCTGCCCCAGGCCGTCCAGCACGAGCAGGATCACATGCTTGTACGCGCGGCGTTCAAGCGCCTCGTCGAGGGCCGGCAGGGTGTTGTGGTATGTTTCGCAGCCGTAGTGCCGCTGCAGGGAGTTCGACAGCGAGACGATGCTCTCGCTGTAATTTGGTGAGGGGAGCATTAGATAAATCCTCCGTCGACACATAAAGTTTGCCCCGTGACATAGCCCGCGCCCTCCCCGGCGAAAAAGCACACGGCTTCCGCCACGTCCTCCGGGGTGCCCAGGCGGCCCGCTGGAATCTCAGCTCCAAGCTGCGCGAGGGCTTCCGGGCCGAGATGCGCGTTCATGGCGGTGTTGATCACCCCCGGGGCCACGCAGTTGACGGTCACGCCGCTGGGCGCGGTTTCACGCGCGAGGGCCTTTGTCAGGCCGATCACGGCGGCTTTCGCGGCGGAGTACGCGACCTCGCAGCTGCCGCCTGCCACGCCCCACACGGAGGAGATGTTCACGATGCGCCCCCATTTTTGGCGGATCATATGGGGCAGCGCCCTGCGGCAGCAGAGGAACACCCCCCTCGCGTCCAGGGCGAAGAGCCCATCGAACTGTTCAGCCGTGGTGTCCGTAATCAGCTGCTGCGGTAGGGCAATGCCGGCGTTGTTGACTAAGATGTCTATGCCGCCCCGGTTATGCTCGCCGGGGCGTGCGCCAAGGCGCTCCTCCGCTTGCAGGAAGAGCGCCTCGATTTCGTTTTCATCGCGCAGGTCGGCACGGAGAAAGGCTTCTCCGTTGAGAAAGCCGTCCCCGCAGTTCGTGTGCCCATGGCGGAGCACCCGCGCGCCCTGCCGTTCCAGGGCGCCGGCGATGGCGGCCCCGATGGCCCCGGAGGCCCCGGTGACAAGCGCGCGCCGTGCGTGTGTCATCCGAGCAGCCCGCCCAGGCTCGAGCCCAGATCGACCATCTGGTCCGGGGCCATAATGTGCATGCCCGCCGTGCTGAAGAAGGCCGGGTCCACCTGGCTGCTGAGGGAATCAATCTCCCACATGACGGTTTCTTCGCCGTTTGCCACCTCGATGCGCTTCAGGTCGCCCTTATAGAAGAAGTAGCGCATGGTGTTGCCGTCGGCGTTCATCGTGGCGCAGATATAGTCCTTGCCGTCCGCGGTCACCTTGCTCGATGTGAATTCGTTCAGCCGCTTCTCGATCTCTTCCTTGGATTTCGCGCCGCCGAACACCTCGCCCATGGCGCCCGGCAGGTCAAACCCAATGGGCTCCTCGCCGTCCTCGGAGGGGTTCACTATGGGCATACAGGTCTTCGTGTCCACGAACACAATCGTCACGCCGTCGGTCTTGGTGATGATGCGCATTTTCTTGCCGAAGAGGGTCTGCGCGCTGGCGGCCTGGATGCGCGCCGTCGTGGCGTTTTTGCCCTCGCTCTTGAACAGGTTGACCCAGTCCATATCCACCTCAAAGGCCATCACATCCTCGTTCATGACCAGGGTCAGCGGCGTGGCGGCGTTCCCGCCCGCGGCGAAGGGCGAGGAGCTGCGCGACTTGAGCGTGAACTTTCCGG
>Ga0082212_10008240_pt1 | contig 13650 bp, 11 predicted proteins | sample TergutNt197P3_FD_71548 | JGI IMG/M metagenome (GOLD analysis project Ga0082212, IMG submission 71548) | Neocapritermes taracua P3 segment gut microbial communities from Petit-Saut dam, French Guiana - Nt197 P3 | ecosystem: Host-associated > Arthropoda: Insects > Digestive system > Gut ... | reverse complement strand
CGCGTTTGCTAGGCAAGCACGATACAAAGGAAGCCTCGCACATGGCTGCGACCGCTTTCTTTTCGACGCTGATATTTAATTCCATATTTTTAATCGTAGGTTCGTTTGCGGTCCCCTGGCTGGCGACCATGCTCGGCTCCACGCCGACTATACAGCCTTATGCCGAGAAATATCTGCGCTATATCTTGTTTGGAGCGCCTTTTTTGTCTTCTTCAATCGTCCTTAACCAACAACTTCGCCTGCAAGGCAACGCCATATACGCCATGGTAGGCATCACCCTTGGAGCGGTGATCAACATCGGCCTCGACCCCATCCTGATTTTCGTTTTCGATATGGGCGTAGCCGGTGCGGCTATCGCAACAAGCATCAGCCAAACAATCAGTTTCTGTGTGCTTCTCATCGGCTGCAGGCGGGGCGGATCGATCCCCATCCGATTTCGGGATACCGCTCCAAGCATAAGGCGATATGTGGAAATCATAAAAGCGGGCGTCCCTGCATTAAGCCGGCAAGTACTCGGGTCTGTCGCCACCATCGCGCTGAATCTGGCCGCCGGCCCCTACGGCGACGCTGCGGTGGCAGCCATGTCTATAGTAAGCCGCATTATGATGTTCGCCCTCTCCATCGCGCTTGGCTTCGGCCAGGGCTTCCAGCCTGTGTGCGGATTTAATTATGGCGCAAAGCGTTATGACCGCGTCCTGGATGCGTTTTGGTTCTCTGTAAAAGTCGCCATCGTCGGTCTGGCTGTCTTTTCTACCGCCGGCGTCGTTTTTGCCCGTCAAATCATAACGGCTTTCCGCAAGGACGACTTGGAAGTCATCCGTATCGGCGCTATGGTGCTGCGCTATCAGTGCGCGGTTTTTCCACTTATGGGCTGGGTGTTACTATGCACCATGCTGACACAAAACATCGGCGCTTTCATGAGCGCCGCTTCATTGGCATTTGTGCGGCAAGGTGTGTTTTTCCTCCCGCTCATCCTGATTTTGCCGCGTCTGATCGGCTTTCCCGGCGTGATGTACGCCCAGCCCGCAGCCGAAGTGCTTACGTTTATCATCGCCCTTCCTCTGGGGCTTAAAACGGTAAAGAGAATCAAAAACGAGATGGCTGCAAACGAAAGGAATTGACTGTTTTGCGAGACAAGGAAAAAGGCGTCCAAAAGTTTTCCGGTTACCGGATGGCTGCCGTCACAGGGATTATCATGTTTATGTATCAGGGCGCCCTGGGTACGTTCGGGGTCTTTCTTCGTCCGATTTCCGAGGGCAACGGCTTCCCCATCAGCTCCACGGTCCTCTGTATAACCTTCACTTCCGTCACGGGCACGCTGCTCAGTTTCGTCGCCCCGCCCGTCATCAATAAGCTGAAGCCCAGGGGCTGCCTGATTGTCGCCACGTTCGCCGTCGGCTTACACTTCTGGGGATTCGCCTTCGCTCATTCCATATGGGCATATTGGGCGTGGGCCGCATTCGTTTCCCTCACTCTCGTATTCGGGACCCAAGCGGTAATCGGTTCCATCATCGGCCGATGGTTCATCAAAAATCGGGCTCTGGTGATGGGTTTTGTCTTCGGCGCCCCCATCCTCGGCACAGCCACATGGCAGCTTATCGCGGGGTTCCTGATTTCACGTTTCGGTTTCCGCGTCGCCTATATGATTATCGGCTCCGGCCTGATTATCATCGCGTTGACCGTTAACCTGTGCTTTTTGCGCATGCCGGAACAAATCGGGCAGAAGCCTTTGGGCTGGGAAGAAGCCGAAGCCGGGACAGCGCCGGAAAGCGAAAAACCGGCCGCGCCGGCAACCATGGCGGTCCACGCCGACGGGCTTACTCTGTCCGAGGCGAGAAAAACCCCGGCTTATTGGCTGATTTTCGCGGGCCTGATGTTGTCACCCATGTCAGTGGGAGGCAACAACAATAACGCGGCGACCTATCTTACCGGGGGAGGCATGAGCGTCCTACGGGCTTCCGGCTTTACCAGCCTGATGGCTCTGCTCAGCTCGCCTTCTTCCGCGTTCAGCGGCTTCATTTCGCAAAAACTGGGTAACAAAATCTACATCAGCTATACGCACGTCGCTTTTATTCTGGGTACGGCGATCCTGTTGCTGAACACCTCGTTCAGCACCACGCTGATGGCTGCGTTTATTCTGCTATACGCCCTCGCGGCCCCCATCGGCTCGGCTATGGGCCCGACCGTGAATTCCCAGGCTTTCGGCAACCGGGACTATACCAACATATTGACCTCGATGGCGCCGGCGGGGTATATCGGAGGCGCTATACATCCCGTCGTCACATCCGTTGTGCTCCAGACCGGCGGGTCGTTGAAGTATGTCTACATCGTTTTCGCCTGCCTGAACCTGGGCGGGCTGATCCTGCTGACCTCGGGGCTGGCCGCAAGTAAACGTTTGCGCGATAACCCTTGATTTCGCGGACGCAATCGGATATACTGGCACTACGCCAGCGGTCTGTAACACATATGAAAGCGAGGTATCCTGATGATTCGCTAGTCTGATAACCGACATGATTGACCGGAAGCCCGAAAGGGTTAGTGCAGCGTTGCACCAAAAGGTTAGTAATAACTTTGAGATGCAACGTGGCGCCAGGTTCGTGTGGGGATCGGATTATGCGCGATCATAAGCCAGAGGCGCGGCGCGCCCATATGTCTTCATTTGCGTATAATCTTTTTCCGGCGCGGGAAAGGATTTTTCTATGTCATTAATCAACATCTCGGACCTGACTTTCGCTTATGAAGGCAGTTATGATAATATCTTCGAAAACGTCAGTTTTCAAATCGACAGCGACTGGAAACTGGGGTTCACCGGCAGGAACGGCAGGGGGAAAACGACCTTTCTGCGCTTGCTGCAGGGCCAATACGAATACGGCGGGAGTATCTCCGCCTCTGTGGATTTTGAGTATTTCCCCTATGAAACCGCCGGGGGCGAAGCTCTAGCCGTCGACGTCGTCGCCCGCGCCTGCCCGGTTTACGAGCAATGGGAGCTGCAGCGGGAGTTATCTCTTCTGGAAGTCAACGAGGACGTCCTATATCGCCCTTTCGCCACCCTATCCAACGGCGAGCAGACGAAAGTACTGCTTGCGGCTCTTTTTCTGAAAGAAAACCGTTTCCTGCTCATCGACGAACCTACCAACCATCTGGATATGCAGGGGCGGGAAACCGTCAGCCGGTATCTGAAGGGCAAGAGCGGCTTCATCCTGGTCTCCCATGACAGGGCGTTTCTCGACGGTTGTATCGACCATATCCTGTCCATCAATAAGACGAATATCGAGATCCAACGGGGTAATTTTTCTACCTGGATGGTGAACAAAGAACGGCAGGACGGCTTCGAGCTGGCGGAAAACGAGAAGCTCAGACAGGAGATCGGAAGGCTTTCTTCAGCGGCAAAGCGCACATCAAACTGGTCCGACAGGGTGGAAAAATCAAAAATCGGCGCGATAAACTCGGGGATTAAGGCGGATAAAGGCTATATTGGCCATAAATCAGCGAAAATGATGAAACGAGCCAAGGTCCTGGAGAATCGCCGGCAGACAGCCCTCGAAGAGAAATCCATGCTGCTGAAGAACATCGAGAGCGCCGCCGACCTGAAGATGGGGAGCCTGCGTTATCACGCGAACCGCCTCGTATCCCTTTCCGATGTGACGATCAGCTATGGCGCGACGACGGCGTGCCGGGACGTGAGCTTTACCATAGAGCAGGGCGACCGGATTGCCCTGTGCGGCAGGAACGGCTCCGGTAAATCCAGCATAGTCAAGCTGATATGCGGCGAAGCGATCCCTTTCACCGGGGATTTTCACCGGGGGACGAACCTGCTCGTCTCCTACGTATCCCAGGATACGTCCTTTCTCAAGGGGGATCTGTCGGATTTCGCCAGGGAGAACGATCTCGACGAAAGCGTTTTCAAGGCTATGCTGCGTAAGCTGGACTTCTCCCGGCTGCAATTCGAGAAAGATATGGACGACTTCAGCGGCGGGCAAAAGAAAAAAGTACTCATCGCCAAAAGCCTCAGTGAAAGGGCCCACCTTCTCGTATGGGACGAACCCCTGAATTACATCGACGTCATCTCCCGTATACAGATTGAAAACCTGCTTCTGGCGTATAAGCCCACGATTCTGTTCGTCGAGCATGACAGCGCCTTCTGCGACAGAATCGCCACGAAAAGGATACAGCTATAATATCGGCAGAGCCCCATTAAACATTCAACCAAGGCTGCGTACCTTTGGTTTTAGCGCAGCACAACTGTGAAAGGTCTTTACATGAACAACGGCGCCACCCCGCCGGAATTGACGGAAGAGCAGCAAGCATTAGCGGTCAGGCGGGAAGAGATGGAAGCCATAACCGAAAAGGAAATGGCGAGAAAGGTCTTCAACCTTGCCTGGCCCGCTACGGTGGAAGCGATACTGCAAACCACCATCCGCATGGTTACGTCCGCCCTGCTGGGGCATATCCCCGGTTACTCCGCTTTAGCCATCAGCGCTTCCGGGCTGGCTGACCGCATAACCCGTATATCCTGGGGCTTATTCACCGCGGTAGGGACTGGGGCCACTGTAATGATCGCCCGGAGTTTCGGCGCTGGAAACAAGGACAGGGCTAACCATTACGCGGCGCAGTCCCTGGTACTGGGTTCGATATTGATGATCGCGATCACCGCCGTATTATATCTGTTTTCTACGGAGCTAATCGTTATCCTGTACAACAGGGACGGGACCATGGACCGGGAACTCGTCTCCATGTCCATCAGCTATCTTAAGCTGACCGCCTGGAGCGTGCCTTTTACAGCGGTGAACCAGGTCATCAGCGCCCTCATGCGCGGGGCGGGAAATACGAAAGTGACCCTGGTGACAAACACTACGGCTAACGTCGTCAATGTGATACTGGGTTATATCCTGATTTACGGCAGATGGGGCGCGCCCGCCATGGGACTGACGGGGGCCGCCGTCGCCACGGTAATCTCCCAGGCGTCCGGGGCTGTGGTCGCCCTGATTATCTTTTTTGGCATTCAGAAGAATCTTCAGGTCTCGGTCAGGCAATTCCTCCTGCAATGGGCGAAAGTCAAGGAGATATTCGCCATCGGCGTCCCCCACGCTTCCGAGATGCTCTTGATGCAATTCGGCCATATCATGCTGGCAAGCCTCATCGGCTCCATGGGCGCGGCCGCCTTAGCCGCCCATACCCAGGGCATCATCGCTGAATCCATTTCCTATATGCCGGCCATGGGTTTCAGCATAGCGGCGACGACCCTGGTGGGGATGAGCGTAGGCGTAGGCTCGGTGCGTTTATCCGTACGTTATGTAAAAGTCCTGATCAAGTGGGACGTCGTCCTCACCGCGATCACCGCTTCCGCCCTCATCCTCGCGCCGAGGCAGATATTTTCTCTGCTATCAAACGACGGGGACGTGGTCGCCCTGGGCGCTATCTACCTGGTCATCATGGGCTTCTGTCAGATTCCTCAGCAGCTCACCGGGGCATTCGCCGGCGTCCTGCGTGGCGGGGGAGACAGCAAGGCGACCCTGGCCATCAGCATGGTGGGCCTTTGGGCCGTCCGCATCCCGCTATCCTTCCTTTTCGCGAATATCTTCGGCTGGGGTATCGTGGGCGTCTGGAGCGCCATGGCTATCGACCTTGTCGTGCGTTTCGCGTTAATGCTGGTTCGCTATCTGAGCGGCAAATGGAAGCGCGCGGCGATCCTCATCGCGGGCGGGGAAAGCTGATTTTCGCATTATTTATCTCTATAATGTGATCCACACTGGATGATTTCCAGCTTTCCGTCTTCTTCGATACAGAATACTATCCTGTTTTTGGGGTCGATCTCTACACTCCAGTAACCGCTTAACTCGCCTTTTAGCGGCTCCGGCTTGCCAATGCAGTTTAAACCGTTGCGTTCGATATCCTCCAGCAGTTTATTGATGCGCCTCAGCGTCTTTCTATCTTGTGTCTGCCAATAGAGGTAGTCTTCCCAAGCTTCATCATACCAGAGCTTAGTCATCCTCCACCTCTATCAACTCATGCTCGGTAAGCCTGGCTTTCCCGGATTCGATATCGGCAATCGCTTTACTTAACCGCCTCATATTCGCGTCGGAATAAAACGGATCGGGGTCTGCCGCCACTTCAAACGGAATCCTTCTTTCTTTGCATACCTTAGTCGCAAAAATCGTAAACGCCGCGGTCAGACTTAAGCCCATTTCTTTGCAAGCCTGTTCCATGCCGGTTTTTAACTCTTCATCTATTCTAAAATTAATCATCGCTTGCGTCATAAGAGTAACTCCTTCCATATTTTATCAATAGCATAACACTATGTAAAGCATATGTCAATGAAATGCTTTACGAATAAAACGAAAGAGGAATATAATGGTAAATAGTAATCCATCGCGGAAAGATTTAGCCAGACAGTATAAAGAGCGGACAAAGCTTGGCGGCGTATACCTCGTCAGGAACATGAAAAGCGGGAAAGCGCTTCTCGATTCCACAGTCGACCTGCAAGGGGTCAGGAACCGCTTTGAATTCGCGCAGAAGACGGGTTCCTGCGTGTATATAAAGCTGCAGGCGGATTGGGCGGCCCAGGGCGGCAATATGTTTGCCTTAGAGACGCTGGAAGAGCTGGAGCAAGGGGAAGGGCAGACAGACGCCGACTTCAAGGCGGATATCGCGCTGCTCAAGGAAATGTGGCTGGAAAAGCTGTCGGGCGAGGAGCTATACTGAGGCAGCGTCCATAACCCAAGGCGGCATAGCCAAAGGGCGCCCAAACGATGAGGATATTGCCGGAGCAATGAAATTCTTTGATGAGGTAAGAGCAAAGGGAGAAATCTCATTATGACTTCTGAGAGTGTTTCGAATTTTTACAATTGGCTCAAACAAAACGGCATAACCGTTTGGATTGACGGCGGCTGGGGCGTTGACGCGCTGTTCGGCAGACAGACGCGGGATCACGCTGATTTGGACATAGCGGTTCAGCGCAAGGATAACGCCAATCTTCGTCAATTGCTTGAAAATAACGGCTACAAAGAAGAAAAACGCGACGATTCATCAGAGTTTATGTATTTTATGAAGAGCGAAGCCGGACAAGGTGTTGACATTCACGCTTTTGAGTATGACGAAAACGGCAAAAATATTTATGGCATTCAGTATCCCTTCGGCTCACTGACTGGAACGGGACAAATTTCCGGGCAGGAAGTGAACTGCATCGACCCAAAGTTTATGTTTCAGTTCAAAACCGGGTATGAGCCAAAAGAAAAGGACTTGCAGGACGTGCGCGCCTTGAGCAATGAATTTGGCTTTGAATTGCCGGAAAAGTACGCAAAAGTCTATGCGTATGAAGCGGTAATAAAAACTTCCGAGATTGGCACTGGCGGCGCGTATGTGCCTTTTCCGTATGACCTTCGGACGGAGTTTGGCAAGGGAAGAATAAAAGTCCGCGCCACCTTTGACGGTGAGCATTATGACGGCAGTATCGTTAACATGGGCGTGAAGAATCCGGACGGCTCCATTTGTTATGTCATCGGAGTTCTGAAAGATATACGCGCTAGAATCGGCAAGCAGCCGGGTGATACAGTTCGGGTGACTATACGGGAAAGGTATTGATATCAAATGCCAAAATACAGGAAAATGCTGAATGACATAAACGCGCCTTATAAGCAATCGCGAAAAGCGTTGAATAATATTTTTGTGGATAATCCCGGCTTTACGCGGCCATTCTGCCTGCGGTCTATATCTTTATCGTTTTCCACTTGCCGCCACGGAAGCGGTAGTAAATAATGGCTGCCCGGGCGACCTGATCCAGGAACCAGCACCACCAGGCGCCGGCGATGCCCCACTGAAACCGCACCACGAAGAAATAGCCCAAAATCATACGCATGCCCAATATGCCGACTATAGTGGAGTATAGCGGCCATTTTGTGTCGCCGCCTCCCCGCAGCCCTCCGCTGACGCATATCTGATAGATCTGGGCAAAGGTAATGGCGGCGAGTATGCGGAGAGCCGTGACGATGTTGACGACCACGTCTTCTTCCCGCGTGAAGATCCAGGCGATATTCTTCGGTATGACAAGTAATGGTATCATCAGGATCACAGAGATGATCAGGCAGATTTTCACTGATTCGTTGAAGTATCTCTCGGCGATATCCGGGCGCTCCCTGCCCAGGTTCTGCCCCACAAGGGACACGAGGGCCATACTGACGGCCATGCCGAAGTTGACAACGAAAATATGGATCGTGGCGGCGATGTTGTGCGCGGCGTACTCAGCGGTGCCGAGATGGATAATATAAATCGTAAACAGGATGACCCCCACCCGCATCACCAGCTGCTCCAGGGCGGAAGAAACGCCGATGCGGCAGATACGCCCGATGACGACCCGTTCGGGGACGAACATGCCGCGTATCCGCGGTTTGATGGAGAGATCCTTGGAATAGAACAGGATAATCAGCGCGTATAGCATACCGGCGAATTTTCCGATGAGCTGCGCCCAGGCCGCGCCCGCTAGCCCCATGGCGGGGATGGGGCCGACGCCGTAGATCAGCAGATACCCGACGATGATGTTTACGATGTTCGCCAATACGCTGAAATGCATGGAGAGCCGGGTCCTGCCCGCCCCCCGCAGCAGCGCCGATATAGAGCCGGATATGGCTTGAAAGATACCGCCGATGGCGCAGAAGCGCATATACATTTCAGCCAGGGCATAATAGTCTTCGGTCGCCCCCATCCACAGGATAAAAACGCCGCCGAACACATACATGACCAGCCCGGACAGGACGCCCGCGATGATGGACAGGAACATGGTCTGCTCGCTTGCGTTCCTGACGGCGGTCGCGTTGCCTTCCCCGATGGAGCGGGCGACCAGGGCGGTGCCGCCTACGGCGAAAGCCTGCAAAAGCACCATGGGCAGCATGACGGGCTGCTGCGTTATACCCACGGCGCTGACTACTTCCTTGCCCAAAGGCGACACCATAGCCATGGTGATGATGCCGATGAGCGAGCCCAGGGTAAACTCCACGGCGCTGGGCCATGTTAAAACAAGGATATCGCGCCACATTTGTTTTTTGCCGGGCATATCGGCCGCGGCCTCAATCGGGCTTAAGTCCAAGTCTTCCATTCAAGTTGATCCTTTCGACAAAGCGGAGGCAAGCGAAAGCACGGCGAGCAGACGTAAAGCGCGGGCGTCAGTCCGCGCCGGCGCCATGCCTTTGCCGTTCGCGTTCCAGGAACGGTTCGAGGAACTGCCCGGTATAGCTTACTTCAGCCTGGCGCGCGAGCTCCTCAGGCGAGCCCACCGCCACGACGCGGCCACCGCGCAGACCGCCCTCGGGTCCAAGGTCTATGCAGTAGTCGGCGGTTTTGATGACTTCCATATTATGCTCGATGACAAGCACCGTGTCCCCCTGCTGAACCAGGCGATGGAGCACGTCCAACAGCTTGGAAATGTCCGCCGTATGAAGGCCGGTGGTGGGCTCGTCCAGTATATAGAGCGTCTTGCCCGTGGAGCGGCGGGACAGTTCCGTCGACAACTTCACCCGTTGTGCCTCGCCTCCCGACAGCGTAGTCGCCGGCTGCCCAAGACGGATGTAGCCGAGCCCCACATCCTGGATTGTTTTCAATTTCCGGTATATCTGGGGGTGATTAGTAAAAAACTCCACCGCTTCATCTACGGTCATATCCAGGACGTCGGCGATGGATTTCCCTTTATAATGGACCTCCAGAGTCTCCCTGTTGTATCTCTTGCCCTTGCATACCTCGCAGGGAACGTAAACGTCCGGTAAAAAGTGCATCTCTATCTTCAATATCCCGTCCCCTGAGCAGGCTTCGCAGCGACCGCCCTTAACGTTGAAGCTGAACCGCCCCGGCTGATATCCCCTGATCTTCGCCTCCGGCACGCTGGCGAACACCTGCCGGATGTTGTCAAATACGCCGGTATAGGTCGCCGGATTTGAGCGGGGAGTGCGGCCAATGGGGGACTGGTCGATGGCGATTACTTTATCCAGATGCTCGGCGCCCAGTATAGCGTCATGGTCGCCGGATTTGGTTTTCGCCCGGTTCAGCTCGGCGGCAAGATGGTTGTAGATGATTTCGTTTACCAGTGAGCTTTTGCCGCTGCCGGAAACGCCGGTGACGCAAGTAAACAGGTTCAAGGGGATTTTGACGGTAATATTCTGCAGATTGTTCTCCCTGGCGCCCTCCACCACGAGCCACTTGCCGTTCGGCGCCCGCCGGGCGGAAGGTAATGCTATACTCTTCGCCCCTTTCAGATACTGCCCGGTGACGGATCCGCCGCAGGCCATGATTTCGTCGATACTGCCCGCGCAGACTACGCTGCCGCCGTGTACGCCCGCGCCGGGGCCGATGTCCAGGATATGATCCGCCGCCCGGATAGTCTCTTCGTCGTGTTCGACTACCAGGACAGTGTTTCCGATATCCCGCAGGGATTGTAGGGTCTCGATGAGGCGGGTGTTGTCCCGCTGGTGCAGGCCTATAGACGGTTCGTCCAGGATATACAGCACGCCCATGAGGCTGGAGCCGATCTGGGTCGCCAGGCGGATGCGCTGCGCCTCGCCGCCGGAAAGGGTGCCCGCGGCCCGGTGAAGGGTGACGTAATCCAGCCCTACATTATTTAAGAAGCCCAGGCGGGCAGCGATTTCCTTTAGTATCTGCCTGCCGATGAGCTGTTGGCGCTCCGTTAATCTCAGCGTGGCGAAGAAATCCAGAGCCTGGCCCACGGATAGCCTGGTGAGCTCATCGATGTTTTTGTCGCCGACGTAGACGGAAAGGGATTCCGGTTTGAGCCGCTTCCCTTCGCAATCAGGGCAAGGCTGGGAGGTCATGTATTGCTCCGTCTCGCTGCGGGACCAATCGGACTGGGATTCCCGGTGGCGGCGCTGGAGCATGTTGACGACGCCTTCATATTTGCTTTGATAGGTCCGTTGCTGCCCCATATTGTTTGTGTAGTGGAAGGTGATATTCTCGTTGCCCGCGCCCCTGAGGATGATGTGCTGCTGCTCCAAGGTAAGCTCCCGGAAGGGCGTATCCATGGAGATATTGAAATGCCTGCAGGTAGCCGCCAATATGCCCATGAACCAGGTAGAGATGCCTTTGATCCAGGGGTCGATGGCGTTTTCGTTGATGGAGCGGCTTTTATCCGGTATCACCAGGTCCGGGTCGACTTCCAGCTTGAAGCCGAGGCCGTCACAGGTGGGGCAGGCGCCGAAGGGGTTGTTGAAGGAAAACATGCGGGGGGCGGGCTCTTCGAAGCTGATGCCGCAGTCGATGCAGGCGAAGTCTTGGGAGAAGATGCGCTCAAAGGCAAGGGGCGCCGTTACTGCTGCTGCATCCGTTGCTGCTGCCGCTTCCGTTGCTGCGTCCGTTGCCGTTGCCGCAACCGCGCCGGCTGCGGCTGCCGCAGCCACGTCCGCCGGCGTCCCCGCCGGCAGCTGGCAATACACCGCCGCCATGCTGCCCGACAGAGCCATGGCCGTCTCCAGGGAGCCCGCCAGCCGTTTGCCGGAATCCGCCTTCAGCACAATCCTGTCCACGATCACTTCTATCGTATGCTTTTTATTCTTCTCCAGCGTGATATCTTCAGCGGTTTCACGCATCGCGCCGTCCACCCGGATACGGACGTATCCTTCCCGCCGCACATCCTCCAGTATCTTGACATGTTCGCCTTTTTTCCCCCGGATCAGAGGCGCCAGGATCTGCAATCTGCTGCCCGCGGGCCATGCCAGTATCTGGTCCACCATCTGGTCGATGGTCTGCCGTTCAACGGGTTTACCGCATTTCCAGCAGCGGACCTGCCCAATCCGGGCATAAAGCAGCCGGAGATAATCGTATATCTCCGTCACCGTCCCCACTGTCGAGCGGGGGTTACGGCTGGTCGTCTTCTGGTCGATGGATATAGCCGGGGACAGCCCTTCGATATAGTCCACGTCCGGCTTGTCCATCTGCCCCAGAAATTGCCGGGCGTAGGACGACAGCGACTCCACATAGCGCCGCTGACCCTCGGCGTAAATCGTGTCGAAAGCCAGGGAGCTTTTTCCGCTGCCGGACAGGCCGGTAATCACCACCAGCTTATCACGGGGGATATCCACATCGATATTTTTCAAGTTATGGGAACGGGCGCCCCTGATGACGATTTTATCCTGTGCCATACAAATGATACCTCAAAGATGGTCTGCGAACAGACATTTTCTGTACTGAAAATCCAGCGTGTCCGATGGTTATTATATCATGTGCAATTATATTGCGAAATGTATACATCCTGTAAAATGTTAAAATAAAATGGAAAGTTTACTTGACATCGAGAAAAGCCCATGCTATTATCAAATGGAAAGCTAGCTTTGCATCATCATACGGACTAAATACGCGCAGGGGGAATCCTATGAAAAATCGGCTTGAGGAATTACGCAAAGCCCGGGGCGTCAGGCAGGAAGAGCTTGCCCTTGCTATGGAAGTTTCCCGCCAGACCATCGGTTCCCTGGAAAACGGGAGATATAACCCGTCGATTATCCTCGCGTTCAAGCTGGCAAGATACTTCGACACGACTATTGAGGAATTATTCACTTATGAGGAGGAAATACAATGATCAAGAATAAAGCGATGATTATGAATCTGAGATGGGTCCTGCTGATCGGCGGACTGATATCCTTTATCTTCGGCGTAGCCGTCTACCGGACGCTGCCGGCCGACGCCCATGACGTCACCATGCTGATGGGGATGTTCACCGGCTTAGGCTCCGCCTTTCTCGCCGTCGGCGCGGTAGGCCTCGTCATGAATCTCAAGATGACGCCGGAGCAAAAGCGCCAGATGGAAATCGACCAGAAAGACGAGAGGAACGTCATTATTTGCGGCAAGGCCTATAAAGTTTCGGGTATCGTAACCAGTATATGCTTCGCGGTAACGTCCTTTGTCATGGTCGCGATGGGGAACCGCTTCACAGCTTACCTTTGTATCGGCGGTATGTATGTCCAGATCATCTCCATGGCTGTCGCCCAGTTGTACTACCAGAAGAAGATGTAGACCTTCGCTCACCCGAAATGGATCTGAACAAATTTGTTCTTGCCGCGGCTCAGGACGACGTCGCGAGAAACCGCTAAAGCTGTATCGCCGACTATTTCGCCATCCAGTTTTACGCCGCCGCCGTCGATAAGCCTCCTGGCGTCGGAATTTGAGGAAGCGAAACCCGTTAGCCTGAGAAGGTCGATGATCGAGGCTTCTTTGCCGGAAACGGTCACGGTCGTCATCTGGTCCGGCGCATTGCCCGACGCTATCGAACGATACCTCTTCTCAGCTCCTTCGATGGCGTCTTCGCCGTGATACAAGCGAACGATTTCCCCGGCGTATACGAAATGCGCCCGCCGTATATCCGTCGCGAGAAGCGGTTTGTATTCTTCTTCCGGGACGTCCGTAGTCAAACGGAAGTAATCGGCCAATATGCTGTCCGGGACCTTCATGCACTTCTCAAAAATAATCTCCGCCGGCTCGCCGATACCAATATAATTATCCATCGATTTGCTCATCTTCTCAAGGCCGTCAAGCCCGGGCAGCAGCGGGAATGTGATTACCTCCTGCGGCTCCTGCCCGTAATCTTTTTGCAGTTCCCGCCCGACGAGAAGATTGAAGGTCTGATCCGTGCCGCCGACTTCGATATCCGCGTTGAGCGCGACC
>Ga0082212_10008239_pt1 | contig 13651 bp, 14 predicted proteins | sample TergutNt197P3_FD_71548 | JGI IMG/M metagenome (GOLD analysis project Ga0082212, IMG submission 71548) | Neocapritermes taracua P3 segment gut microbial communities from Petit-Saut dam, French Guiana - Nt197 P3 | ecosystem: Host-associated > Arthropoda: Insects > Digestive system > Gut ... | reverse complement strand
CGGGCGTCGTACTTTTCCTGTACCCGGCGTTGGGTTTCTTGCTGCTCCAAAGCTGCCGCCGCTTCGCGCTGTTTGCTTTCTTCATCCCGCAATAAACGGACGGGGGCGTTATGCCCGTCACATTCGTCGATGCGGTTCAGGACCGCCGCGTGTTGATACTTCGCCCACATACTCGGGTCAGCCATGTCTTTCTCGAACCGTTCGGCGACCAAGTGGATAATCTCGTCAAGTTCGGCCTCTGTCGGGCGATGGTTCTCCCATTTGTGCGTTTCTTCGTTCCATTCGTCGCGGAAATACTCCTGGGTACGGTCGATCATCCCGCTCGCCGTAAGGAAATAGAAGTTTTTATTTTCGCCCTCGTCACGGCTGAATAACAGATATTTACCGGCTGGCTCCTCGACGGTTACGCGGATTTTCTTATTGTTACGGTTAAAGTTACCGTCGTCGAATACGGGCGTCATCAATGCCACCGCTCCAATGCGCCGTGGGTCGCTGACTTCCGCGTTTCGTTCATATGCCACGATAAGGGCGGGGACGACAAGGGGTATGGCTTGTCCGGGCTTGCTCTCAGGATGCACCTGCGCTTTCCGCTCGGCATTTTTTGGTTCAAGATAGGCTTTGATAAAGACGAAATCCTCTAACCGTTCCTTGAAGTCAGGGTTGTTCATATATTCCTCAAATACCGGATAATGCTCGGCGGCTTCTTGCAGCAAATCATTCACCACGCGGTTTGCGATTTGGTCACACGCTCTACGGGCGGCGGTTTCATCCGTATATAACAAAGTACCGGATGAAACGGCGTATGCGGCGGCTCTTTCCGCAACGATATTGGCATACTTGCTGTATACTTCATTTGCCGATGACTCCGTGGATTGCGCCGCGTCATTCGCGGGCAGCATTTCCTGCTCATTTGCGCTTGTTTCTTCCTGCGCCTCACCGATAGCGAGTGTGATGTCGCGGTCTTTCACGATTTCCTTGAATTTGCCGTCAATGGATTCGATCAGCTCCGCCGCTGTCTTGCGGATCGTATCGAGGGAAGTATTGAGTTCCTTTAATTCGCGCCCTTTGCTCCACTCGGCGATGTAACCGAAAGAATTAGCGCCGGTTTCTATACCAAAGAAAGCCAGAACGGAAAACGACACGGACTCGGCTTCCACTTCTTCGGTGCGCCGCTCTTTGGGCGCGGCATTGCCATCGGCGTCAACGACAAGGGATTTGTCGTGCAGCTTGGCGTGGGTCATTTCGTGGATGACCGCGCAGACCGTCTGTATCTCGCTCATGCCGGTACGGATGGCGATCTCTTTACCGAAGCGGCAAGTGCCGTCCTGATTTTGCGGCATATCCTCAAACACGATGGGGAGGGGCGAAACGGCGCGCAGCGCGTCCATGAACGCCTTATATTGCTCTACATTGCCGGTCAGGTCTTGCGCCAGCGTCGGTAAGGCTTTTCCAGCCGTTTGTGAAACGTCAAACACGCTCGTCACCTTAAAACGGGCGAGTTGTCGCTCAGTAAACTCCACCACCGGCATTCCATCGTCGCCGATGATCGGCTGGCGCGTATCGGGGTCGATTTTCTCTTTCTCCTCACGCTTCACGAACGGGACGGGCGCGAGTATCTTGATGGACTTTTCGCCCTTTTTGACGCTGCGCCCAAACTTGGTCTGCCATGAGTTGAAGCCAGCGACAAGCGTGGCGTCGGGTTTCTGCATGTGGATCAGCAGAGTGTTACGGGTGCTGTATTTATGGAACCGCGACATGGTTTTCAGATAGTCCGCGTACCTGTCGCTGGTGAACAGGTCTTTGACGCCCTGCTCAAGTTTTGATGTGATCTCCTTGACCTGCGCTGTATCAGCCATCTGTTATGTCACCTCCATGTCCTTTCGTTTCTTAGATTTATTCACACGTTCAGTATTCTTCGCGGCTTCCTGCGCCGCTTTTTCCTTTGCTTTGCTGAGCTTTTCCTGAAGCGATGGCTTTATAGCGGATTTCGCCTGCTCTGTATTATGCTCGTCAATTCTGGTTTTTGCCCACGACGGCAGCTTGCTGTGATCTGCGATACCGGCTATTTGATGTCTGCCATAGCAAACCGAATCACCAGAGAATAGCTCTTTCCCGAATACGGATTGGCCTATGGCGTTCGGTCTTGCGCCATTTCCGTGGGAACAGAGGACAAGCTGATGCTCGGCAGAACGGTACTCAGGTTTCAGTTCGTTTGCTTTGACGACAATCAGTTTACCGGTGTAGTCGTTGTTTTGGCTGTCCGGCAGACAGTTATTTGCATTCAGTTCGGTATAACTAACACCATGCAGACTTTCATTTACATTCCGTGTTGATTGAACGCACTCAATATTGCTGTACGCCTTACTGATAAACTCGGTAAGCGCTTCAATGTAATCGTTTGTATATCCCGTATAGATATTGTTGTCGCCCAGCGCATTGAAGTATGTTGTATATCGGTTTTCAACTATCATGTAGCGAAACTCGGCGTCCGGGTTCTCGGCGAGGATGATGTCGCTGTTGTTAATACTGATTTTATTCAACTCAACGTATCCCTCGTGACTGTTTTTCTCCGGAGAAGGTTTTTCCGCAAGAGAAAGCAGGCGGTCAGACACAGCATTTTCGATGGATTCTACTACGTCCGGCGCTAAGTCCATGTTATATGACCAATCCTCGACGCCTGTCGCCAAGTTGTACGGACACATTTCGGAAAGCGCGGAAAACGGGCATTCAAGCGTGGTCAGGTAATCCGTTGCCTTATGAGAAAACGAACTCACATTGTCACAAAAAAAATTCTTCAGCGCGTTCAATTTGTCGGAATCCCTGCCCGCGCCCCTGCCAACGTAATATTCAATGCTGATCCTGTCATATAGTATGGTATCGTACACAGACGGGAAACTCGCTTTGGAAAAGTCTTTGCCGGTGTAGATGATTGCAAACGGGTCTTGTTCCTTCGCTTTTTCGACCCAATCGAACTCCATGCCGAACTGGTTATGCGTATAGTCGCAATGCCAGCCACCGTTTTTGTCGCGGTAAATAATAAACGGCTCGCTTGAGCCGTCGTTTACGTCCTGCATCTTTGATTCTATTGCTGTACTGAAATCCATAACGCTTACCGTCCTTTCTCGTTCGGTTCGTAGCCGTCAATGGGGACGGCGTTTCGTTCCGCGTCTTTCTTGTATTGTTCCAATCGTTTGAGCAGCGACACTTTTTTTTCGTCGCCCCTTCTGGCGTTCTCGCTGTCCCTGCGGCTCTGTTCGAGCGCCCGCATCATGGTTTCGTGCATGGTAAAGTCCCGCCCTTGACGCTGGCGGATATATTCGTGTGGCATTTTGGCTCCTCCTGTTAGGTTTAGTCATATTTATGATAAACAATTCAAAGGACATTTATTTATTCCTATTAGTCATCTTTATAAATATAGTAGTCATATATACTTGACATATATTCTTTTATATGTTACTCTGCATATGGAGGTGGTCATGTGGCTAAAAACTTGCGGATAAAATCAGCGAGAGCGGCAAAGGACATGTCCCAAAAAGACCTTGCCGAAGCTGTTGGAGTAGCCCGACAAACAATGAACGCTATCGAGAAAGGCGATTACAATCCCTCTGTAAAACTTTGTATTGCAATATGCAAAGTGCTTGGGAAAACACTTGACCAATTATTTTGGGAGGATGATGAAAATGAAGAATAATAGAGACGGCTTGGATGAAATGCAAAGGGAGCGGCGAAATAAAATAGGCAATCAAATGTTTATGCTGATTTCTTATGCACTTTTAATCGACACTGGGCTTTATGGGCAGGGAATACGTTGGCTTGAATATCCAGGTAACATCATGGCTATTTTCTTAGTTTGTATGGGGATATACCTTGTAAGATTGATTGCAAGTAATGCCTACCTTCCCGCAAAGGCCCATAACCAAAAAACCATGGTAGCCTTAATCTTAGCAATTGTGTTTTCTATTACACTGACAATAACCGCAATAACCCTATTCAGAAATTCCGCAACACAAATTGTGGAAAGCACTAATGACAATTCCGCGTGGATTCTATTTATAATATCTGCCGTAGGATTGCTTGTAGTGTTAATTACAGCGGTAATAAAGAAAGCGAGTAACAAGGACGATAGAGAGGACTAAGGCAACAGAGGGGCGGCAAATGCCGCCCCTACGCTGATGTTCATTGTTGCACAAATTCCAGTTTGTAATTCACATAACCGGTTCCGCCATCGTCAAGCCGGACAACCGCATCGTATTTCTTACCGGTTTTTTCCGAATACAGCCCTTTAACTGCGGCTTTGCCGTCTTTGAGCAAAGCGGTAACAATATTTGCGGTCAACGGTTTTTTCTTTGCTGTCCAGAATTTCGATTCCTTCCACATACGAAAGCCACAGGAGCGCGTATCGCAAAAGAAACCTTTTACAGCTTCGCGTATTGGAGCGCCACAACGGGGGCAAGCGCCGAGCGATTCCGAAACGGTTTTACTGCTGAACAATCCGGCGTACTCAGGCTTCGGGGCGTTGTTCTCCCTGATAACTGCCTTGGTAAACTCCGTTATGCTGGTCATAAACGCATCGCCCGACAATTCATCGCGTTCCACCTGTTTTAGCTTGTGTTCCCATTCTGCGGTCATTTTTGGCGAAGTCAGGGCTTCGGGTAACACGGCGATCAAATTCTTGCCTTTGTCCGTGGCGATCAGATTCTTCTTCTGCCGCTCCACAAAACCGGCTTTAATCAGCTTTTCGATGATCGCGGCTCTGGTGGCAGGCGTACCAAGCCCTTTGCGTTCGGCGTCGTCGGGCATATCCTCAGCACCTGCGTTTTCCATGCCGGATAATAACGTGTCCTCAGTGTAATGCTTCTGTGGCGTTGTAAAGCCTTCTTTTACCGACGCCGCAACATTGTCAAAAGTATGACCTTTTGACAGTTCCGGCAAAGCGGCGCTATCTTCCTCGCCTTCCTCCGGTTCCGGTCTGTTTTTCAAAGAATCTTTATATTTGAAGTCGATCTCTTTCCAGCCTTCCGAAATCACGGTTTTACCTTTCGCAGCAAAAATGTATCCTTCACAATCTATCGTAACCACGACTGCTTCATACACATGCGCAGGTGCAGCGGCACAGAGCAAGCGGCAGGCAACAAGATTCAGCAGGCATTGTTCCCCAGATGGAAGCGAGGGGATGTTTACGGTCATAATAGCGGAAGTCGGAATGATGGCATGATGGTCGCTCACTTTTCCGTCGTCTATCAGCCTGTCGATATTCGGCATAAAGTCCGCGCCGTCTTTGCGCTCCATATCCGCTTGAATCCATTCCACCAATGAGGAGACGGAACCGCGTATATCCGAGGTCAGGAACTTGGAATCCGAACGGGGGTAGGAAAACAGTGTCTTTTCATAAAGAGATTGCGCGTAATCAAGCGTCTGCTGCGCCGTGAACCCAAACAACCGGTTGGCTTCCCGTTGTAACATAGTCAGGTCAAACAATTTTGGTGGCGCTACTGTCTTTTTCTGTTTCTCAACGGAACGAACTACGGCAGGCTTGCCATCGCAAGCGGCGCGTACCATTTCAGCGGTTTGCTTGTCAGCCGTTCTCTCGCCGGAAGCATTAAAAGCGCTTACATCAATCATGGGCGTATAGAACGGCTCCTTAACAAAAGAATCAATGTCCGCTTCACGCTTGACGAGCATTGCCAGTGTGGGCGATTGAACCCTGCCGGCGTTTAAGGTGGCATTGTAGATGACGCTCATTGCGCGAGTGCAATTCAGACCTACGAGCCAGTCTGCCCGCTCCCTACAGGAAGCGGCGGCATACAGGTTATCATACTCACTCCCGTCTTTCATATTCGCGAAGCCGGCCTTGATTGCGGCTTCCTCTAACGAAGAAATCCATAATCTCTTGATTTTTTTGCCGCTATCGGCGTGATTGAAAACATGGCGAAAAATTAATTCGCCCTCGCGCCCGCTGTCACAAGCGTTCACGATGCAATCGACATCGGAACGGTTTATCAGGTCAATAACAATCTTCAACTGCTCGGATTTTTCCTTTGCCGGTATTTGCAACCATGTTTCGGGAATGATCGGTAAATCCTCGTAGCGCCATTTGGCGTACTGCTTGCCGTATGCGTCCGGCGCGGCGAGTTCCAATAAATGCCCCAAACACCAGGTGACGATGTAGCCGTTCCCAATAAAAAAACCGCCCTTTCGCTCATCGGCTTTCAGGACGGCAGCTATGGATTTGGCTACGCTTGGCTTTTCAGCCAATACAACTACTTTGTTCACTTATGATTCCTCCTCAATAATTTTGATGAATTAGGGATGCCGGGATGATATAATCAGGTATATTTATGATGGGGGCTGGAAATGTGGGATGATTAAGTCGATAATCGGCGTGTGCTTTGATTGCTTAAACGCTAACGCATTAGCGGATTTTTATCTTAAGTTGACAGGTTGGAACAAGGAAATATCAAGCGATGAATGGGCGGCTCTCCGAACCCCGGAAGGTATACTGCTTGTCTTTCAGACGGTTGAAAACTTTGCACCTCCCGAATGGCCTTGGCAAAGTGGGAAGCAACAGCAGATGGCGCATATTGATTTTCTTGTGGCGGATCTGTCTAAGGCAGAAGCATTGGCTGTTCAACTCGGAGCGAAAAAGTCCGATGTACAATACTACGATACATCCACTGTGATGTTTGATCCCGCAGGTCATCCGTTTTGCCTGTCCACCGTAGCGCAGTAGGGCTGATTCCGAATCCTATTTTTTGAAAAAGAAAAACGGCGGCTTTGAAATAGAATCAAAACTGCCGTTTTACTACGTTTAAGTGTTGTCCGCACAAAATCATCTGCCAACTGACGGCTTTATTATGCTGTCTGACAGTTAAACCTTACAACTATTTTTTCACCATTGGTATCCAGATTTCTATTGCCAATAAACCATTGTCCTCTGGGCTACTTCCCATCAATATCTGTAAAACCGTACTTTTCCGCAATTTTACCTGTCAACACAACGCTTCCGCTTTCCACTATGGCTTGATTATCCAATGCAAGAGCCGCCACGCACAGCCCGACAAATTGCGGCGATTCCATATCGCTGATATTCATGGAAGGATCGTGTTTTGCCAACTCCTTCATACCCTCTGTTGCCACACTGCCTGGATAGAGCGAAAACACTTTAACGCCGTGTTCTTTCAGATCAAAGGCTGTGTCCGCCGACATTTTATCCACGGCGGCTTTGATGATTCCATGCACGGGGGTTATTAAATACTGTCTTGCGGCATAAAGCGATATATTGGCGATCAATCCGCTTTTTTGCTCTGCCATGATTTCGGCGGCGTACTGGCTGCAAAGGTAGCCGGAGCGCAGTCCCACTGCATAGAAATCATCCAGCAATGCGATAGGCTGTTTCCAAAAAGGTTCGTTCCAAAAATACTCGTTCATCACATGGTTTGCGCCAGCCCACGCGTTATTAACCAAAATGTCAAGCCGGCTTTGTTCACTATTGACTCGCTCAAAAAGTGCTTTTATGTCCTCGTCGCGGCTGAAATCACAGCGATGGGCAATCCCTATACCGCCTGCCTCATTCACTTCCTCCGCTGTTTGATGAATAGTCGCGCCTTTCATAAAATCTGGTAGCAGTTCATCATTTTCGGTTCGCCCGGTGATGTAGACAGTTGCTCCATGAGCCGCAAGGCCCAAGGCGACGCCTTTGCCAACCCCTCTGCTTGCGCCTGTTACAACGGCGATTTTTCCGCTAAGATTCTTCATGAATGAATCCCCCTATACCTCTCTTATATTTTCACGATTGGTATCCAAATTTCTGTCACAAACAAACCATTACCTTTGCTATGATGTAATTCCATTTCGGGGACGTTCGGTGCTAACTCATACCCCGAAGTGGCGAACCATTCCGTAAAAATACGTTTCCACATAATGCCGGACTGCTGTGCCGCTTCCATCATACCTAATTCCTCTGTCGGGAACACCGCCCATGTGGATGCCGGTATGCTAATTGCAGTGAAGCCTTTAGGCGTTCCGGCTTCAGGACTGAAATACCCTATCATATAGGTATGGGAATCGTCTGTGCAATTATAGGTTGCCGCGTGTAACGGAACGCTTTTCTCCAAATTTCCAGCCTCCCGGATTTTATCTATTGTGCCGTCACCCCTGCAAGTTTCCCAAAACTTTGGAGTGGTAATAAAATTTTGATTGTCCACCGTGCTGATTTCTTTTATAGCGCCAAACATTTCAAGAGTTCCGCGCTGTTCGATACGGTAATTCATTTGTGCATCTCCTTTAATTGAAATATGAAAAGTAATACATGGATAGGCTTTGAGCTGTGCGCCTTTTTCTTTTGCGGCGGTGGGAATGACCCCGTGCATATTTTTGAACGCACGGGCAAACGCTTCCGGCGACTCATAGCCATATTTAAGCGCGACATCAATCACTTTTATGTCGCTGTTTTGGAGTTCAAATGCGGCAAGTGTCAACCGTCTGCGCCTTATATACTCTGACAAAGGAATATCTGCTATGAAAGGGAAAAACCTTTGAAAATGATATGCAGAACAACAAGCGATTTGAGCCACGATGTTAAAGTCTATTTCATCATTGAGATGATTTTCAATGTATGCCAGCGCATTATTCATCTTCTGTATCCAATCAATATTGGATTGAAAATAACTCATGTTTTCATTGGAAGAATCAATCTTTTTACGCCAGTCCATGTATTTATCCTCCCCTGTGGTTATAATGATATTATTCTTACCTTATATTTACCTTGCAATTTTTGCACGAATTATATCAGCAACAACATATTTTCCGATAAACTGTATATCGCCCATCAAGAGGGTTTCAAGTGAATATTTTTGCTTCCGTAGCAATTAGGGCATAGGCTACGGCATTTATGGCATTTAAAAGTAAACTCCTCACCCTCTTCGATCTTGTAGGCATGGGCATAGCAGGCTTCCTGGTCAATTTGGAAGTCTCTTAAAGCATTGGGGGGGCAGTTATCCAAGCAAATTGAACAGCCTTCAACACAGGGACTTCCTGACAATACTTTGTCAGGCTCCAATTCCGCGTTGGTTAATACTGCATTTAGCCAAACCATATTTCCATATTCAGGAGTAACGAGCAACGTGTTTTTTCCGATTCGACCAAGCCCAGCCGCCACCGCGCAGTGTTTAGCCGATACGATATTACGCCACCGCCCTGTTTTTAAGTCGTATACTGTAGGGCTAATTGTTCCTGTTGGAACTGCGATAACTCCGGTTTTTTCCATTATAGCGCAAAAATGGATAGACAACATATCCAGATCGTTGCTGAGAATATTTCTGGTGATTGTGTACGGCACGGTCGTATTGCAATGCAATGTTCCGACAGAGAAGCCCTTTGCAAAAACAACAACAGATTTACACGACGGCAGAACATCAAGAGGGTGAAACCCTTCAGGCGCTCCGTTGAATCGGTCAAGAGAAGCCACTCCGCACAAATCTGCTCCCATATCAAAGAGAACTTGCTTAATTTTGTCTGTATGCAGCATAGTGCCTCCATTTCATTATCTTAATTTCCGCCTATAGTCTAAACCGCTTAATTTTTATTCCTGTAAAGTTGATGGCTTGATAATTCACATCGTGTTCGGTACGCTCAGTTTAGAAGATACTCTAACTACATTTTTTTGCCTTGCAGTTCCTGCACATATTATATCAGTAGCTGTCATGTATCGCTTTTCTGATTGATCTTCTGCCAGGGTGTTTTCGTAATACCTACAACCTATTGGCGTTGCTATATATTTCTTTCCTGTCAGTCTCCGACAATACTTTTTCGATGATGAAGGCGATTGCGAAAACTACGACGACGTTCAGCCCGAATCTTGCTAATGTGAATTGCCAACCTAAAGAGGAAATCTCAAACAGCAACAGGGGTATACGAATACTCGCGCTCGCACACAGAAAAAGCAGCACATTTGAAATCCGGCTTCCCTTTTTGAGCAGTACCCCGGCAACAGGGAGCAAGGCGTAAAGCGGAACGGCGGTAACCACGCCCAGCATAAGCGCGACAAGCACACCTTTGAAGCCTGATTTTTCTCCCATAATCCTTATCATGCTGTCGCGTTCGATCCATATATCCATAAGCCCGATACAAATAAAAATCGGCGTAAGCATGAACAGGAAATTTAGAAAATTCTTCCCTGTAAAGCGTAATGCGCTCATTTCCACCTGTGGCTTTAGAACCAAGACAACCAAACTGACAACGATTACCGACGAAAGAAACCAGTATTTTTTCAATAGCTTTTTCATTTCAATAGCGCTCCTATAACAAAGGCTGTCGCAAATGCGAACAGGTAAGCAAGCACGTTCCGAAGCACGGCAACCTTTTTCCCTAAATATTTTATTTCCATAGGCAAAGTCACAAACCCAACCATTGTCAGTGTAGAAATGAATACCGCTATCTGTGTAATCCCGGCGCCGTTCTTTAATAACTCAGCGGCGATTGGAAACGCGATCAGAACGGGGACTAACGTCACCGCGCCCAGTAGCGAGGTTATAACCATACCTAAAAAGCCGCTTTCCGCACCGATGACTTGCTGTATTATTTCCGGGGTGACTGCCGCAAGCAAAAGCCCGACAAGCAGCAAGATTGCTGCAAATTGCGGCAGGACAGTTATGAACATCCTCCAGGCTCTTTTCAGGGACAGGGCGGTCTTCTTCTTGTCTTTGGCAAAGGACACGCCAAGCAAAAGAGCCGCTGCACCGTAAAGCGAATAGGTGAAAACGGAATCCATATTTATGATTGCCCTCCTTTGACAGCTTTTTTTAACCTCGGCAGCAGTAGGACTGCAAATATCCCGCCGATTAAAGCCGTAAAAAACTGAGGTATGGAAAACATATTGGAAATGACCGTCGCCTGTTGTTCGGGCAGACCTAAAAACACAGGCACAGCTATTCGCACAATCCCGATATATAGAACTAAAAACTTTATTGTCGCCGCGCAAACTAAAGAAACGACATAAGAAGCATACTTGCGCCCCATATCCCGGTTGCCGATGAAATGCCAGATCAGAATGAGCGTAACATTTCCTGCCGCAATAAACGGTATTAGGCTCCAGAGTGGGCCAATACCTATAAACTTCGCCATAATTGGGGATACAATCGCTACGCTCAAGCCGGACATCATGCCGCAAGTCATCACAGAAACGATAAGCATTAAATTGACGACAGACCCGGTTACAAGGCTATTCCCCAAAGGTGCGGTTGCCGCTTGCAGCACAATCAGCAAGGCAATAAAAACAGCCGTCCGTGTAATCCAAAGGATTTGTTTTTTGTTGTCGCTATTACTCAAATTCCCATTCCCTTCTTGTTTCACTATGTCAAGTATACTATAATCAACTCAAATCATTTGTTGCGCGTGCAACGAAATCTATCATAGGGAAGTTATTTAGGTATGACAGAATACATTGAAGATTTAGCGCAAACAAATCTATTTTGGGAAATCGAGCCGAACGATATAGCCGGATTACTCGGCTGTATCAATGCAAGGCGTGTTGAATATAGGAAAGACGATCTTATCATCGAGGAAGGCAGCATGGTATATGATTTTGGTATTATCTTGTCCGGGCATGGCCGCTCAATAAAGTGGGATACGAACGACAAAGTAATTATCATAACATTGCTTAAAAAAGGGAGCGAGATTGGGATTATATTGGCCGCGAGCTTGGAACACAAAAGCCCTGTGTCGGTACAGGCACAAGATGATGTTTCTGTCTTGCTTATTCCGTTTGACCGTGTTTTTACCCGCTGTAAAAAAGCCTGCCCACAGCATGACAAGCTGCTTCGTAATTTTATCAATATCGTTGCCGAGAAAGGGCTTGTACTGCACGAGAGAATTGACTGCCTGTTAAAGTCAACGGTGCGCGAGAAGATTTTAGCGTACTTGACAAGGGTATCGCGAGAACAGCATAGCCGGACAGTATCAATCCCGATTAATAGAAACGCTATGGCTGAATATCTCAATGTTGAACGCAGTGCGCTTTCAAGAGAACTCTCAAAAATGAAGCGCGAGGGAATACTCGATTACCGCAAAAACGATTTCAAGCTGCTCTGATACGCAGGCTTCACATATTTTTATACATTATAAAGTTATAGCTTCTAAGGAGCAGAACAGGGATGGCTTGTGTCGCCCCTGTTCTGCTCCTTCACGTTCGTACTACCGCCTCTTGCGGAACTTCTTGATAAAGAGAATCGCGCCGGTCGCCAGAATCGCTACTCCGGAGCCGACCAATATAACCTTCTTACTCATCCTGTTCACCTCCGTCCTCGGCTTCGCCGTCGTTGTCCGTCTCATCTTCAAAATCGTATTCATCGTCGTCGTCCGATTCGTCGTCGTAATCATCCTCAATGAGTTGCTTTTTCCCTTTTACGATCTTGAAATAATAAGCCGCAGACCCTGTGCAAATAATAGCTACGGCAATGATGATATACATAACGGTTTTATCAGATTGCTTAGAGGGTTCCTCCGGTTTCGGCGTTTCTGCCGATTCCTGTTCGCCCTCAGCCGGTCGGCTTCCGATCGGCGTGGTGATTGTGCCGGCAGGTATCTCGCGCTCGTTCTTTGCCGCGAGAGCCAACAAATCCAACTCCGTGACAGCGTTAAGGAAATAGACGTTCTGCGAATTGCGCTGACGGTCGATAATCAGGTAGAAAACATCGCCGTCCTCGGTGGATATGGTGTAAAATTCCTTTCCGTCGCCGTCTATCGCGTTGTCAACTACCGTGCCTTCGCCAGGTGGCGTAAAAGGTCGGAAGCCGCTGCCAACAAGAACAAGCGATTCGAGTTCTTCAACGGACGAGGTTTCTAATTCAGGGTCAAAGCCATCAGTAATAACTTCCGAGTCTAAATCAAAATCCTCCGGTTCAACGGTTTCATTCGTCTCGCTGTTTTCAAGCGTTTCAACATTTGCGGGCGTTTCTGTGTCTACCGGTAATTCTGTAGCATATACCGGGAAACAAAAGACGCTCATGCAGAACATGAGCGTTAGGATCGTCACTATAGGATTGAGCCATTTTACTTTCATCGTGTTTGCCTCCTTAATCGTACATACGCCCGAAGGCGTAGAATTTAGATTGCCAATATGCTGTGTTGATAGATGCGTACCCAATCGGGCTGCCGCAATGGAGCATCATACCGTCGCCGACGTATATCCCGACATGGGAAACGCCAGGGGTGTCGTAAGTGCCGACGAAAAAGATCAGGTCGCCGGGTTTTACGTTTGACGCGGATACAGGGGTGCTGACGTTGTATAGCCCTTGCGCCCCAATCCGCCCAAAATCCCAACCGCACCGGTTGTAGACCCAGGAAACGAACCCTGAGCAATCGAAGGACGTATTCGGGTTATAGCCACCCCAAACATAGGGGAATCCGAGGTACTTCTCCGCTTCTTTAATAATCGCGGCAAAGGTCGGATCGGCGTCAAGATACGTCTGCGGTATGTCATGCCGCCCGTAATCTTCCACGACTGACGCGTGGGGGAATGAGGATACGGGGAACAAGTCGGGGCGGTTACCGAGCGTACTCATGAACAGTGCATAGCGACTCAACTGGACTTCGCTCATCATGTGGATGGGTAGATGGGACAGGTTGAAGTTATCCAGCGTGACCGAAATGATAT
>Ga0082212_10008238_pt1 | contig 13651 bp, 10 predicted proteins | sample TergutNt197P3_FD_71548 | JGI IMG/M metagenome (GOLD analysis project Ga0082212, IMG submission 71548) | Neocapritermes taracua P3 segment gut microbial communities from Petit-Saut dam, French Guiana - Nt197 P3 | ecosystem: Host-associated > Arthropoda: Insects > Digestive system > Gut ... | reverse complement strand
TTACTCAATGAGTAGTTATGACCCCCTTCAATATTTTATTACCACACACGAAATTTCACATAATATGGGCGCTAATCATCCTCCAATAGGATTAAGTAATTGCGATAATTCTATTATGGGCGGTCTCAATACAACACAACCAATAACACTTTATTTTTGCAACTATTCAATCAATGAAATATCCACTTGTTTAAATGCAAATAGTTACAAATTATATACCAATCTGTGTTCAGGTACAATGGCTATATGGGGACCTGAAGTAGTTTGCAATGGCGGCAGCTATTTTGGTTTAGCCAATCCGCCTTCTGGTACTATTTATTGGACTGTTAGCAATACCACTAACTTTGCTGTCAATCCTACGGGTAATCCTACAGCCGTTAGTCGTAGAGGTTCAGGTACCGGCAGCGCCACGCTATCGGCACGTACCGGCAGCGCAAGCGGTCCGGTAGTAGCCCAAAAAACGATCTCGCTGTGTTCCTCTTCGCAACCCAGCGTGTCCGGCTCTCCCGCTCTCATATGTTCTGGCGCATCGGCGACTTTCTATGCGAGTAATTGGCAACCTGGGTGTACCTGGGCAGTTAGTAGCAACCTAACTATAACAAGTTCGAGTTCTTCTTCAATTACAGTTACAAGAAATGGTAGTAATAACGGTATTGGCAAAGTGAGCATTAAGTCATTAACTGGCATAGAATTAGCAAGTTATAGTGATATTTGGGTTGGTAAGCCGTCCATATCATTGTATGCACCTTATGATATAGTGCCTCAAATGGGATATGAGGCCACATTGGACTATGATAATGCTACCTATACGCAGCAAGGAGTAACAAGCTATAATTGGACATGTACGAGTAATTTAAAACTGATGACTAAACATATAAACAAATCAGGGTTTTCGGTAAATAAAATGTCAGGGGTTGGAACAGAGACTGCGCGGATAACCGTACAAGTAACTAATGCTTGCAGTTCTACAAGTACATATCAGGATATGACGATATATTGGCCTTCACCTTCGCATTCTTATCCCAACCCTGTTAATGATATTCTAACCATTGAAACAGGCACAAGCGTAAAAGTTGTAAGCCTCACCTACGATATCCGCCTCTACGATGGGCAGGGCAACTTGTTGCGGCAAGCCGTCAACAAAGGCGGAACGGTGCAGTTCAATGTATCCGCTCTGCCCGATGGCATCTATTACCTGCATATTTACGACGGGATAAACAGTACGCCGGAAATGCAGCAAATTGTGGTACAGCATTAAAAAGCATAAAGATTTACAAAATAAAAAAAAACCTGTTTATTGTGGCAGGTTTTTTTTATCTTTGCCGCCTTGATAGCGTAATAAACACATAATATAAATAAAATCAATTTTTATGAGACAGTTAAGTATTTTTATCCTGGCTTTTGCCACAGTATTTATGGCACAGGCACAAAATGACAGGTTCAACGGTTTGGACATGAACCTGGGGAATCTCTATCGTTTATCGGACGCGAAAAGCCGTTCGATCAGTCCCGAAAACTATACGGGAGAAAAGGGTAAAGGCGGTATGGCCGACCCAAAAGACAGAGAACAGCGTAATGTGGCCAACGCCGCAAATGCCGCCCGCGACCTGGGACAAACATGGAAGGTGAATCCGTTTATCCGTATCAATTCGGGCGAAACATTTACATTGGCCGAAATCGAGGGTTCCGGCGCCATCCAGCACATTTGGATGACCCCGACGGGTAACTGGCGTTTTTCGGTCATTCGTATTTATTGGGACGACGAAAAAACGCCGTCGGTAGAATGTCCTCTTGGCGATTTCTTCGGAATGGGCTGGGGTGAGTATGCACCGTTGGTGTCGTTGCCGGTATGCGTCAATCCGGGTACTGCTTTCAACTGCTATTGGAACATGCCTTTCCGTAAGAAATGCAAAATCACTGTGGAAAACATCAATGACCGGAGTCCCATGACGCTGTATTACCAGATTGATTATACCCTTACCGAAGTTCCTGCCGACGCCGCCTATTTTCATGCACAATTCCGCCGGACGCACTATAATGAAGGTTCGGATTATACGATTGTAGACGGCATCAAAGGCAAAGGACATTACGTAGGCGTTTACATGGCCTGGGGCGTCCATAACAACGGCTGGTGGGGCGAAGGCGAAATAAAGTTCTTTATGGACGGCGACACTAAATATCCAACTATATGCGGTACCGGTACCGAGGATTATTTCTGCGGTTCGTACAATTTCGACCGCGAAGGACAATATGTAGCGTTCTGTACGCCTTACGCCGGTCTGCATCAGGTGATACGTCCCGATGGCACCTATAAATCGCAAGCACGTTTTGGATTGTATCGCTGGCATATTGTTGATCCCGTGCGGTTCGACAAGGATTTGCGGATAACCATACAAGACCTCGGCTGGCGCCATGATGGACGTTATCTGCCTCAAAAATCAGATATTGCGTCTGTAGTTTACTGGTATCAGGCCGAACCGCATGCCGCGTTTCCCAAATATCCGACGTGGCAGGATTTGGAAGTGAATTGATTTAACAATTAAGAAATTAGTATCAATATGAAACAAAGAATTATTCCCCATGGCATCATTTGGCCGTTTATTTTATTAACAAGTTTATTTTTCGCGTGGGCGGTGCCCAACAACCTCACCGACACTATGCTGGCCGCATTCAAGCGTATCATGAGCATGTCCGATTCCAAAACGGCATGGATACAGGTTGTTTGTTATTTGTTGGGGTACGGATGCTGTGCCATTCCGGGCGCTTTATTCATCAAAAAATATACCTACAAGGCGGGGGTATTACTTGGATTAGCCCTGTATATTATGGGAGCGTTCATGTTTTATCCGGCTAAACTATGCCTGCAGGTCAATCCCGAGTTAAGTTTTTCCATGTACCTGTTCGCTATTTTCATTCTGTTTGCCGGACTGTCTGTACTCGAAACTTCGACCAACTCGTATGTCTGCGCGATAGGACCGGAAGAAACGGCTACACAGCGACTTAATTTTGCGCAATCATTCAATCCATTTGGATCAATCACGGGTGTGGTCATCAGCCAGGTGTTTGTTTTATCGCAACTGAACCTGTTTACAGCATCCGAACGAGCCGCATTACCGGTTGAAGAACTTACAGCCATTCAGGGACAGGAGTTAAGCGCCGTTACCGCAACCTATTTAGCAGTAGGATCAGTGATGCTTATTATCTTTTTGGCCATTCTTTTTACCAAAATGCCCGGCCTGAAAGAGAGTGGTCAAAAAGTAGATTTTGCGGGTACGATCCATCGGTTGATGAAAAACCGGAATTATATTTGGGGTGTTATTGCCCAGTTCTTTTACGTGGGCGCTCAGATTGCCGTATGGTCGTTTGTCATCCGTTACTCAATGCAACAGTTAAATTTTAATTCGATAGTCGCCTCCTTGGGGGCAAATGTCTCGTCAGCGGACGTCATTCAATCACTTCGTTCAGTCGAACCGATAGCAGGAGGATTTTACAACCTTTGCGAAGCCGTCGGGCTGAACGACCTGCTGCCGCGTACCTCTGAACAGGCCGGTGCGACCTATTATATCATGTCGCTGATTCTGTTTGTGATCATGCGTTTTGCCTGTACCGGAATGATGCGTTACATCCGTCCCCGAAAAATATTGGCTACTCTCGCTCTTATTGCTGTAGTATGCTGTATCATTACCGTTTATGCGAAAGGTGTAGCCGGCGTTTATTCCTTGATGTGTATTTCGGGATGTATGTCGCTGATGTTCCCTACTATTTACGGAATGGGTATTGCAGGGCTTGGCGAAGATACCAAAATCGGCGGTTCCGGCATGGTCATGGCTATTGCAGGCGCTGCGGTGCTGACGCAAATACAGGGTATTGTTTCCGACATGTCGAGCATTGCGCTGGCATACTGGATTCCGGCTATTGCCTTCGCCATCATTGCATATTACAGTATTGTGGTTTGTAAACGACTGAGTATAGTATAGGAAATAGATAATCGTATGAAAAAGACAGTATTACTTTTTGTATTTGTATCTGCGGCGTTGTCGCTTTCGGCACAGAAGGCCGAACGCGGGCCTTACACCCTCGAAAAAATCTCCGACGGTATCTTCCAGATACAGGACTACAACAGCGAGCGTGGACGCGGTACGTACACGAATGTTCAGGGACAGACGTTGAACAACAACTGTTCGGATATGTATCTGGTTGTCGGACGCGACAAAGCGCTCCTGATTGACCTTTCAAACAACATACAGTGGGCTGACCGTGCCGCAGAGTCGCTCCGAAGCCTTGTAAGCGAGTATGCTCAGGGTCGCGATTTGGTTATCACCATAACGCACAATCACGGCGACCACCTTGGAATGCTTCATGCTTTTGCCGATGATGCGAAGGTACGTTTTTGGGTTCCGATGGCCGATTTCCCCGATCAGAGCCGTTTTCCTGAAGGACGTACCACGCTGTTTAACGACAATGCCTCCATTGATTTGGGCGGCACGATTATCAAAACTCTGAAAGTAGAGGGACACACGCCCGGTTCAACGCTCTTTTTCGCGAGCGGAAGGGACATCGTGTTCACAGGCGACGCCATTGGTTCGGGCAGCGGCGTGTGGATATTTTCTGCAGATGCTTTTGCTCAGTACAAACAGGGGATCACACGGCTTATCCGCTATATCAGCGACCCTGCCAACGGCATCAACAAAGACAGGTTGATCATTTACGGCGGACATTCGTGGCAGGGGCTAGCGCTTTGGCCGCTCGGCGCTCAGTATATCCTTGATATGGGCGAACTAATCAAACGCATAGAAGCGGGAACCGGCTACGAAACGGTTCCCATGTCAGGTAATCCGCGTCTCGACACCCATTACAAATACGGCACGGCAACGATAACATGGAGCCGCGCGTCCGAAAAGGAGTATCTCGAATCGCTCAACTAAATGATTGGCGGGCGTGATTCAAACGGAAGCGCATCCATTTGTTAACGGAAGCGCATCTGAAAGAAAATAGATGCGCTTCCATTTACGCACAGAAGCGCATCCGTTTAAAAGCAGGAGCCGTACCAGTTTTTTTTATCTATGTGAAATGCTACAAGTTGGTTCTACGAATTATCTTACGAATAAGATGTAAAATAATTTGTTTCACTTCCAAATAAGCAGATTGTCCCGTAATTTCGTAAATACCAACGGTCAATGCGACGCCGGCGCCCAATTGTGAGATAAGGGTAATCCAATGATTCCATCCCAAAAAGGAAATGCCCCAAACAAGCAACGATATACCTAACGATACCAAAAATGTGGGTAATATGTCAATAATCTGTTCTATGGATGAATATCGGATTAATTTGGCAGAGTAATAACTGTTGAGCAAATAGGAGAAAAACGAAAAAATAACATTTCCTATCAACAGTGCGATGACGCCCAGATAAATTCCAATAAGTATCAACGGAATGCTCATCAGTTTTTTAATAATTTCCAATTTGAGGAATAAATCGGAGCGGCCTTTAACCGTGATAACGTTCAAATTCATGGCATGCAGGGGATACAACATTCCGGCGAGGCACATCAATTGCAGATAAGGCACACAAGGCAGCCACTGTTCGCCGATCAATAACACAATCAACGATTTTGCTATGGCAGCCAATCCCATCATAGCTGCAAATGAAACAATCATGGTCATTTTAACCATTTTCTTATAACCGTCTTTTAGTTTTTCCGGATCTTCCTGAATCGTAGATAATATCGGGAACGAAACTCGCTGAATGTTAATGGTCAGCGTGGTTGAAAAAAGCGAGCCGAAGCGTTCAGCCTGGGAGTATTGCCCTAAGGTTGCCGACGAAAAACTTTTACCGATGATCGGATAAAATATATTTTTGTAAATTGTATCAATGATTCCAGAGAGCGCCAATTTGTAACCAAAGCCAAACAATTCCTTAAAACTTCGTATGGAAAATACTAATTTAGGGCGCCACTCATTGAATATCCACAACAACGCAGTGGTGAACAGTTGTCCCAACAAACTCCGGCAAACGAGACTCCATACCCCCCAACCATAATACGCCATGATGACGGCAATAATACCGGCAAGCGTATCAGCAGTTATCGAAATTTTTGCTTTCGTTTTGAAATCTATTCTTTTGACTAAAAGCGTAAGCTGTACATTTCCCAATGCGCTCAATATCAAAACTGCGCCTGCAACCTTTAAAACCAATGACAGTCCGGGTTCGTTGAAAAACGTTTCGGCAAATGGCGCAAGAAAAAACAGAAAGGCATAGAAAATGAGCGAAACGGCCAGGTTAAAATAAAATACCGTACTGCTGTCGGTTAACGTACAGTCCTTTTTTCGTATCAGTGCAGTGCCAAATCCGCTATCGACAAGCGAAGTGGATATGGCGACAAAAAAGATAATATAAGCAATCATCCCAAATTCGCCCGGACTTACCAAGCGCGCCAAAACTATTCCGACAATAAAGGATACAGCCTGTCCGATAAAATTATCGATAAAGCTCCAACTTAATCCATATATTGTTTTTTGTTTTAAGTTCATGCGGTTTCTATTTTTTTCCTAAAAAAATGAATTTGGTTAGTTTCCATTTTTCCAATATTTTGTCAATAAGAATGGGAATTAATAATCCGGCTGCTACGCCACAGATAAAAACAATACATTCGTTATTGATTCCTAACTTCAATAATGCCGACTGACTTACTCCTTTAGCGATGGAATGGAATAAATAAATGGTATACGAAAATCCGCCTGTCCATACAAGCCAGCGAATATGTATTCGGCTAAATAACAGAACTGCAGATGATAATCCGGTAATGATTCCCAGCCACGAATTTCTGCCGTATTCCGTATATCCGTCGCCAATGATCCGGAACCAAACCAGTTGAACCATCACCATGCAAGCAATGAATACACACCATAATCCTGTTACAAATCGTTTGTTGGACAGTATATTCTTAAATCTTTGTATCGCAATACCCGAAAGGAAAAAAGGCATCAGATAAATACTCCCTTTAAATGAAAAATAGTTCAGAACAGTTTTCGGAATTATAAAATCCTGATATTTATACAAAAAAATACAGGTTATCAAAAAAACAAACAAATGAACAGGTTTATCCAAACACCGGTATTTATCCAAAAGGCCTGCGACAACAAATAACCAGAATAATGACGGTAAGTACCAATAAACGTTATACGGAAAAACCAGCAATTCCCATATTTTGCTTAATTGTTCGCTATCTTCGCCTCCTGTTAATGTTTTTAACAGATAGTACAATGAGGCTACCGCTAACATCGGAACCAAAACCCTCTGTGCTTTTTGTCCGGCAAAACGTCCAAATTTTTGTCCCGCACTGAACGGACGAATGGCATATACCCATCCCGAAATCAAAGTAAACAAAGGCATCTGCAATTTGTCGATATTGAAATACAGGTATCGCCAGATTGAGTCATCGCCGACTCTCATCCCGCCGGTAACCGACTCGCCAATCACATGCCCCATTACCACCAACAGTATGGCAAAACCACGAATTGACTCTATATAGGGTGACCTTTTCATCAGTTTATCTTCTTTTTGCCCGTTCCCAAACTACATTCTGTTTCTTTTTGACATATCTGATAAATCCAAGATACACAGCAAGATTCATAATGAAGAAATAATACGGGACGAATAATATTTTTAGTTTGATTTGACGATTTTCGAGAAACCATCCGATAAGGGACATAGTATAAAAAAGAATCTGAAGCCAAAAAAGAACGGGGAAAAAATGGCACGAAAAAATGCCCGTTTGCAGTGCCAGAACAAAATTACTTGCGAGCAGCAGCAACAAACTCAGAGGAGCTAATGTCCAGCGCAATACACGGTGCGAGATGTATTGAAACGAAAGCGTGCCATACTTAAATATATTCAGTAACGGTGCCAAGCGAACCATGGATTGAAACCCACCGGCGGCAATCCTTATTTTACGTTTCAGTTCTTCCTTAACATTAGCCGACGATGTTTCGCAGGCGTATGCTTCGGGGTCGTATTGCGTGATGTATCCCTGCATGGCAATACGCAATGAGATGATAAAATCGTCCAGCAAGGTGTCCTTTTCTACTTCGGTGTAATATTCGCGACGAATGGCAAACAGTTCACCGGCAGCGCCCACCACCGAATACAAACGTGCATCGTATCTTTTCAGGAACGATTCGTATTTCCAGTACAGCCCCTCTCCTGCTCCGGCAGCCATGTCCTTTGCGTTGCCGAATATTCTTTTCTCGCCGGCCACGCATCCCACTTCAGGATTTGCGAAAAGATTGACGATACGCCATACGGATTCTTTGCTCAACATGCTGTTGGCGTCCGAAAAAATGATAACAGGCGTAGCGCTCAACTGTACGCCCCGGTTCATGGCTTCGATTTTACCGGCGCGTTCAGGTTTATGGCAAACCGTTACTTCCGCATATTTGCGAAGTAAATCGGGCGTACCGTCGTCCGAACCATCGGTAACCCACATTATTTTCAGCTTGTCTTTGGGATAATCCAGTTCAAGTGAGTTTTTTACCTTTTCGTCCACATAATCTTTTTCATTATAGGCGGCTACCAAAAGGGTTACTTCAGGATAATCTTCAACAGCAGGCCAATCACGTTTGCCTTTGACAGCCTCTTTGATTTTGACCATTACCCAAAGTATGACGGCATAACCCACGTATGTATAGCACACAATGAATACCGACAGGCAAAAAATGACGATGAGAAAGCCATACATGGTTTTAAGGGTGAAAAAAGATGGCACAATACAAATAAGCAAACATTTCGTACACGACAGCCCTGGCGCCTTCGCTGGAATGCCACCACGCTTTGTAATGAGGATGGTCAGAAAAGGATATAACGCCTACTTTCCATTCGGGTTTGAATGCTTTTCGATATAAAAGCTGCGACCTGCGGGCATGTGTTCCGGCGCACACAACATTAATTTCGCCCGACGAAAATCCCAGACTGTTCAATTTTTCCTTCACAGCTAATGCTGTCGAGTAAGTTCTTTCCGTACTGGTCAGTTTTGCCGGAGCAGAAATAACCCGTAACGAATCGACGCCCTTAGAAATGAGCATATCGGCATTATATACGGCATAATTACTGTATCCTGGGCATAAAAGTCCTTTTTCCAAAGGTAACCCCGCACATATAAAAAGCAATGAATCATGTTTGAGTTGAGCAACGTTATCCAGAATAATATCAGGCAAATAACCTTCAATAACCCAAATATGAGTTTTTGCAGGTTTAGTGACAGCCAAAAAGTCGTGAATGGTAACCATCCAAACAAAAAACAGAACAACGCCTGTGAATATCACCAATAGCCATCCTGTCAGCGTAAGCCGTCTTACCTTTTTTACTTCCGTGAATCGTATCATTTAGCATATTATACGTATTGTGGTTATTGATGTTACATTTTTTCATAATAATTTGTTTTTATACGCTGACATTAGTCGTTGGATCCTCCGTAACAAGCATTAATATATTTAATATCAATTATATAGGACAGGTTGAACTTTGTATGTTTGAAAAATACTAAAATCCGTAGAAGAAAAATTTATTTGTAGCGAAATTGATGGTAGTGTATCAGAAAATGAAAAAAATGATACTTTTGCATTCAATATGAATAGTGTTATACAATTAGATAAAAGTAAATGCAAAGCGTGTTATTCCTGTGTCAGGGAATGTCCCGTTAAGGCGATTCACGTTCGTCCCAACAGCGTATTTCCCTACATTGAGGAGAAAAAGTGCATTTTCTGCGGCGCTTGCATAGGCGCATGCTCTTACCACGCTATTTCCTGCTTTGACTCAAAAAAGAATGTCAAGCATTTGCTAAATTCCAAAGAGAAAGTGGTTGCGATATGCGCTCCTTCCATAGCCGGCGAATTTGACGATATCACGGATTACCGCAAATTTGTAAAAATGCTTCGTTTGCTTGGTTTTTCATACGTTACCGAGATGGCGTTCGGAGTGGATATCATTGCCGGAAAATACAAAATGCTTACCCATGACGAGTTTAACGGGAAGTACTATATCACAAGTTGTTGCCCGTCTATTGTCGCACTCGTCGAAAAACTGTACCCTGAGCTTATCGGGAATCTGATACCCTACGTATCGCCGGTTGCCGCCTGCGCCGTCGTTGCCCGGAAATTATACGGAAACGACCTGAAAACGGTTCATATCACACCTTGCATAGCGGCAAAGAAAAATGTGGACAGATATACCGGTTTGGCAAGAATCAACGAAGCGCTGACATTTAAAGAGCTTCGAGAACTGTTTGACGAATTTAAAATCAGCGAAACCTTCAGCGAGTATTCCGACTTTGATGAACCCTTAGGATATAAAGGCAGCATGTATCCGATTTCGCAAGGTTTTCTGGAGGCGACAGGATTGGATATCAGCCTGTTAGAAGAAGACACCATTACGGTGGAAGGCAAAAGTTCCGTTCGTGCCGTGAAGCAATTTTTGGAACATTATAACATCATCAAGCACAATTTCAACATCTTTTTCTGCAAAGGCTGCATTATGGGTCCCGGCACATCGAAGGGCGGGGAAAGATACAAACGCTACGCATTGGTAAAAAAGTACTTCGGTAAACGCTTAGCCAATTTCGATGTGGAAAAATGGCATCGTCATATTGAGAATCATTCCGGTTACAAAGAGCTCAATGCCACCTTCACCGATAAAAAATACGAATTACCGCCTCCCGATGAATTTGAAATCAAAATAGCGCTCAATCGCATTACCCGGCGCAACAACAATACCGAAGTAAATTGCGGCGCCTGCGGATTTAGTACATGCAAAGAACTTGCCTGCGCCGTTGCTCAAAATACAGCCATTCCCGAAATGTGCGTCACTAATGTTCAAATAGGCAACCGGGAATCGTCGCACAGTTCAAAAAAGTTGGAAGAAGAATTAGATATGGCGAAACATGAATTGGAAAACGCCAAAACCATGCTCAACGAAACCAAGGAATTACTGTATGACAAAAACGAGGCATTATCCATTTTTGTACGGGGACTAAATTCCGGAGTGGTTTTCTGCGATGAAAACCTGAAAATCGTAGAATCCAATCTTGGATTTATTGAAATACTGGGCGAGGATGTCAAGGACATACACGACGTTATTCCGTATCTGATCGGCGCAGACCTCAAGACATTGTTGCCCTCCACGCTGATCACCCAATTCCAGTTCATTTTAAATCACGACGAGACGCAAATCAGCAGAGATGCGGAAATAGAGGACAAATGGGTGAATATATCTATTTTCCAACTCGTTCAAAAGAAGTTGGTAGGGGCAGTATTTCGCAATCTGCATTCCAAAGAAGAACGTCCTGAAGAAATTATCCACAGGGTGAGCGAGGTGATTGAAGAAAACTTACGTCAGGTGCAGCAAATCGGATTTATCCTCGGCGAAGGCGCCGCCAAAACGGAAAAAATGCTTAATTCGATTATCAAGTCGTATGAATAACAGGTTGAACAACCACCTCATCCATCGGAACGTCATATTCATCGTACGGAATAGCATCAAATAACTGGAAATCGAAGCATACGCCGATGTTATAGGATTTTAGTTGAGGAAAAAGTCTGTCGTAATAACCGCGTCCTCGCCCCAAACGATGATTGCTGCGATCAAAAGCGATGCCGGGGACAATAGCCAGTTCGACGGTTTCCTGTAAAGCATCATCACAGCCTTGCGGTTCGTAGAGGTTCATGACGGCATTCCGCCGGAGCGTCTGTTCACATGTGAATAACGCTAAACGTAACCGGTCGCCGTCCACCACCGGAAGGATGATGTTCTTTTCGCCATGCCAGCGCCGGATGAAATCGTGCGTGTACACCTCTCCGGGTAGCGACCAGTATAACAACACCGATGCTGCCTGTCGGAACTGCGGCTTTGCTTCCACTTCCGCCCAAATCATTGCCGACTTACGCAACAGCTCCTGTTCCGTAAACTGCGCTTTCAAACGCTTTACTTCCTGCCGGAGCAATTTTTTTTCGTGCATGGCGTTATTCGTCGAATTTTTGCTCCATCTGTACAAATCCTTGCTCATATTTTCCGGTTTCAGTATTTGTTTCATTCCGACAAACCGTTTATCGGTAGCAACCGCTGTACGTTGCATAAAAATGAGCGATATGTAAAATATCGCTCATCGCTGCATGTTGTTTACAGCAAGTTGAAAATTAATAAAACTGTCAGTTTGATAATGGACTCTTCTATTTTATTTATCGAGGTTTTCCAGCACTGCCATCAGCAGTTTGCCTTTGATACGCGATGCTGCGCGGATACCGTCGGGGCGTATATCTTCAAAGATGATTCGTTTATCGGCGCCGACCACAAATAAGGAAATGACGGGCACGAATCCCTTGTTTTTGCCGCCGGAGTGTTCGGCAAGCGTTTGCAGCATACGTTCCTGTTGCTGCCACGCTATCCCCATGGCCACAGACAGTTCGCCCGCTGCGTCGGAATAGATCATTGCAGGCGTTGCGTTGATTTTGCCGGCGGTTGTGCGAATGTGTTCCGGGTCGTCGGGACTGATGAACATCACGTTGTAACCAAGTGCGTTGATACGCGGCAAATTGGGAACAACCTCTGCGCTGAAATGGTTGATGCAGTTGCCGCACCAGTCGCCGCGATAAAACATGATCAGCGTCGGTTTGTCGCCGATGGCGCTGTGAAGCGATTTTGCAGTACCGTTTCCGTCGGTAAGCATTTTGTCGGGCACTTCCTGACCTACCATTAACGGTTTAACATCGGTGGCATTAGCGGCAAACTGCGCTTTGGCGCTTAATCCTGCAATGCCTGTAACGAGTGCCAGGACTGAAATATAAATTATCTTTTTCATTGCTTTAAGGTTTTAGATGATGAAACAAAATGATGAAATTTATTTGGTGCAAAAATATAAAAAATTATTATACGAACCAATATTTTAAAACACATCTCCAACTATTTGTCCACCGTAGAAGATTTCCCTGTTCCAAAAATCAGGGTGGATGGTATCCGTCAACATAATAATTTGTCTAACCGCTCAATACCTCTGATTTTCTTCAAATACTTTTCGGGAATTGCCTGCTTTGCGCCGAGCAACGCTCCCAGCAACGCCGCATTTGAATCGGTATCGTAACCTTTTTCGATGATGTGGCGCATGGGTTCCATAATATCGTCGTATTCCGAAAATTTGAAAAACGTATCCATTACGTTGGCAATGGCATTGAAGATATGTCCTTCGGTCGTTTCGTAACGTTTAAAGTCCGGTTTTGAGGATAATTCGTCAAACCATTGCCGGTAACGCTCAACGTCATTGTCTGCACGATAAAGACTTTTCAGCAAGTCAGAATAAAATTCGCAACAGGTCATATACAATTCCTGCGTGGAATGGGTTAATCCGTTGGCTTGACGCATCACTTGCCGTTCCTTTTCGGCTGACCATTCCTGTTGGAGCGAAATCGCTGCAAGCGTCCATATCCGCAGCAAGCCTCCATTACCGAAAGCATCGCCGGTAGGAACGGTAAAATCGCTTTGAATGGCGCGGTGAGTGGCATTACCCACATCGAAACAGAACCCGTCGGGAAAATATTCGCCTTTGAGGAAGCATTTCAGGTTGTTGCGGTGTGCCGCTTCGTCGCATTCGCCATCCGAAATGGCGTC
>Ga0082212_10008236_pt1 | contig 13654 bp, 18 predicted proteins | sample TergutNt197P3_FD_71548 | JGI IMG/M metagenome (GOLD analysis project Ga0082212, IMG submission 71548) | Neocapritermes taracua P3 segment gut microbial communities from Petit-Saut dam, French Guiana - Nt197 P3 | ecosystem: Host-associated > Arthropoda: Insects > Digestive system > Gut ... | reverse complement strand
ATATCCTGCCCGCCGGCAAAATCCGCGCCTGAATCAAGAGCTTCTTGCACACGTTCTTCTTTACAGAAAACAAGGACTCTGCGTGATTTCCCGGTTCCATGCGGCAGGACGATGGCGCCGCGGACCTGTTGGTCGGCGTGACGCGAATCAACGCCAAGCTTTATATGCAGTTCTACGGTTTCGTCAAATTTCGCTTTTGCCGCTTTTATTACAAGGTCAAATGCGTCGATGGGATCATATAAGTTCATTTTGTCGACAAGCTTTGCGCTCTCTTTATAATTTTTACCTCTAAACATACTTTAGCCCTCCACCGTAATGCCCATGCTGCGCGCTGTTCCTGCTATCATGCTCATCGCGGTATCTATACTTCCGGCGTTGAGATCCGGCATTTTCAATTCAGCTATCTTACGGATCTCGTCATTTGATATTGTGGCGACTTTTTCCCTGTGCGGTACGCCGGAGGCTTTTTCAATATTACAGGCTTTTTTTAGCAAATTTGGAACGGGTGGCGTTTTTGTTATGAAAGAGAAACTGCGGTCTGCGTAGACCGTGATGACGACAGGAATCATCATACCCTCGTCGTTTTTTGTGCGCTCATTGAAATCCTTTGTGAATTGTCCTATGTTGACGCCGTGCTGACCGAGCGCCGGACCGACGGGGGGCGCCGGCGTCGCTTTGCCGGCTGGAATTTGAAGTTTGATTATACCTGCTACCTTTTGTGCCACTTATGTGTACCTCCTAATATAGTGTGGTGTGTCTCCAACAAACGATCGAAAATTATGGAGACTTTGTGTCGGAGCGACATTTGCTCCTCCCACTGCTGCAATTGCTTCGCAATTGCTGGATTATCAATACAAGTGTTGAGTCAATGTCTCGCCAAGCGCTCGCTATTAATGGGTTTGTCCGCTATACGTACTGAGCCGCGAGTAAATCATGATTTGCCGCAAAGCGGCGTTTACACTGCTTCGATTTGGTCGAAATCTAAATCAACAGGCGTTTCTCGACCGAACATGGATACAATGACGCGAACTCTGCTTTTTTCAAACTCCAGCTCTTCAACGGTTCCAAGGAACCCTTCAAGCGGACCGTCTACGACCTTAACTGTGCTGCCCACCTCATACCCGACGATTATCTCGTGCCGTTCAATTCCAAGTGAGAGTATCTCCTCCTCGGTCAGCGGAACAGCCTTGTTCGCTGCGCCGACAAATCCCGTGACCCCGCGCACATTACGTACGAGATGCCAACTTACGTCATTCATAATCATTTTTATAAGAACGTAGCCGGGGAAGATTTTACGTTCGACTGTTTTGGTCTGGGAATCATGTATCTCAGTGACGGTTTCAGTCGGTATTCTTACCTCAAGGATCTGATCGAGCATTTTGCGGTTTTCAGCAGCTTTTTCTATTGTCGCCGCGACGGCATTTTCATATCCGGAATATGTGTGAACCACATACCATCTCGCTTCATCAGACATTGCCGCTACCTGCCTCCAAGCAATCTTATAGCTTGGAATATCTGACCGCCGATCTGGTCGAGCGCCCAAATCACGATTGCAGCGGCTACCATGACGGACAGCGACACCAAGGTGTTGTTCACTATCTGCTTAGGTGTGGGCCAAACGACTTTTTTTAGCTCGCTGCGCATTTCACGGAACCACTTGGCGAAACGGTTTTTGCCTTTAATCTTTCTCTTGGCCGGAGTTTTTGAGCCTGTTTGTTCAATTTTTTCCTCTGACATTAAGACACATCCTTTCGCCGGTTATTTCGTTTCACTGTGTACGGTGTGTTTGCGGCAGAACCGGCAATACTTGTTCAACTCAAGCCGGTCCGGGGTATTCTTTTTGTTTTTTGTCGTGTTGTAATTTCTTTGTTTGCACTCGTTACATCTGAGCGTGATTTTTATTCTCATCGCGGCGCCTCCTAAACTGCCTCCCTGCTTTATATTGGCAGATAACGGGTCCATAGTCTCGTTTTTGCGCGAAAAATTGACCCGTCTGCCGACAGGTAAAGGAATTATAGCACACACCTTGTTGCGCGGTCAATAGTTTTTTACATGTGTTTTTATATATTTTTTTAGGTGTCAGCGGCGTCACTTTTACTATACTTTTCTCGCGCTGTTTGATAAAATATATGGTAATAATCACGCACACGTGGGAGGCCGCACATGAAAAATCCGTATGAAGAGCTTAGAACAGAGGACGATTTCGATATTTTCGAATATGAATCAAAGGTAATTGAGCTTATAAAAAAACAGGTGGGATCCGGGCGCGTATTGCTTGCGCTGTCCGGCGGCGTCGACTCTGCTGTATGCGCAGCGCTGCTGGCAAAAGCTGTTCCGGGCAGACTGCACTGTATCTTTGTCGATCACGGGCTTATGCGAAAAAATGAGGGCAACGAAATTGAGGCGGCATTCAAAAACCGTGAGCTTGACTTTATCCGCGCCGACGCTGCCGATAGGTTCCTTGCACGGCTTGCGGGTGTTATCGATCCGGAGAAAAAGCGTAAAATAATCGGCGAGGAGTTTATACGCGTCTTTGAAGAAGAGTCGGACAAACTACAGGATGTCGAATTTTTAGCGCAGGGGACGATCTACCCCGATGTGCTTGAATCCGGCACTGAAGGTTCCGCTGTCGTCAAGAGCCACCATAACGTTGGCGGGTTGCCGGAAGACATGGGGTTCAAGGGACTTGTTGAGCCGTTGCGCTGTCTGTTCAAAGCTGAGGTGCGTGACTTGGGGCGGCAGCTCGGCCTGCCTGCTGCATTTACAGAGCGACAGCCGTTTCCGGGACCGGGACTTGCCGTCCGCTGCATAGGCGAGGTGACAAAGGAGAAGCTTGACATTCTAAGGGAAGCGGACGCAATATTTCGCGAGGAGCTCGAAGCTTCCGACGCTCACGCCGACCAATACTTCGCGATACTTGTTAACGCACGCTCCGTAGGCGTCAAAGACGATTCCCGCGCATACGGACACACAATAGCACTGCGCGCCATAAAGACAACCGATTTCATGACGGGCGAATACGTCCCCCTGCCTCACAGCCTGCTCGGCAAGGCTGCGGAAAGGATAACAAACACGATCCCCACCGTCAATCGCGTGGTGTATGACATAACGAACAAGCCTCCGGGGACGGTGGAGTGGGAGTAGCTATGCAAAACCCCGAAAGCCTTGCGGTGCAACGGTTTTCGGGGTGTTTTTGTGGCTTGTGACTCCGTTTTGACTCCATCACAGTTTTTTTTCAACAGTAATCACCATATTACTGTCAGCTAACCTGAGCTTCACATCTTCGCACTCTTTTTTCAAAGTAGACAATGCAAACTCATATTCTTCCTCAGACGAGTACATTTCTCGTTTTGTATTTCTTATAGCCGATTTCATTATTGACCATTTCGCAAGCCGTTCATTCACTTGACTATTTTCTGTCTTAGTGCATATAGATTGAGGTATTATACAGCCGTCATCATCCTTTTCCCCATCGAAATCAAAGTCTAAATAATCATCTAATAAGTATAGCAGACTCATAATCCTTGCAGGTGTATCCACAACAATATCAAAAAAGATAAACTCATCCATACCCATAGCATTCGCCAGTAACTTTAGCTGCGATTGCTTTGGGTTTCTTGTTCCTGCCTCATATTTTCTAATTGCACCTTCGCTAACCCCGCTTAGCTCAGAAAGCTGCTTTTGCGACATTTTTCGCATTGTACGGAGTTCTTTTATCTTATTTCCTATATCCATACTATCACCCAGTTACCATTGTATCATTATTTCTCACATTTTCAATAAAAAGTATTGACAAGTTACAAAAGTGACGGTATCCTTAACAATAACAGCCCCGTTTGTATCGCATTTTCGAAAATGGGGCGACAAATGAAACCGCACGAAAGGAGTGCCACCATGAAAACTACTAGCAAGATTTACATTACTGCGGCAGAGTTGTCGGTGATGCTTGGCGTGTCCATCGGTCACGCATACAAGATCATAAGGCTGTTGAATCAAGAATTGGTTAATGAAAAGTACATCACAATTGCGGGCAAGATTCCAACAAAATATTTTGAAAAGCGATGGTATGGTGCTGTCACATCAGATTAGTCGCTGTACAAAGGAGTGTGAGTTTAATTGTTCAATGCTAAACGTGACGCAAAGACAGGAACGTGGAAGGTTGATATTCAATATTATAAGCATAATGGCGAACGGAGCAGAACGACTCGCAGAGGGTTCAAGACAAAGCGTGAAGCGGAAGCGGCGGGAAGAGACTTTCTTCTCACGAAACAAGCAGATTTTGATATGCGTTTTAAGGACTTCGTTGAACATATTTACTTTGAAGACATGACGAAACGGCTCAAACAGAGTACGATGCGAACAAAGAAGTACATCATCAACGACAAAATACTGCCGACCTTTGGCGATATGCGCGTCAATGATATTACCGCCGCTAATATTCGCAAGTGGCAAGCAACGCTTATCGAGCAGGGATTCTCGGAGACCTATTTGAGAACAATTCATAACCAAATGACGTGCCTGTTTAATTATGCCGTCAAATACTACGACCTGAAATCAAATCCATGTAAGAAAGCAGGTACTATGGGGAAAAAAGAATCTGGCGAAATGCTATTCTGGACGCAGGACGAATACATGAAATTTGCTGATGCGATGATGGATAAACCACAGTCATTTTATGCATTTGAAATGTTGTATTACTGCGGCATCAGGCTCGGAGAACTACTGGCATTGACTCCAAGCGCGTTTAACTTCGTTAAGAAAACGGTCTCAATAACACAGTCTTATCAACGTCTTGAAAGGGAGGATATTATTACAGACCCCAAAACGCCAAAAAGCAACAGGGTAATCGCCATGCCAAAATTCCTCTGCGAAGAAATGCAAGAATACATCAATATGCTGTATGGGATTCAATCAGAGGACAGGATTTTCACTATCACGAAGAGCTATCTTCACCACGAAATGGACAGAGGGTCTCAAGAAACAGGCGTAAAACGCATCAGAATCCACGATTTGCGCCACAGTCATGTTTCCTTGCTCATTGAGATGGGCTTCTCAGCGTTAGCGATAGCGGAGCGTCTGGGGCATGAGAGTATTGACATAACATATCGTTACGCACATTTGTTCCCCACAAGACAAACAGAAATTGCTGACAAATTGGACATGGAAAGGGGTGAAAATGGTTTTGTCGGTAAAAACGACTGATTCAAAAGGAAGATGGCGAAGTCTGGCGGTTGCATTCAGAATGTCGCCAGAAGAAAACGCTGACTTGAATGTCCGCGTCAAACTGTCAGGGCTGACGAAGCAGGAATACTTTATTCGTCGAATATCAGAGCGTGACATTGTGGTGCAAGGCAACCCTCGTGTTTATAAGATGTTACGTAATCAGATGGTAGAAATACTCGAAGAACTCAAACGACTTGAAAACGCAGGGAACGCAGACGATGAATTTCTCTTGATTCTTCGACTCGTTGCGGAAACAGTGAACGGATTGAATGCAGACATGAACGATTATGAACCCGTCGATAATAACACGCTTGAACACCAGAAAAGGAGATAGCTCCTGTATCTGCAAATACAAGAGCTAAGTGCTGTGGTTCATATCGGTGTACCGTATTGCCAATATACCACAGCATGGCTCCGATTACAAGAAAAATATGGAGGACATGCAACAATGGAAAACAATCAAAAAGAAACATTTCCAATTGCTCAAAACGCAGAAAGTCGCAAGGTTTTCTGTTCGATTAACGGTAATGAACTGATGGAAAAGGAATTTGAAGAACTGGGTTACGCTATTGAAGAAATCCTTCCACATGGTCTATTCCTTGCGGCAGGTAGCCCTAAAATCGGGAAATCGTGGTTAGCGCTTGATATGTGTATAGCAGTTGCAACAGGCGGTCAATTATGGGATTTTGCGGCACGACAGGGTGATGTGCTATATCTCGCCCTCGAAGACAATTATCGTCGTTTACAGAAAAGAATTAAAGCAGTTGAAGCGGATAGAATAGAAATATCAAAGCTCCACCTTGCCACGGCATCACTCGGTATAAACGATGGTTTGCTTGAACAGACACAAAACTTCATCGCTGACCACAACAATACAAAACTAATTGTTATCGACACATTAGAACACATCCGAAACAGCGAGTATGATAAGAATATGTACGCCTACGACTATAGGGATATGACCAAGTTGCGCGAAATCACAGACAAGCATGAACTGACATTGCTTCTGATACATCATACGAGGAAAATGTACGACCCCGACCCGCTTAATACTATATCAGGAAGTACAGGTCTGGTCGGTGCGGTAGACGGCGTTTATGTCCTTGAAAAAACAAAGAGGGCATCAAGTAAGGGTAAGCTCACAATCGCCAACAGGGATACCAAGGACTTCTGTTTTATCGTAGATTTTGACCGAGATAATTGTCGCTGGCTTCTGGTCAGCAAGGATGATGAAGCTGATTCAGAAGAAGCAATTTGCATTCTTCTTGATGATTTCATACAAGACAGTTGGAAAGGTACTGCAACTGAATTATCTTCCGAACTGAAAAAACTGGATTGTGACTCGGATTTATCGCCAACGACAGTGACAAAGCAAATAAAATGCAATGCCGATTTGTTAAAGTCTCGATATGGTATTTCTGTCAGTTTTGAACGAAACTACCAAAGACGAATCATCATGCTTGATAGAATAAGAAGTGCGGATTGATTGTTTGCTGTGACAGGTATGACAGTATGACAGGCATTATGGTGTACCCCCGCATAAGCAAATTGGATAAATAAATTCTGGTCGGGGGGTAGTGCATAATCGCCGTCATACTGTCATACAGTCGCAAAACTCAGCATTACCAATGTTGCTTGCATCGCTCCGTAGAGCGATGCACATAGATTGTTTTATGGGTATGCTGATACGTTATATTTCTCCTTTATAGCCATCAGTCAATCGGCATGGATCGGAATGAATTATGTTTTAGCAAGCATAGACTAGATGAACCCACTCACTGACGTTCGTGTGTTAATTACAGTCGCTTGTTAGTCACATAGCGCATGAGCGCAATGTTGGGGTTGCACCCCCTAAGACCCCCGCCCCTAACAACCGTTACACGGTTGTTCTATATGCCGACGACGCGGCATATGGTCAAGACCGACGGCGCGGTCTTGCTGTCATACGGCGGCGCGTATGACTTCCTCACGGTGAGGACATAACGAACATGGAGATAGGTTATGGTTGGTTTATATTACGCTACCTTGGCGTTAGCGACGATGTTATCGTTCGTTATGAAAAAGCACAACAAGCGCATATTGGAATATGCGTGTTATGCTTTTATTGGTATTATGTTAGTGTTGTTATAGCGAGTATGGGGTGATAATTATGGGTGAAGATACGAGAATTAGACGCAGACAATTCAAATTGCATTTGCTTGAAGATGAAATGCTGCTTCTCGAAAGAAAAGCAAATCAAGCAACTATGACTAAAACGGAATTTGTACGCAGGGTAATATTATATGGTCAAGCGAACGGCGACACGCTCTTTTCAAAAGAGGACGCTGAACGTATTGTGTATGAGTTAAATCGCATTGGTAATAACATTAACCAGATTGCATATCGTGTTAATGCGGCAAAGTCTACCGACATGGAAGATTACGACTTGTTGCTATTTAATTTCAATGAACTGTTGGGTAACTACGAAAGATTTGTGATTAGTTGACGTTATGGCTATTACACATATCCATGCTATCAGCGCAAGAGTAGGCTAGGCGTTGGCATTAAATACAGCACAAGCGATAAGACAGGCGTGGGAATGTTGTCTTTGTCGGACGTGACGAGCATAGCACAGCGCGATTTGGCTACAAGGTACGATATGAACTACCAAGTGGCAAGGACTTCAATGAAGATTTGTGTTTTTTGTCAAGCTCACGTGAAGTTTGACAAATCTGATAGCCTTGCAAGGGGGGTACGCCCCCGTTGCTTGAAACTTACATAGGACGAGGTACATTATTACCTAACCTAATGTTCAATTCCTGCTTCGCAGAGTAGCCAATGCAAGAACTCTCCACAGGCTGACACCGTACAACTCACGGCGTAAACAATATCTATTGCAGATGATTAGCGGCATAATTTTTCAGATTTATTGCCGCATTGATGTCTCGGTCATGGCGAGTGCCGCAATTCTGGCAAGTCCATTTTCGAGTATTGAGCGATAAACCATTATATTTATGTCCGCAAGCATTACATATTTTACTTGATGCAAACCATCTGTCCGCAATTACAATATGGGTATTTGCGGTTTCCGCTTTGTATTCCAACTGTCGGCGGAATTCATAAAAACTCATGTCAGCTATGGATTGAGCCAGTTCATGGCTTTCCATCATTTCGCTCACATCCAGATCCTCAATGCCAATCAAGTCATAATTTTGCGTTAGTTCTGACGTGAGTTTATGCGTTTGGTCTGACCTGACATTAGCCATTTTTGCGTACAGTCGGTTGATTTTTTCCTTTGACTTGATATAATTCTTGGATTTTTCTTCACCCTTTTTTCCTCCTTGCCGACGCGACATTTCCTTATTCAATCGTCTAAGCTTCTTTTCACATGATTTGCTCACTCTAACGCCTTGAATCGTCGTACCGTCAGAAAGGGTAGCTAGTGCGTTAATACCCAAATCAACGCCAACAGCGTGAATCGTATCAATAGTCGCTAGCGGCGGTGTGTCCATTTCAACTTGAATTGCCACATACCATTTATTAGCAGTTTGGCTAATCGTAGCTTCAATGATTTTCCCGTCAAACCGCAGTTCTTCAGCCATTCGTACCCACCCTAATTTGGGTATCCTTATGGCTTTGCCTTGCACCAAAAATGAATCGTTGTTTAGGGAAAAGCTCTCGTCTGCACCCTTTTTTCGATACTTTGGGAATTCTGCCCTTTTTGCATAATAATTCTTGAACGCATTGTTAAGGTCTTTTCTGATAGCCAGTTGGGGCGCACATTTTGTTACTTCCAACATCCACGGGTATTTTTCTGGCTTGACTGCGTTCAATCTTTTGCGAAGTACGGATTCTGAAATAGGCTCTCCCGTCTCTATGGCGATTTTCCATTCGCTCAACGCCCAATTGTAGGCGAAGCGAGCAACGCCACAAGCCTTGGCAAGATATGTGGCTTGTTTGTCGTTAGGGTATAAGCGTATTTTATGCGCTCTATTCATTTACCATGTTCCCTACTCGTCGTTTTTGCTTTCAAGGTAACTCATTCCAGTCATAAAGTTATAGGGAGAGCCGTTGGAAATAATGTAGTTGTACTGCCATTTAAGCATACCAACGAAAGCGTCGCGCATTTCGTCGCCTGCAATTCGCTGTATCATTGTAGTAGTATTGTTGTAGGCGTTTTTGAGATAGTTGGCTTCGGAAGAAAATAATCTGTCATAATCACCCAAGTAAAGGTAGTTCACAGAGGAAAGATAGGTTTCCCACCAAATAAAACGCTCAAAAAGGCTCATGGAGTGCCAATCTTCTTCTGTGCCGTCAGTGAATTTTTCATAGATGGGTGCATGAAATCCTACGTTTGCTGTGTACATCAAAAACAAGTTGTCATATTTAGCGTCGCCGTCCATAATTTTTACCGCATTGTAGAATTGTTCATATACCGCCGCAGCTTCTTCCCTGACTTCTTCTGCGTCGTATTCGGGAGTGTTGACCGAATCAAAAGAAGGCGTTATTACTGTGGTTGCTCCGCTGTCTGACGGAGACGGTGGAGGGGTGTTTTCGGAAACCCTCGGTGCATCTGACACGCTTTGACGTGCAGGGGGTGGTGTTTCAGCCTTTTTTCCGCATCCCGTAATCGAAAGTATCACTAAAGCCGTTACCGCAAAAACCAATATCTTTTTCAACCTCGAACCTCCCAAATCTCACAGTTTTCTGCTAGAAAAATCAGCGGTACTATAATAAATGATACTCAGAGTATAGCATATTTTTTCCAAATAGTCTATATAAAGTCCGAGCGAACATCAATTTACTGCTACTTTTAGACCATATAACAACCATGAGGTGGAATTATGGATACGAGAGTAGCAGTAAAAGAGAGGTTTACAGAACTGTGTAATAATAAGAATCTTGCGTATAACGCCATCGCAAGGATTTCAGGGGTTCACCCATCAACAGTAAAAGGCATCGTAAATGGAGCGAGTAAAAACCCAGGCATCGTCACAATAAAAAAGCTCTGTGACGGGCTTGAAATCAGTGTTGCTGAGTTTTTCGACACCGACGAGTTCCGTAATCTTGAGCAGGAAATACAGTGATTGGAAGGAACTGCGTCTTTGCAGTAAAAAGAAAATATAGCCCGTACTGCGTTACGGCGCAGCGGGCTGATAAACCGTCCTAGGCATTCCAACGTCCACGATGATGATTATAGCTACTTCCTGTCAATTCCACGATAAGAGTTCGTAGGCGCACTGTAGCGCGTCCTACGAACATTTTACTTTTCCACATTTTCTTTTTTACCGCAATTAGGCGCAAAAATTTATTGACGATGTTAATACGCGTGTGCTATGATGAATCTATCGAAGAAAAGGAGCGTGTATCTCATGGCGCAGACTAATGTAAATATTCGTATAGATGAGGGCTTGAAACGTGAGTTTGACGAGCTATGCCAAGATTTAGGCTTGACGATGACTGCGGCGTTTACCGTTTTCGCGAAAACCGCTGTCCGTCGCCAGAGAATACCATTTGAAATATCAAGAGATATTCCCAACTCGGAGACGATTGCGGCAATCGAAGAAGTACAGGCAATGAAGAAAGACCCCTCATTAGGCAAGGCATACACGGACGTTGATACAATGATGAAGGAGCTACTTGCCTAATGTATACGGTTAAGCCGACTACGAAATTTCAAAAAGACTTGAAAAGAGCCGAAAGCCGTGGCTACGATATCGACTTATTAACAGAGGTCATTGTGAAACTTGCAGCAGGGGAATCATTAGACGCAAAATACAATGACCATGCGCTGAAAGGCAAGTATAAAGGCTGTCGGGAGTGTCATATTACTCCCGATTGGCTTCTGATTTATGAGAAAATAGATGATACGCTGTATTTATACCTGACGAGGACGGGAACTCACGCAGACCTTTTTGAATGAAAGCGAGAGCAGAAGTTGCTCACCGTGAGCAAGTCCGTGTCTAGTACCATGCTTTATTATGCGGTGTATATTGTGCAATATGTGGAGGATATGACGTGATAAATCAAAAAGCGGATTTATTTGTACCAACAAGTTTATCATTAAGCGAAGTCTTTACTAACGATGACCCCATATATCAAATACCAGATTTTCAAAGACCATACTCTTGGATAGATGACCATGTTGAAAAACTGTGGGAAGACCTACTTGATGCTTACGAGCATAACAAAGAGTCTGGCGATTCGATTGATAGCAACTATTTCTTAGGCTCGCTTATTATTGTCAGAAAAGATGCGGCTGACGAGGTTGTAGATGGGCAACAACGGCTAACCACTTTAATGATACTGCTTTGTGTCCTTCGTCAAACATTCCCTAAAATCAATAAGAACGCTGACCCTAAACTGAACCCTGTAAAAATTAAGAAAATTGAGAACTGTATTGCTAATACAAATGATCAAACAAGACTACGCTTACAGGTTGACGTTTCTCAATCAAGCAATGTTGAAGACTTGATTTTTTCAGAAGACATTGACTTTTCAACTTATGAAAAGCCAAGCAAAAAACAGTTAGAAGTTAGCGCTGAAAATAGATATATCAATACAGCGGTCATTTGCTATAAGCATCTGATTGAAATTGGAGAGGAAAAGGCTGGCGAGTTTATTAACTATATTATGAACAGGGTGAAGCTGATAAAGATTATGTGCTTTGATGAGAGCTTTGCAATCAAGCTATTTCAAACGCTTAATGATAGAGGGTTGGATTTGTCATCGTCGGATATTATAAAAGGCTATCTGCTTTATGGAATCAAGAAAGACAAACACGCATATGACACATTTATGTACGATTGGCGTTTGTGTGAGGAATGGGCTGAGGAAGTCGATGAGAGCCTTACTGAATTATTTACATATTACGAATACTATTTATTGGCAAGTAATCCAAAACGTTCTCTTGTTGACGAAATCAAGGAATTGATAAAAGGTAAAGACTCAAATGCCTTTCTTAGAGATTTCAAGAAATTTGTATCTGAGTACAGAGAAATCTACAATTCAACTAATAAGCTGATGTCAAGTTTTTGGTATTTGCCGTGGGTAACATATTGGAAAACAATGCTTGTAACCGCAGAACACGTTGGGTACAAAGATCGGCTAATCTTGCAAGAAGCTCTTCGAAATTTTTTCTATCTAAACTTCATTGCGGGAATAACGCTTAACAGCTTAAAGCAAACGTTGTTTAATATTTTAGTAGCAATAAAAAGTAACGAGTCTCATGCAAAAATCAAAAAATTAATGGATGAGCGCATTCAGACTAATAATGTTGTTAATACTGTGTTGGATAAACTACAAGGTGAGGTGTATTTTGAGGGTTGGCTAAAAGCCGTGTTGGCAGTTATTGAGTATTACCAAACAGATGAAGATGACGTAGCCTTTATTTCGTTGGACTATAAAACAACTAATGTTGAGCATATATACCCTCAAAACCCAGAAACAGAAAGCAGTTGGCTAACTATGTTCCCAGAAGGACAGGATTATATGAATACACTGGGGAATCTAACACTGTTAAGTGGAACAAAGAATAGAGCGGCTCAAAATTTCGCATTTGACGAGAAAATAAATATTTATCAAGGTTTAGACAGATACGGAAAGAAGACTACAAATAAAAAAGGTGACCTTACAGTGTTCCAGATATCGCAAATCATTGTGAACGATTACGTGAACAAAACGTACAAAAGAAAATGGAATGAAGCATCAGTCCAAGACAGATATAATTGGCTGTGTGACAAATTTGGCGAAATATTTGATGTCGATGTTTCATCAATACTGTACTAAGTGTCACTATATGGAGGGCAAACTATGGAACAATTAAAACGGGAGCTGAGAGAACGGTATATATCGACGTACAACGAGTGCAAGAAGTTTAAATATTTTCCCCGTGCCTTTTTAGATATGATTGTAAGTGACAGCGACATTGTTGATGTCACTCGTAGGCTTATCCATAAAGAGGGTGGAACATCTGGATTCACTACTCTGTTCGAAAATAAAAGAATGGATTTGTCTGTCGAAAGAATAATACTTGAACCTCGATACAGAGAATTGTTCACTATTGAAGACTTGCATGCTGCCTATGATCGCCTGAATGAGTATAAATATGATGCGATTGATGAGATAGAAAAAATTTAAAATGATTTCACAGTCGCAGACTACCTAATTTGAAAATAGAGTTTACTTGGTAGCAAATCTGTGAAAGCAGTATTACAGTGATTTACTCTCCGTGAGCAAGAAACCAAGGAGGTTATAGCGATGCGTTGTACCGATGAGCAGTTAAAATTCTGCATCTTCATTATCAATCAAATGTCACAGTCATCAAAGAAGCCAACATCAGTCGTCTTTAAACTCCTTGCCGAATCGGGCGTTTTGGATGAATACATCATCAGTTGCTATGATTCCTTGCACACATTGGGGCGGGAATACCTTGTGAACGATATAACGGGGC
>Ga0082212_10008235_pt1 | contig 13655 bp, 18 predicted proteins | sample TergutNt197P3_FD_71548 | JGI IMG/M metagenome (GOLD analysis project Ga0082212, IMG submission 71548) | Neocapritermes taracua P3 segment gut microbial communities from Petit-Saut dam, French Guiana - Nt197 P3 | ecosystem: Host-associated > Arthropoda: Insects > Digestive system > Gut ... | reverse complement strand
TGAAGCATTAGACAACATCAGCCGAACGGATATATTGGGATGGTTTGCTGAGCATGGATACAGTATACTATAAATTAAATTGCTGTAAAATAGACCATGCTGAGGGTGGAATTGCGAATTGAGCCGGAAACGAAGCAGGAAACCTTTTCATGTCTATTCCTCGAACCAAATATCACACATTCAGGTACATCATCAATTGTTCATAATGATTGCGCAGAACATCCTCGGTGCGGTCATTGCTCTGATACGACGCCTTGATGGTGTAACCGTACCGCAGAAACGACTGAATGATGGAGGTTACATCTTCCCTGTTGATTTTCAGGGTTACTTCCATCTTCATTGAATCGGCAACGGATGTAAGATAACTGCACCATATTTTTGCATCGTTATCTTCCACAATGCGGGCAATATGCGTTAACGAATAATCATGGACATTCAACTCAAGTACGATAATTCCGCCGGGCATATTTACCGTTGACGTCATGAGTTTTCGGGCGAACATATCTGCTGTCTTCATCTGCTTGCAGTCTCCTGTTTCACAATGGCTTCGACCAATATCGCCACATGGTTGTTTTTTACTTCCACCACGCCGCCGCTCGTCTTGTAACGCAGCGTTTCGCCCGATTCCGTTTCCACTTTCAACTCGCCGTCCATCAATGTAGAAATGATAGGCGCGTGGTTCTTTAATATCTCGAAAGAGCCTTTGCTGCCGGGTACTTTTACCAATTTCGCCTCACCCGAAAAAACATTTTGTTGAGGGGTCAATATTTCTAATTTCATACCTTAAATAATCAACTACTTCGCTTCGGCAAGTAACTTTTCTCCTTTTTCGATGGCTTCCTCGATGGTTCCTACCATGCTGAACGCCGCTTCGGGATATTGATCCACTTCGCCGTTCATGATCATGTTGAATCCCTTGATGGAATCCTGAACATCCACAAATGCTCCCGCGCGACCGGTGAACTGCTCGGCTACATGGAACGGCTGCGAGAGGAAACGCTGAACGCGGCGGGCGCGGTGCACCACCAGCTTATCCTGTTCCGACAGTTCGTCCATTCCAAGTATGGCGATGATGTCCTGCAATTCTTTGTAACGCTGCAACAATTCCTTCACGCGCTGTGCGGTGTTGTAATGCTCGCTGCCCACAATTTCGGGCGTAAGTATGCGCGATGACGACTCCAACGGATCTACAGCCGGATATATCCCCAATTCGGAAATCTTACGGCTCAATACGGTGGTCGCATCTAAGTGTACGAATGTGGTTGCCGGAGCGGGGTCGGTCAGGTCGTCGGCAGGCACGTAAATGGCTTCTACCGAAGTGATGGAACCGTTTTTGGTAGAGGTAATCCTTTCCTGCATCAATCCCATTTCGGTAGCCAGCGTGGGCTGGTATCCCACGGCAGACGGCATACGTCCCAGCAAAGCGGAAACTTCCGAGCCTGCCTGCGTGAAACGGAAAATATTATCGACAAAGAAAAGAATATCGCGTCCTTTTCCCGTGCCGTCGCCATCGCGGAACGATTCGGCAATGGTCAGCCCCGACAGGGCAACGTTGGCGCGCGCTCCGGGCGGTTCGTTCATCTGTCCGAAAACCAGCGTTGCCTGCGATTCTTTCAATGCTTCCATGTCCACTTTCGACAAGTCCCAGCCGCCTTCTTCCATCGATTTTTTGAACTCTTCGCCGTATTTGATGACGCCCGATTCAATCATTTCGCGAAGCAGGTCGTTACCTTCGCGGGTACGCTCGCCAACGCCTGCAAATACCGACATGCCCGAATATTTTTTGGCAATGTTGTTGATCAGTTCCATGATGATGACGGTTTTACCAACGCCCGCGCCGCCGAACAATCCGATTTTTCCTCCTTTGGCGTAAGGTTCCAGCAGGTCAATCACCTTGATTCCCGTGAACAAAACTTCCGATTGCGTGGTGAGATGCTCGAATTTGGGCGGTTCGCCATGTATTCCGTAACCGTCTTTGGTTACCTGCTCCATGCCGTCAATGGCGTCGCCGATGACATTGAGCAGCCGCCCCCGTACATTATCGCCTTTGGGCATACGGATAGCGCTGCCAAGCGCAACTACATCCATTCCGCGTTGCATACCGTCGGTAGAATCCATGGCAATGGTGCGCAACGTGTTCTCGCCAATATCCTGCTGAACTTCCAGAATGACGGATTGTCCGTCGCTTCGTTTTACTTCAAGCGCATCGAATATGCGGGGCAATTCGCCCGATACTTTTTCAAAACTCACATCAACAACAGGTCCGATCACCTGTACTACTTCGCCGATAATTTGGGTCATAAATGGTCGATTTTAAGAAAAAACTTTATCATTCAGTATACGTGTACAGTAAAAAAAAGTTTCATAAATAATGGTTTACCCGTTATTATTTTGAACAAATTACATACAACCGGCATGAATCTGTAATCCTTTCAGCTGTATTAATCTGGGCGTTTTCATCCCGACTGATCGGGCGGAAACTGACGAAGGAAAACTGCCCGCCTGAATGTACCCGATGGCTGCCTGTAAACATGCCTCGCCTTTCAGAGTTGTCGGATCTACCCCAAAATCGTGGTACAGATCGTCGTTTACCTGATGATTGACAGGAATACCGGAAAAAAAGCCGCCTTCGTCCCGGCTGTTATCTCCTCTGAAGGTAATGGGGGCAAATGCCCAATCGGGCAATTTTCCTGTTTCTATTTCTTCGTCGCTATAGGGCGGAAAAAACCAAACACCCATGCCCACGGGCTTCCCGTGCGTTGGGGAACCTATCGTGATCACTTCTTCCAGAAAAGGCTTCATATTGTTGATCACTTCCTCGCTGGCAGAGGCTGTTCCATCGGTAGTGATGACAAATAGCCGCGACAGGTTCATCGCTTCTGCACGGCGTTTTATTTTTACAATCTGATCCTGCCATTTGAGTCTTTGTTTGGTCAGATCGCTAAAAACAGTTTTTGCAAAAACAACGCTGTCGTTGCCGGCAGACTGCGGCAATAAATGTTCGCAGATGGCTTCGGCTACGGCAACCGAACCGCCGCCATTGTAGCGAAGATCGAATATCAATTCATCAACGTCTTTCATTTCCCGCAACGCCGCTGTTATAGCGTCTTCCGATGCAACAATGAATGTGTTGTACACGATGTAGCCTACGGTCTTTTCTCCGACATGGTATGTCGTTTTGTAAAGAATGGGATTGATATTGACTACGGCGGCGCTGATGGTTTTTTCCGGCAACTCGTTTCCATCACGGTCGGCAAATACAAAACGACTGGTTTCCTTAGCCAGTTCGGCATTTATGGTTTTATTCGCGATAAGCGTCATCACGTCCGTACCGTTCAGTTTTTTCAGTTCATATCCCCTTTCTATTCCGGCTTGAGCCATAGGCGAATTTTCATACACTAAAGTAACCCGGACGGAATAATCGGGCGCCTGATCCAAATAATAGCCAAAACTTTTATATTTTCCTTCCACCAGAACGCCTCTATAATCAAGATATGACGACATAAATCCCCAACGGTCATACCGTCCCGCGTTTTTATCGGATGCTGACGCTTTGTTAGCGTCATATTTCAAACTTTCGAAATATGTTTCAGGATCGCCGGATGTGGGAGGTTTTTTGAGAATATAGCTATCGACTTCCTTATTCCAGTAATAAACATAATAATACAGCGACTGGATGTATTCATATACTTCCGAATCGTATTCTGGTTTTGGATCATTTTTTTCACATCCGGATATTGCCAGCATGGCAGTTGCCGCCCACAAAAAAATAACCCGCCGGACGATTCCCCGCGTTGTTTCTGATTTCTTCATATTTTCCTTCTTTTTAATTTTATACAAAAAAATCATCTTTTTTCATCAACTGAAAATAATTAGACGCAAAGAAGAAATATCTCCATGAAACTTATATATTTGCACTTAAAAATGAAAATGAGAAATATTATCATTTAGCAGATAAAATATGACAGTTAAACATGATAAATACATAATTAGTAGAATATATTTTGAAATCAGATAACGACCCCATACATTTGACCGATTTTTGAAAAATGATCAGGAACAATATAATAAGAAAACACTCGTTTAGGGTAGTAAAATTAATATTTTTATTTGGATGAAAACATATAGATGGATTTTTCTGGTGTTGGTAACGGGCATGTTTGCCGGATGCGGTAGCGACAGTGAACCTGAATTGGAAGGCGACTGGATGCGCCGCGCTGTTTTTCCCGGTAACCTTAGTCATGCCGCTTATTTTGTAATCGGCGACAAGGGTTATGTAGTTGGCGGAACCAACGGTACCAGAGACCGGCTCCGCAGAGTATATGAATTTGATCATAAGGGGGCAAGCGGACAAGGAAGCTGGAGGCGATTAAGAGATTTGCCCCAAACCATACTTGCACGTGAACAGGCGGTTGGTTTTGCGCTCCAACAAAATGGAAAGGATTATGGTTATGTTGGCACCGGCTACGGATTGATAGGTGAAGGCAAAGATGCCGACCTGTTCGCCATGAAAGATTTTTGGCGATACGATAAGGATAATGACAGTTGGGATAAAGTTGCACCCTTGCCGGATGATTACAACGGAATACCGGTTTCAGCAGCAAGGAGAGGCGCTATTGCATTTGCTCTTCAATCGGGTGGAAAATGGTACGGTTATGTAGGGTGTGGCTACACAGATGTTCCTGACAAACAATACTTGACGGATTTCTGGCGGTTCAACCCTGATGGGATAACGTCTAAATCTGCTGAGGAAACGCTTGAATATGGAGGTGAACCATGGGTAGGCGAATGGACAAAGATAAGCGGATATGGCGGTAATAAAAGAGTCGGCGGCGCGGTATTTGTCATCGACAACAAAGCCTATATCTGTAATGGAGAAACAAATCCCGGTAATCACATGAACGACCTTTGGCGGTTCGATCCAAATGCCGGAGAAGATGATAGATGGATAGGCAGCCCTGAAGTCCTGAGAACCATGGCAGACGTTAACCGCGACGAAGATTATGACGATGATTACGGTACATTACGCCGGGCATTTGGTGTGGCTTATGTTATTCCGGTTCACGGACCGAATGATTTTCGGGGACATATCGTTGGCGGTGACAGAGGCGGCACTTCTGCCAATTGGGAATATGACCATCATGAAGACCTGTGGGTAAAACGCACACATTTCATCAACAACCGAACTCCTAAAACCAGAGAAGGAATGGTTTCTTTTTCATTCATCAGTACGGGGAAAGCGTTTGTGGGTCTGGGCAGAGAAGGATCAAGTTACTGTGATGATATGTGGGAGTTTTTCCCGTTGGTAGAAGATGATATATACAGCGATTTAGTTCAATAAGATTGAAATCGTGGTTCATCACCAATGCCGTCATTGTAAATGAGGGCAGGCAACAGAAAGGCAGTATCCTGATACGCGAAGGAAGAATAGCCGGCATCTACGGAGATGAGATGCCGGTTTTTGCTTTTGAGGGAAACGAGGTTATAGACGCCGGCGGGAAGTATCTGCTTCCGGGCGTGATTGACGACCATGTGCATTTCCGCGAGCCGGGGCTGACACACAAAGGCGATATATGCAGCGAATCGCGGGCGGCAGTTGCCGGCGGGGTAACTTCGTATATGGAAATGCCCAATACCGTACCGCAAACTACTACTCAGGAACGGCTTGCAGAAAAATTTGCCCTTGCTGCACAGAAATCTCTGGCTAATTACTCGTTTTATATCGGCGCTGCCAACGACAATCTCGACGAACTGCTGAAAACCGATTTTTCAAAAACATGCGGCGTCAAATTGTTTATGGGTTCATCTACAGGCAATATGATGGTAAACGACCGTTCAATGCTCGGAAATATATTTAGCAGCGTACCGGCGCTGATTGCGGTGCATTGCGAAGATGAAACCGTTATCAGAAAGAATATAGACCTGTTCCGTGCGAAATACGGTGAGGATGTACCTATTGCCTGTCATGCTGCCATTCGGAACGAGGATGCCTGTTACCGGTCGAGTGCATTAGCAGTGGAACTTGCGCATAAACACAATGCCCGGCTGCATGTGTTGCATCTTTCAACGGCTAAGGAGCTGCAGCTGTTCCGTAAAGATATACCGCTATCGCAAAAACGGATTACCGCCGAAGTATGCGTACATCATCTGTGGTTCAGCGATGCGGATTACGAGCGGTATGGCGCCCGCATCAAGTGGAATCCCGCCATCAAAACAGCGGATGACCGCCGCCGGCTGTTCGACGCCTTGCTGGATGGAACCGTTGATGTGGTAGCAACCGATCATGCGCCGCACGCCTTAGGCGAAAAACAGAATACCTGTTTCAAAGCCCCGTCGGGAGGTCCGATGATACAGCATTCGTTAGCGGCTATGCTTGAGTTTTATCACGATCATCGCATATCCATCGAACAGATCGTGGAAAAGATGTGTCATCATCCGGCGCTGTTATTCGGCGTTAAGGAACGCGGATTTATACGGACGGGCTATCGGGCAGACCTTACGCTGGTAGATACGGCGCATCAATGGCAAATTGCGCCGGAAAATATTTTATACAAATGCGGCTGGTCGCCTTTTGAAGGACAAAGATTCCGTTCGGCGGTTACCCACACATGGGTAAATGGAAACTTAGCGTACAACAACGGAATTTTTAACGAAAACCCCTGCGGTATGGCGCTGGAGTTTGAAGACCGGAAATAATAAAACCGTAAGACATTTAAAATACTTCTTACGCCTTACAGTCTTATGCGTCTTATAGGTTTTTTTATCCTACTACTTCGATCATTTTGAAAGGTATGCGGATAATGGACTCGTAATCCTGTCCTGCTTCCAGCATATCCTCGTCGTCTTCATCATAGAACCAGTTGATGGTAACCCCCTGGCTGACTTTTTGGATGGCTTCCAGTTTCTTGAAAACGTCTAAAATACATTTTGACGAACTGGTATTGAAATACTCCAGTTGAATGTTGACCTGCGTCTGTGGTTTCGCTTCTTTCGCATAAGATTCAAGCCATTCGACTAATGGTTTGTAAAACTCGATAGAATTTTCGGGTATTGAACGACCTTTGATCTCAATAATGCCCTTTGATCCATCAAACCTTATGGTAGGCGTTTTTGGGGTTCCTTCTATTGACAATGTATCCATAACTTTTTTATTAAATTGATGCAATTCTAAATTGAAACAAAAATATCTAACCGATAAAAACAATAATTCTCATTATAAGGGTAAAACCTGTATTCAAGTTTTTTATCTGATTTTCGTGCTATATCGATCAGTCCTAAACCTCCGCCTCCTTTTGAGGATATTTTCTGGTAATTCAGGATAAACTTGTACATTTCTTTCAGTTCCTCGTTGGATAATGTGTTGATTTTTTCAATTTTTTCTGTGAGGAACTTCACCTGTTCCGATGTAACAAAATTTCCGATAGTCATCTGAAAAACATTACCTTTCCTTTTGACAACAATCATTCCGTATCTTTTCCCAAGTGTCTGAACCAAATCCTTGGGGACTTCTTCCGAATGATGAAAAAGATTTTGAAGACTCTCTACCAGAACGTTATAGACTTTCTTCCTCGCCTTAATGCTTGTTGAAACATCCGAAAGTTTATCCTCAATCTCTTCTAAGATAGAGTTGATCTGTCCTGACGCAATATCTCCACTATAGGTAAAAAATATGTCATTACCACAAATTTCGGAATACAGATGATTGACGTCAAAACCCATACTGCTCTTTATTGAAGAGTGAAATAATTAATTAACCGCAAATATATGTCATTTTTCAATATGAATACAACATTTTTTACCTTGAGGTTTATTTTGATTCATTGCTCATTATACGAAAATACGGTTTTGAAGGTTACAAATTATTGGATATTATTTTTCGTACCGATGAATTTCCTGATTTACTTTTTATATAAAATTATTCAAACCATTTATATACAGCATTTTGCACACTCATCTTTTTTTTATTTTTCTTTTCAATATAACAATGAAAACATAAAAGAATAGCCATATTGTGTTGCGTCAATGAAAAAATGCCGCAAATGTCTATTGGCGAAATACTTCGACTGTGCTCAGCAGCACAGTCCCGAAGGGACGGCATACCACAACACAGGGATTTATCCCTGTGTTTGGATATGCCGTCCCTTCGGGATTTTTCGCCGTTGACAAGATAAGCCATCATACTACCCGGAATATTCCGCCCCAAAACAGGGCAACCGCATCAAAATTATAAAGACAAAATCAAAACCTGATGATAACAGATGCAAACCTGATTTTTTACCTGATTGATGAACATAACAACCTGAGTAACTTAAAACTGCCTCTCATTCAACCTGATTACCTGATCGGATACTGAATCAGGCAATCAGGTTTATTTCTGCGTGTTTCTTTGGTTACTCAGGTTGTTTTTGTTTTTTATCAGGTAAAAATCAGGTTTATTCTCTTGTATAAATTTTGATGCGATAAAACTTGTCTGAATTTGTTATTTGTAAATATTATTATACTTTTGCGTTTGGAACAATAAATATATGATGATATAGTTTATACATTATTTAAAACAAGAACAGACATGGCTAAACTGAATGAATCCGAACAGCAGCAGATTCTGCACAACACCATCACCAATGGCACTGAGATTATTGGCGACATCAACTCGCAGGGCGACCTCAGGCTGGATGGTTTTTTGAAAGGCAACCTCAATATCAAGGGGCGCGTAGTGGTTGGCAAAACCGGTAAAGTGCTCGGCACCATTACCTGTAAAAATGCTGAAATCAACGGCAACGTAGAAGGAAAGATATATGTAAGCGAATTGCTGTCGCTTACCGAATCAGCCAATGTAAAAGGCGATATTATCATCAACAAATTGAATATACAGCCTGGTTGCAAGTTTACAGGAACATGTTCAATGGATGGAAATGCTGTCGGCAATGGACAAAGCATCATCACCGGAAAGCCGCAAACAGACCCAAAAACAGTTTAACGCCTACGCCAAATATTCGAGCCTTGCCATACAAATGATGGCGATCATCGCTGGCGGAACGTATGGCGGATTTCGTTTGGACAAATATCTTGGATGGAAGTTTCCTGTTTTTACGGTCGTATTATCGCTGTTGAGCGTAGTAGGGGCTATAGGATGTGCTGTTAAAGATATTTTGAAAAAATAGAATCAATAATTGACGCTCTGGAAGTCATTTTTACAGGCTCACTGCCGCTTTCAGCGTCTTATAACCGCTGCTGCTGGCTTTCAGGAGTTCGCCATTTTTGAGGTGCACGCGATAACTCTCTTTTTCGTACAGTTCAATTTTCGCCACTTCGTTCACATTGACGATGTATGAACGGTGAATACGGATAAACTGCTGCGCCGGAAGGTTTTCCTCAAAAAATTTCATGGTCTTTTCTTTCAGATATGCACGTTTTGCGGTATGCAACTTTACATAATCACCGTCGGCTTCGATGTAATCAATATCGTTTACCGGAATGACATGTATCTGCTGTCTGTCCTTCACGGCAATCCGCGTTAGCGTACCCGGCAATGGCGCAACGGTATTCCTGAATGGTTGAAGTTCGGACTGTGCGGGCGTTCCTGTCTGTATTCTGCTCAAAGCCTTCTGCATGGCTGCATCGAAACGTTCTTTCGAATACGGTTTCAACAGGTAATCCACTGCATTCAGTTCGAAGGCGCGGATGGCGTACTGGTCGAATGCCGTCGAAAAAATAATTGCAGGCAGGTCATCCATCAGTTCCAGCATCTCAAAACCTGTTAGTTTAGGCATTTGTACGTCTAAGAAAATCAACTGCGGACTCAGTTCGCGGATGAGTTTCATCGCTGTAAAACCGTTATCAGCTTCGCCCGCGATTTCAATATCGGGATACGCTTGTAAATAGTGCCTGATTAAATCGCGAGCAGGCGCTTCGTCGTCAATGATGATGATTCTTGTCATTTTTGATTTTTGATTTTTGAGTGGGAAAATATGGAGAAACAGGGAAAATCGAAATACCGGCAATTCCTGTTCGTGAAAGCGGTTTCTACTGCGCAACTGTTTCGGCGTCAAATATAATTACCGAAAGGTAAAGCATAAATTTTCATATTGGTGATGAATTAATATACAACAAATAAAAACATTTTTTTTTAACTTTGCAAATTATTAAATAGTATAATTTTGCAACAATAATGTGCGATGATGTTGTAAGAACACTGGATAAGGAAACCAGCGACAAGATAGGTTTTATTACTTTTATTATTCCTGAGTTTGCAAAGTCGTATAAAATGAATATTCAGGATGCTTATCGCTATCTGAAGAAATACGGAGGCATTGATTATTTGTACGAAAACTGGTGGGTTTTACATACCGATAATCCATTTTGGGCAGTACGTGATATGTTTGAAATTTGCCGTCAAAATGGAGGTTTAAAATGAGAGTTTTTCACGGAAGTTATACGATGGTCAGCGAAATTGACCTGACAAAAGGTAGAAACAATCTTGATTTTGGCAACTCAAATACTTTTTCGCAACTTGCCAAAGAAAGCACAAAACTTTACAAAATGCCGTGGCAGGAAATATATGGAATTTTAAAAAATGAATTGGAAACAATTAAAAATGATAGAATTGTCAAGAAATAGTTTTGTCGGGGTGTTGCGATTCATGATTCTGATGATTGCATTTGTCGCTTCCTGTACCGAACGCATCGACGTCAAAACCGACAATGCGCCGCCGCGATTGGTGATTTACGGATACATCACTACCGATACCATGCAGCATTCGATACGGATTACCCGTTCGGCAGGCTATTTCACTGCCGATAGCCCCGAAGGCGTCAGCCTTGCCACAGTAACTGTTTCGGACGGCGACGGTAAGGTAATACCGTTTGCCGAAAACGATACGATCCCCGGTTTGTATCAGACTGCCGCCGATGTGTACGGCGAAGAAGGCAAAACCTATACGCTGGACGTACACCTTGATTTCAACGGCGACCGCGCCATCGAACACTATCAGTCGGCGGCTTATCTGAAACACATCAACCACATTGATTCGGTGGGTTTGCAGGCTTCCGCTCTTTTCAAAAATATGGTGGAAGTGCTTCTGTATGCGCAGGATTTGCCCGGAGAAGTAAACTATTACAGTATTTTTGTAGCCATCAACGATTCGGTTGTCAACCCCAGCATCAACCGTTTTTTTGTGATGGACAACGCATTATTCAGAGGACAATACATGAAAGGAGTAGCATGTTATTACCTGAATCAGGATCCGGAAAGGGAAGAACGCAACGAATTGCTGTGGACGGGCGACAGGGTAACGCTCAACATCAACGCCATCTCGAAAGAATATGCAACCTTCATCAGCAATGTGCAGTCGGAAATACGCGGCTCGAATCCGATTTTCGGCGGACCTCCTGCCAACGTGCCGGCAAACATCCGTTGCATTTCCGGAGACGGCGTTCCCGTAGCGGGATTTTTCACTGCATACCCCAGCAGATATGCAAGTACGCTGGTGAAGGAAGAATTTAATCTGAAAAAATGATGTTTCATGAACATACAAATCTGTCGGGAAAAGAAGACAAAGAATTAGTCGAACTCTTAATAGGCAGTTCTCGATTGGCTTTCAGTGAATTGTATGCCCGTTACAAACTCCGGCTGATGCGTTTTTGCATACAGTTCCTGAAAGACGAAACCGGATCGGAAGACATTGTTCATGATATTTTCCTGCAACTTTGGGAAACACGGAATTTCCTGAATGCAGAACTGTCTTTTTCAGGATATGTGCACACATTAGCGCGAAACCGGATTTTAAACATGTTCCGGCAATTTGATGTTCATTCGCGTTTTGCAAAATATATTCTGATGAACGGAAAGGAATCGACCAATCAAACGGAGGATTCGATCATCGACAATGATTATGCAAGATTACTGAACGAACTGATCGAAAGTTTATCGCCCAGACAAAAAGAAATATTCCGGCTCAGCCGCGTACAGGGACTTACGTATAAAGAAATAGCCGAATTGTTGCAAATTTCAGTTGATACCGTACAGGAACATGCTTCGCTCGCTTTGAAAAAAATTAAGAAAAATTTATTACAACATACAGATATTCATCTTCAGGCAGTTATCATTTTTTTGACGCTTTTTTCGTAATTTTTTTTTGGTTCTACCATTTTTTGTGTGGAACCATGTCCATTTCAAGTCTTGCGTACATTACAGAAAAAAAAGCGATATCCTGTGTCATCCCGTAGGGATGTAAGTTCGGTAGAATAAGGTATTCGCGCCGGTCATGGCATCCCGTAGGGATGTAACCGAAAAACACGATGCTGTATCCCGGCAAAGATAGATATGGTTGCATACCTACGGTATGCCGAAGCTACGGGGTAAGATTTCTTCTACCGAGCTCACATCCCTACGGGATAGCATTTTTTGCGGTTCCACACAAAAAAGAGTAGATTTTTTTTTCAATTCACCCCCAGACGTCCTTGTCGAAAAGTGTATTTATATATAGACAAGTTACATTTTGACGTCATGGATAAAAAGCAATCAGCAAGAAAAGGACTTCAGGAAGCGTGGAACCGTTTCCTTGATAATACTTATACCGGCGAGGATTTATCGTTGATTCTGGATTCGCTCAGGGAAGACGGGAATTTTCAGGAATTTCACGAGGTATCGGACAGGGTGTGGAGCATGTCAATGACTGACACGCTACCCGAATCCGAAGAACAGAAAGAGATATACCGGAGGGAAGCCGCTCAGCTTCTTGCCGAATACAGTAACAGGCGGAAAATACGTCCTGTACGAAACAGCGGTCGTTTCCGCAAAATATGGTATGCAGCGGCGGCGGCATTATTGCTCGGCTTGTTGATACCCGCCGCTTATCTTTACATGAAGCCAAAATCCGAACAACAGGCGGTTCAATACGTTGAAGAGAGCACCGCTCGCGGAGAGATCAAGACCATTTTTCTTTCCGATCAGACAAAGGTAACGCTGAATGCCGAAAGCCGGATGAAATATCCCGCCGAGTTTTACGGCAACGAACGATCGGTGGAATTGCAGGGAGAAGCGCTGTTTGAAGTTACCGCCGACCCCGGACGACCATTCACCGTAAAAACGGAAAGCATGGAAATCAAAGTATTGGGAACTGTTTTCGATGTTAAGGAATATACTGATGATTTATTTTCAACGGTTTCCGTTGCTTCGGGAAAAGTGGAAGTTGATTTGGCGGGCGGAACTGTAGATACGTGGCACGCCACATCTATCTTTTTAGAGAAAGACCAGCAGGTGAGAATGGACAGGATTACCGGAAATTTTGAAAAATTAACGATCGACGCCGGTAAATATCTGTCGTGGAAAGACGGCACGCTGTATTTTCATCGGACGCCTGTTCGTGAAGTAGTCAATATACTCAACCGCTATTATCCGCAAATTAATGTCGAACTGGCAGAAGGAGAATACTCCAGTTTGATTTCGGGAGAACATGACAACAAACGTCCGGAAGCGGTGTTGACTTCTATCGTTTATTCCACCGGACTTAGATGTAAAAAAGCAGAAAACAAATTCATTTTATACCAAAAATAAAAATCTAAAAATCAAAGCCTATGTAACGTTCCAATGCTACCCGACAAAAGGGCGATGGTTCATAAATGACCATCGCCCAAAACCTCTCCTCATTGACCCTC
>Ga0082212_10008234_pt1 | contig 13655 bp, 17 predicted proteins | sample TergutNt197P3_FD_71548 | JGI IMG/M metagenome (GOLD analysis project Ga0082212, IMG submission 71548) | Neocapritermes taracua P3 segment gut microbial communities from Petit-Saut dam, French Guiana - Nt197 P3 | ecosystem: Host-associated > Arthropoda: Insects > Digestive system > Gut ... | reverse complement strand
TAGGGTTGCTGTATATAAGGCTGCTGGCCATACGGCGGCTGTGTATACGGCTGCGGATATCCATAGAGGTACGGCTGCCAAGCATATTGATCGTTCTTTTGCCCCTGGTCTTCGGAATATGGCCCGTTCCCTGATTTCCCCGGATAAACATCAAAGGGCGCGGTCGGGCGTACCAGCATGATAATAAACACAACCTGCCCGAAGAACGGAATCAGGAACAATAATATCCAGCTTCCGTTTCTGTCTATATCACTCAGCCTTCTGACAATAATCGATATTGTCGGTATTATTGTCGCGATACAATAAACCCATACAGGGATGAGCCACATGTTCGCGGAAAAATCCCCGTATTCTATGAATTGATAATAAACAAAATAAAGCGGAGAAAACAGCGCTGCCGTTATTATAGTGTGTACAGCCCAAGCCTTCCAAAACGCTTCTCTGGAAGTACGGCTCCGAAAATCGGCGTAGTACTTCCAAAACGCTCTGTAAGCGTTAATAATACTGATCTTGCTTTGCATTGTTCATCCGCCTCCTGTACCCATTTTACATCCATCCCGCGCAAAATAAAAGACGCGGTTCATCATCCTCAGTCATCCGCGTCTTTGTGCTTTTTTGTTGATTTGTAAAAGAATTACCGGCTATTTAAGCGTAGCCTTGCCACCGACTTCTTCGAGCTGTTTCGCGATAGCTTCCGCTTCGGGTTTCTCCAAGCCTTCTTTAACAAGAGACGGCGCTCCGTCAACAAGAGCTTTTGCTTCTTTGAGGCCTAGTCCGGTTATCTCGCGGACAGCTTTAATAACATTAATTTTTTCGGGACCGATTTCGGTCAGTTCGACTGCGAATTCGCTTTGCTCTTCGGCCTCCGCAATAGCGCCGACTGCTGCTCCCGCTGCCGCTATGGGCGCTGCGGCGGAAACGCCGAATTCTTCCTCACATGCTTTTACAAGCTCGTTGATCTCGAGCACCGTGGCGCCCTTGATTTCTTCGATAATTTTTTGAATATCCATTTTCGTTTCCTTTCGTAATTATTCTTCAGATTCAGGCTCTTCTTCCGAGGGGGCCTCTTCTGCCGCCGGCACTTCCTCTTCGGTAGGCGCTGCTTCTTCCGCAGGCTCTTCAGCCTCAGGAGCGGGAGCCGCTACCTCATCCGCAGGCGCCGCTTCTTCCGCAGGCTCTTCAGCCTCAGGAGCGGGAGCCGCTTCCTCTGCCGCCGGCGCTGCTTCTTCCGCGGGCTCTTCAGCCTCAGGAGCGGGAGCCGCTTCCTCTGCCGCAGGCGCTTCCGGAGCGGACGGCGCTTCACCACCGGCGTCAGCTATAGCCGCAAAAGTGCGGACAAGCTTTCCGAGCGGCGACTGGATGCTGCCGAGGAACTTCGATATAAGGACATCTTTTGACGGAATTGTGGCAATCTGCTTGATACCGTCAGCGTCATAAAAAACGCCCTCAATAAGACCGGCCTTAAACTGCATCAGTTTAAATTCCTTAATCACGCTGTCAAGCACTCTTGCCGGCGCGATCGCGTCTTCGTAACCGAATGCGAATGCGCTTGGCCCTTCAAGCACTTCTGTAAGACTTGCGTTCGGCGTACCGTCGATCGCGCGCTTTACAAGCGTATTTTTGTATACTTTGTAGTCTATGCCCGCGTCACGAAGCTTGAGTCGCATCGAATTTGCCTGATCGACGGAAATTCCGATATAGTCGACAACGACTACACCGTTTGCCTTATCCATCTTTTCGCTAATTTCATCGATTACAGCCTGTTTTTGTTTCAGGTTCTCTTGTGATGGCATATCTTCTCCTTTCCGGTCATGAAAAATGACCTATTCTTTTCCGCAAACGAAATAGGTCATTGGTTGTCTCACCTTTGTCCTCGGCGGGATTTTATTTTTGAACGCTTGCGCGCTCCCGCTGTCTACGGTCTTATAAACCCCGGCAGCGCCTGGGCTATGAGCAATTATTTAGTTTGTGCCAACCTTCAGCGGATTGACTTTTACGCCGGGGCCCATTGTCGAGGTGACAGTAACGCTCCGGAGATATTGGCCTTTCGCGGCCGAAGGTTTCGCTTTAACAACCGCTTCAACAAGGGCGTTAAAATTGTCAACCAGTTTCTCCTGGCCAAATGATACTTTACCTATCGGCGTATGAATGATATTTGTTTTGTCCAGACGGTATTCAACTTTACCGGCCTTGATTTCTTCAAGAGCCTTCGTAACATCCATCGTAACGGTCCCGGACTTCGGGTTCGGCATGAGGCCTTTGGGCCCGAGCACTTTACCAAGCTTTCCGACAACACTCATCATATCGGGCGTGGCTACAACTACGTCAAAATCGAACCAGCCCTCTTTCTGTATCTTATCAGCCATGTCTTCACCGCCGACGTAATCGGCTCCGGCCTCTTTTGCTTCAGTCTCTTTCGGCCCTTTGGCAAAGACAAGAACCTTTGAAGTCTTGCCCGTTCCGTGAGGCAGAACGATAGCCCCTCTGACCTGCTGGTCCGCGTGGCGTCCGTCTACTCCGAGCTTGAGATGGATCTCAACCGTCTCGTCAAACTTTGCGGGAGCGGCCTTAATGACAAGGTCCAAAGCTTCTGTCGTATCGTAGAGCGTGTCGCGATCTACGAGCGCGGCTGCGGCCGTGTATTTTTTACCTCTTTTCGGCATATTAAAAACCTCCTTGTGGTTCTATCGGCGCTTGCGGCATATGCCAGCGCCTCCCACTCTAATCTTCTACTGTGATACCCATACTTCTTGCGGTGCCCCTGATCATAGCAGCGGCGCCTTCGAGAGAATTTGCGTTAAGGTCTGTCATTTTTGCCTTAGCGATCTCTTCGACTTGAGCTTTTGTCACTTTCGCGACTTTTGTTTTATTAGGAACGCCCGATCCGCTCTGGATGTTCGCGGCTTTCTTTAACATTTCGGCCGCGGGCGGCGTTTTTGTAATAAAGCTGAACGACTTATCCGCAAAAACCGTTATTACAACGGGAATAATCGTGCCTGCCTGATCCTGGGTTTTCGCGTTGAACTGCTTGCAAAAGTCCATTATGTTGACGCCCTTTTGCCCGAGCGCCGGCCCTACAGGAGGCGCGGGATTTGCGTTTCCGGCCGGTATCTGCAGCTTTATATAACCATCAATTTTCTTTGCCATGCCTCTACCTCCTTTCCTCTAGAGTTGCTCTACCTGATCGTAGACCAGTTCTACGAGAGTGTCTCTTCCAAACATGGAAATACGGGCTTTCAGTGTTTCCTTTTCAGGATTGACTTCTTCGACAACTCCTGTAACGCCTTCGAATGGCCCGTTGATAACTTTAATGCCGTCGCCGACCTGGATGTCGAGCTCAATATAGACTTTCTCTATACCCATCCGGCGAACTTCTTCTTTTGTCAGCGGCACCGGCTCAACCCCGTGGCCGACGAAACCCGTGACCCCCTGAGTATTCCTTACGAGATACCATGATTCGTTGTCGACCTTCATCTTTATCAGTACATATCCTGGAAACGTCTTGCGCGATTTGAGTTTGCGCTGGCCTTCCTTCATCTCGACGAATTCTTCCGTAGGCACGACGACCTTTATGATCTTTTCCTTCAGGCGGCTCTCCTCGCTGCTGTTTTCAACGAGTTTTTCGATATTTTGTTTTACTTTGCTCTCATGTCCGGAATATGTATGAATCACATACCATCTGGGTGAATCCTTATCGCTTTCGTCGTAGACGTCGTCTTCCCCGTCGATCGTGAATATATTTCTTTCCTCAAGAACTTCTTTTTTTTCCGGTTCTGTCACTTCACTCTCCCGCCTAATTCATACTGACATTAAAAACCTCGCGAATAATCGCCAGGAACCCGGAATCCACTCCCCATAAAAAGAGTCCGAAAAAGACACACGCGACAAAAACGATGATCGTATAGGAGACGAGTTCCTTACGTGTCGGCCATACTACTTTTTTCGTCTCTATCTTTACGCCGGTAAAATACTCTTTTAGTCCCCCGGATCGCTGTTTTTGCTGCTGTTCGCGTTTTTGCTGTTCCGTCGGATTTTTCGGCGTTGCCTTGAGAGCGGCAGCCCTTTGTTTTTTCGAACTTTCCATCCCGCGGGCTATCGCGGATTTCGTCTCTCTTTGAGCGGTTCTTTTTTTGCCTGATTTCTTTTTGTCAGCCATTTCAGTCCCCTTATTTAGTTTCCTTGTGATCTGTCATCTTGCGGCAGAACTTACAGTACTTCTTGACTTCCATACGTTCAGGATCGTTCTTTTTATTTTTCATCGTGTCATAGTTTCTCTGTTTACATTCTGTACATTCGAGAGTGACTTTGACTCTTGTCCCGGCAGCCATCTTTATTCCTCCGTCTACATAAAACTTTTCAATCTAAAAGCTGTCTTACGCGCTTCCCATAAGACAGCCTATGAATTATATCACCTTGCGTTATGGCTTCGCAAGCGGTTTTTTAGCTACTTTCTTACTTTTCTTAGTCGGCTTTCTTAGTACTTTCTCAGTAAATAAACTTGTTTTTTGTGTTTCGCGTTGTATAATGAATATAATGAAGTTAATGATATTAATGATTTTATTACATGAGGTGGAATTATGGAACTTGCAAAAGTAACATCACAGGGGCAGATTACTATTCCTGCCGACATTAGAAAATACCTTAGGCTTAAAGGTGGAGACAAAGTTGTTCTTATCAAAGAGGAAGGGCGTGTCGTTATGGCTAATTCGACAATGCTTGCGCTTAGAGAAGTGCAGGAAGCATTTACGGGCGTTGCTGAAAGCATGGGTCTGGAAAATGATGACGATATTGTTGCTCTTGTCAAAACGCATCGAAAGAATAAGGGAAAGTAACGATATTCATGCAAATAATGCTTGATACGAACATATTGCTCTCGGCATCGATTTTTCCGAATGAGCGTATGAACAGGATTATTGATTTTATTATTGCTAATCACATCCTTGTACTTTCGGATGTTGTAATTGCCGAGTTTTTTGAAGTGGTAGATTACGATAAATTTAAAAAGCTACCTGCAGCACAGGAATTTATAAAAAAGCTAAGCTATACGGAGTACAAAACGCCCCTGGTCGTGCCACTTAAAGACGTTTCGATTAGAGATGAAGATGATTATGCGATTTTGTTTTCGGCGATCGAATCAGCTGTCGATATTTTCATTACGAGGGACAAGGATTTTTTAGAGTGTGGTGTATTAATACCGCGAATGTTGACGCTTAATGATTTTGAGTCAGAGTTTATGCGTGGCGGTTTGCGGTAAATAGCACAGGAAATAGTCTATTAAACAGCCGATAAAATCAGGGCGAGGTACTCAAGCGCCTCGTCGCCTGCGGCCTCAACGCCGTGACTTTGCCCGGACGGTGTAAAAAAAGTGTCCCCCGGATAAAGCAGCGTCTCTTTGTCTCCTTCGGATATTTTTGCGACCCCGCTTAAAATATAAAAGAACTCACCTTCGTCATGATGAGTGTGAAAACCCATGGAATTACCCGGCTCGAGAACCACCCTTGCCAGCAGCCTGCTGTGCGGCGCGAGCTGTTCTTTCTCAAGCAAATGGTGCAGCGCCAGCTTTCCTTCGCCGCCTCTTGCTTTTTCCCTGATTTCAACCCGATGGGATCCTGATTTGGTGTACATCATTCCTCTTTTCCGTATGTGTTTTTGTACCGGTCATGCTCGAGGGCTACTGCATCCTCTGGAATGGTTTGTACGTGAAGGCCTGTTTCCAAGGCCAGAAATATTCTTGCCGCTTTTTCAACGACCTGACAGCACAGGAACGCTTCGGCAATATCCTTTCCGGAACATACCGGGCCGTGATTTTTTAGAAGTACCGCCGCGTTTTGATAAATGAAGGCAGCCGCCTGTTTGCCCAGTTTTTCGTGTTCGCCCGCTCGTACATACTCTTTTGTGCATCGTATGCCGTCGCCGATCAATTGGGATATTTCCTCCAAAAAAGGCGGGATGTCCACACCTGCCGCAGAAACAGCTGACGCGTATGTGGAATGGCAATGAACTACCGCGCCGATGTCCGGCCTCTTAATATAAAGCTGGCGGTGAACTTCTTTTTCGGAGGACGGCAGCCTCTCGCCTGAAATCTTCCGGCCGTCCATCCCCACGAGCACCAGATCCTCAGGTTTCATTTCCGAGTATTCAACCCTGCTGGGCGTCAGCAAAAACCCGTCCTGAAATCTGACCGAAACATTCCCCCATGTCCCTGTAATGAACCCGCATGCCTGTAATTCTTTGCATACTTTAATTATTTCTTTCCGTTCGTTCAATCCTTCCATCATTCCTCCTCCGGCTTGTTCTCTTACGATATAAGTATAGCATTACTTATTCTGGATTGCTTCGCTTGCACTCGCAATGACACAGTATGTTTATTTGTCAGTACAGTTAGGCTCACAATGACACAGTATGTTTATTTGTCAGCACAGTTAGGCTCACAATGACACAGTATGTTTATTTGTCAGCACAGTTAGGTTCGCAATGACGCGGGATATTTACTTTCCCGCGCAGTCAGAAGGGCCTCCGCGCAGCATTTCAAGCCCGTGTTTAAGAGCCGGTTCGACAGCCAGGAAGTTCTCTCCGGCCGCTTTCGGGCTTCCCGGCAGGTTGATAATCAGCGAGCTTCCGCGGATACCGGCCGCCGCCCGGGAAAGTATCGATCGCTCCGTAACCTTCATGCTTTCAGCGCGCATGATTTCGGGGATACCCGGCGCCAGACGCTCACAAACCGCGATAGTTGCTTCCGGCGTCACATCCCTTGGGGAAAACCCCGTTCCTCCGGTAGTAATCACAAGGGCTATTCCCTTTTTATCGGAACAAAAAAGCAGTTCATTTTTGATTTCACTGATATTATCTGAAACTATAGATTTGTACACTACCTCATAGCCCGCGTCCGCTAAAAGTTTCCGTACAAATGGGCCTCCTGTATCTTCCCGTTCGCCTGAGGCGCACCTGTCGCTGACAGTTATAACCGCCGCTGTGTATATCGTGTCATTCATCTTTTAAAACCTCTATTACATCGCCCGGCTTTATCCTGCCTTCAGTAATGACTTCCGCGAAAATACCCTCGCGCGGCATCACGCAGTCTCCGGTCAGCTTTTGTATCTCGCAGCCATGATGGCATTCTTTTCCGATTTGCGTCACTTCGAGCTCCGCTTCCCCGACTGAAATCCGTGTCCCTACAGGAAGCTCGTAAAGAATAATTCCTTCAGTCAGGATGTTTTCGGCAAAGTCCCCCGGGTTTAATTCAGGCACAAGATCCCGAAGCTTATCCGCGCTCTCAACGCCCAGCAGGGAAATGCGCCGGACAGGATCATCGCCGTGCGCGTCCCCCTCAATGCCGGTATCTTTTCTTATTTCAACAAAGGGTACTTCCTTTTTCCTGACGCCCTTTTTTTCACTGACGCAAACCGCAATAACACTCGCCATAGCCGCCCTCTTATGTCTTTCTTGAATAATCGCCTGATTTGCCGCCGGTTTTTGAAAGCAGTCGGATATCCGTGATTTCAATATCCTTCTGTACCGACTTGCACATATCATATACAGTGAGAGCGGTTACGGAAGCCGCTGTGAGCGCTTCCATCTCCACGCCCGTCACGCCGCTGCATTTCACTGTTGCTTCTATATAAACGGCCGGTTCTTTTTCGTGAAGTTCGAAATCGATATCAACGGCTGTTATCTGTATGGGGTGGCACATCGGGATAAGATCCGGGGTTTTCTTCGCGGCCATGACGCCCGCTATCTGCGCAGTTCCGAGAACATCGCCCTTGGCCAGGCGTCCCTCTTTGATCAGTTCAAATGTATTTTTGTTCACAAGCACCTTCGCGGTTGCCGCGGCCGTCCTTAAAGTTGCTTCCTTGCCGCTTACATCGGCCATTCTGGCGCGCCCGTCTTCGTTGAAATGTGTCAGTGTTTTATCCTTGTACATTGGTTTTCACCTTTCTTTATTCTCTGGATTGCTTCGCGGCTTCGTCACTATCGTTCCTCGCTGTCCGCTACGCGGAGCACGCAATGACTGGTGGCTTGCTCATCCTCCGATCGCGTTCATTCCGCGGCGGCTTTGGCTGACGGCCCCGTTCTCTATTCGATGCTTTGAAGGTTTCCCGAGTATCGTGTTTTTTATCGCGTTTTTCAGGTCTTCCCCGTGGAGCCCCCGAAGCCCTATCTCTTCATCACTGTGTAAACAAGGTTTTAGCTTACCGTCGGCTGTCAGGCGCAGTTTGTTGCATGTCGGGCAAAAATGATTGCTGATCGGGCTTATCAGCCCCACCGAGCCTTTACTTCCGGGTTTTTTGTAGAGCTTTGATACCCCGTCAATTCCTATGTACTCAAGCGAAGGCTCCGCCTCAAGCACTTTTGATATATTCAGAAAACGCTCTTTGCTCCATCCCGCGCATTCTCCGACCGGCATGATCTCGATAAACCGTACACAGATATTTTCATCCCCGGTCAACGCGATCATTTCTTTTATAAAAGAGTCGTTCATCCCTCCAATCAATACAGCGTTCAATTTTATCTCTTTGAATCCTGCCTCTTTTGCTGCTTTAATACCATCTAAAACATCCGATATCTCACCGCCGCGGGTTATTTCCCTGTATTTTTCAGGGTCGATCGTATCCACGCTTATGTTTATACGTTTTAACCCCGCTTTTTTCAAATCCCGGGCATACCCTTTTAGTAATGTACCGTTAGTAGTCAAGGTGGCTTCGGTGACTCCCGGCACAGACGTGATGCGCTCGACTATTCCGAGAATCCCCTTTCTTACCAGCGGCTCTCCGCCGGTCAGACGGATCTTGCTGATACCGAGCGACGCCGCTGAAACGACGATTTCTTCTATTTCCTCTACCGAAAGGATATCACCGTGTTCAAGCTTTCGGACGCCTTCCTCCGGCATACAGTACACACAGCGCAGATTACACAAATCTGTTACTGAAATTCTCATATAGTCGATATTGCGCCCGTGGCTGTCTTTCATTTCTCGTTTTACTTTCGTCAGTCAGCAAAAAAGACAATTATTGAATATTATACGCAATGTATGAGAAAATTGCCCCATGAATAAGAAAAAGTTGCGCGATGAATTGATAAAAAAGCGGGAATTGACCCCGGAGGCACAGCTGTCGGCAAAAAGCGCCGCCATAACAAATCTGATCTTAAATTCAGATTTTTATCAGGAAGCGAAGAATATTTTTTGTTTTATCTCAGTCAAGGGGGAGCCGGATACCGGCAGAGTCATACAGGACGCGTTTTCACAGGGAAAGACTGTATATGTACCGCGGACAGGGGCAGGCAGGATGTTGGAAACGGTATCTGTAGACAGTTCTTCCTATGAAGACGCCTACGGTGATTGGCCTTTGGAATATGGCATTCCCATACCGCCGCCTTCCTTTAAATCAGTAAATCCCGCAGGACTTGATCTCGTGATAGTCCCATCTTTGGCCATTGATATATTCGGCTATCGACTTGGTTACGGAGGCGGGTATTACGATTCCTTTATCGCAAAGTACCGGCACAAGGAAAAGCGCCCCTTATTCGCGGCTGTCCAGTTTTCCGCTTTTTTAAGAAATGAAGCTTTGCCCAGAGAATCGCATGATTTAAAAGTAGATTTGATCCTGACAGAAGACGGTATTGTTATTCCTTCTTTTTGAGTTTAAAAAAGTCTCTTAACTTCTCTCGGCCGTTTCTCTCTTTTTCTCCTGTATTGTCATTTTCCCCATCATGGTTTTTCCAGAGAATTTCTTCTTCCATAGCTCTCCGGTAATCGATATTAAGCACATTTAACACATAAATGAATACCGGTACACCGATCAGCATTCCCCAGGCTCCCAAATATCTCTCGGAAATAATAAGCACGACGAACACCAGGCTTACCGGGAGAGAAGTGCGGCGGCTCATGAGTTTTGGATTCAGGAAATAAGCTTCCAGCATGTGTATGATGGCTATCATAATAAGGATTTCAATGACCTTGAAAATCCCGCCTACACTGAAAGCCACGATCGTCAGCGGCACAAGCGATATGAAGACGCCGGCGACAGGTATGAGACCGAGTATAAATATCATCAGGCTGAATGCCATGATATACGGAAAACCTGTAATCGAAAGATAAATCGTCGAAATCGCGCAGTTTATCGCGGCTATTACTACCTGGACCTTCATGACCTTTCCGAATGTATAGCAGAAGCTGCCGGCAAACAGCAGAAAATACCTGTAAACAAACGCGATGCGGCTGCCTTTAATAGAGTCTCCGATCATCTCTATCTTTTTTCTTTCGAGAATAAACAGAAATGAAATAATCAGCCCGATAAGAAAGTTCAAGGCTACGGTTCCGACGCTTGCCAGCCCGCTGATAATGGCCTGACCCGCCTGCCAAACATAGTCATTGAAATCTATCTGATCGGCAAACCATTTCAGGTTCGGATCTATTTCAACAAGAAATTTTTCAAAATCAAAGCGCGAGAACGCCGCGCCTATATTCCCGATCTGCTCAACTATAAGAGGCGTATTATACATAAAGAAAAGAACCAGCAGGAAAATAATGCCTATGTATATCAGCAGTAATACAATCCCCGACGGGATTACCTTAAAGACTGTCTTTGACAGGCCTCTGACGGCATATTTGTGAAGGTGATAAAAAACGAAAGTCAGTATGAACGTAATTATTACTAAATTGAGCATGAACCAAATCGTTACCAGTATCAAAACCAGCGCGACAATAGTAATTATCCGGCCCTTCGTATCAACAGGCATTTGTATGGTTCCGAAATAATCGTTTACTTTTTTTTGCTGCTCTTCGAAGTTACTGCTGATATCGTCTACTTTTGGCAATTCCCATCCCGGCCTTTCTTTAGTAAAAAATCTTCCGCCTTTTCGATCGGCGTTACTTTGGATGCGATAACTTTGACGGCGCCTTCCGAGTCCCTTTCATCTTTGCCGCGAACGACCACTATCTCGTTTTCAACGATAGAGTCGCCTGATTTGGCATAAGTCTGCGGGAATATAATGACTTCTACCACCCCTACCAGGTCCTCAAGCAGGATTACCGCCATTTGTTCTCCCTTTTTCGTGATGATGTTTTTCACATTGGTAATCTGCCCCACCATTATAACATCAGAAACCGTTCCACGCTGCGGATAATCTTTTGGATTGTTGAGCTCATCGCTGGTTGTGTTGACTATCTCGTCTATGATCCATTTGCAGTCATCAAGCGGATGGCCCGAAAAATATATCCCCAATACCTCTTTTTCCAGGGCCAGTTTTCGCGGCAGTTCGAAATCGGGCCCGATAAGATCGTCTTCTCTCTGATTGATATCTTCTCTGATAATATCAAACAGGGATCCCTGCCCCTCAATTATCTTTCCGCGCTCTTTGCGCGACTGCTCGCTGAACAATTTGTACATACGGAGCGCGCTCGCGCGGTTTGGCTGAATACAATCCAGCGCGCCGGCGTAAATGAGGCTTTCAACAGCCTTGGAATTTACCGCCGCCGGGTCAAGGCGGTCCGTAAAATCACGTATACTGTTTAGCTTTGCCCCGGCATCCCTCATTCGAACGATGGAATCTATCGCGCCGTCGCCGCAGCTTTTGACACTGCGGAGCCCCATCCGGATCTTGCCGTCCTCGACAGAAAATTTGCGGCTGCTCTTCAAAATACAGGGCGGCAGCACTTCCACTCCGATTTCTTTGCAGTTCCGTATATACTGCGCGATCTTGGTTCCGTCGCCTCCCATAAATGACGACATAAGCGCCGCCATAAATTCAACGGGATAGTGCGTTTTCAGATAAGCCGTCCTGTAAGCGACCACAGCGTATGCCGCCGCGTGGCTCTTGTTAAAAGCGTAGGAGGCAAAGTCGGTCATATCGTCAAACAGTTTGTTCGCGATCCGTTCGGTTACGCCGTTGGCGACACAGCCCGGCACATCGCGCCCTTTTGCTTCCGACCCGCGCAGCCCGTGAACAAAATACTCGCGGTGCTTCTTCATTTCATCGACTTTTTTCTTTGACATTACGCTTCTGACTTCATCGCTCCTGCTATAGTCATAACCTGCGAGGTCGCGGACTATCTGCATTACCTGTTCCTGGTATACGGCAACGCCGAAAGTTACGCCCAGAATGGGTTCGAGCAGCGGATGGTCATATTTGATCCGGTCCGGCCTGTTTCTGTTCCGAAGGTATTCGGGGATCTTTTCCATTGGCCCGGGCCTGTACAGCGAAATGGCGACAATGATGTCCTCAAAGTTGTTCGGCTTCATTTTTTGTATCAGATCGCGCATCCCGCCGCTTTCCATCTGAAAGACGCCGTCGGTATTGCCCGCCGAAAGAAGCTTAAATGTTTCAGGATCGTCCATCTCCATGGTGCTGAAGTCTATTTTCACGCCATGGCCGGCTTCGATCATCCTGATAGCGTCATCAATGACCGAAAGGTTTCTCAGCCCGAGGAAATCCATCTTTAGCAGGCCGAGCTCCTGTACGGTATTCATGGGGAATTGGGTAGCCACGCCGGTTTTGGCGTTGAAAAGCGGAACATATTCGTCAAGAGCTTTTTTTGTTATCACAACCCCGGCGGCATGCGTCCCCGCGTGTCTGGCTTTCCCTTCGAGAATCTTCGCGTACTCAAACAGCTGCGCCACCTCATCGTCGGTTCGTATCAGTTCCCTCAGCTTGGGTTCCCTTTCGATGGCTGTCTTTAAATCGATATCGAGCGGCATATTCGGAACCAGCTTCGCTATACGGTCGACCTTGTCCAGCGGCATATCCACGGCGCGCCCTACGTCTCTTATGACGGCCTTGGGCTTGAGCGTTCCGAACGTGATGATCTGGGCTACTTTGTCCTCCCCGTACTTTTCCTTAACGTAGTCAATTACCTCGTCTCTGCGTTCGTCGCAAAAATCAATGTCGATGTCCGGCATTGAAACGCGGTCGGTATTGAGAAAACGCTCGAATATAAGATTGTACTTGATCGGATCGATGTCTGTGATATGCAGGGCATATGAGACTATGCTGCCGGCCGCACTGCCCCTCCCCGGCCCAACAGGTATGTCATTATCGCGCGCGTATTTTATAAAATCCCAAACAATAAGAAAATATTCTACGAAGCCCATATTCTCGATGATGGATATCTCATGCTCGAGCCTTGGTCTGTATTTTTCAACATCGTCCCCGTATCGTTCTTTCAGGCCGGCCGCGCACAGTTCGCGCAGGTATTCCTCTTTGGTTTTTCCCTCAGGCGCCTTATACTCCGGAAGATGCTGGCTTTCAAAATCAAATTCAATGCCGCACCGATCCGCGATCTCCTGTGTGATATCGACAGCCTCCGGCAGATCCTGAAAAAGTCCCCGCATTTCTTCCTCAGAACGCAGATAGAACTGATCCCCCTGAAACCGCATGCGTTTTTCGTCAACCAGCCTTTTGCCCGTTTGAATGCAAAGCAGGGCGTCATGCGCGTCCGCGTGTTCCCTCTTCAGGTAGTGGACGTCGTTTGTCGCGACCAAAGGGATCCCTGTTTCGGCGCTGAGCCTCTTCATAAACGGCAATATGAAAGCTTCCGCTTCAAGGCCTTGTTTTTGTACCTCCAGAAAGAAATTGCCCTTTCCGAAAATCCCTTCAAACATCAACGCTTCGCGCTTCGCTGACTCATAGTTTTCTTCTTCATTGTATTCGGGCAGTAT
>Ga0082212_10008233_pt1 | contig 13658 bp, 11 predicted proteins | sample TergutNt197P3_FD_71548 | JGI IMG/M metagenome (GOLD analysis project Ga0082212, IMG submission 71548) | Neocapritermes taracua P3 segment gut microbial communities from Petit-Saut dam, French Guiana - Nt197 P3 | ecosystem: Host-associated > Arthropoda: Insects > Digestive system > Gut ... | reverse complement strand
AAAAAGACACGCTCCACATGACGGTAATAGCGCCTCGCTTCCCGCAGGTCGCCCACAACGTCCTCAAAAGCTCTGAGTCTGAAATTCTTTTTCTTGTACGCAGGGCAGAATGTACACTTATTATGCGTACAACCGATAGTGACCTGAACTATCAGGCTGTAAGCCTCGCTGGGCGGACGGTAAATATCGCCTTCGTATCGCATCGCCCGCTCCTCAATTGATATAAAATACCTGAGCTATCGGTGAATCCACTCCAAGAATAAGCGTTTTGTTATTCCCCGTGAGCGAGTTTTTTGCGGATTCCAGCGCGCGGACGAAAGTGTAGAACTCCGCTTTTGAGGTGTTGTTATATGCTTCGCCTAATATCTCCATGTACCTGCTTTCGCCTTCCGCTATCGTGTCCGCCGCCAGTGCTATCGCATTTGATGTTTGAATGTTTACTGTTTTATCCGTCTCTGTGCGAATCTTACGCGCCTCTTCATCGCCTTCGGCTGTATATTGCGCGGCGATATTGTTGCGCTCGGAGATCATACGGTCATAGACGGCATTTTTATTATCATCAGGTAAATCGAGGTGTTTCGTTTCGATAGCCACCATAGTCAGCCCGTATTCGTCAAGGGCAGTGTCGAGATCGCGGAAGATTTGCTGAGCCAATGTGTCGCGCCCGCTAATGATTTCGGTTTGCGGAAGGCGCCCTATGACATTTTTCAATGCGTTATACGAGTTATTCCCGACAAAAGTCTGGGCCTGGGTCACGCTGCCTGAAGCTTTACGTATGAACGCAAGCGGGTCGTATACCCTCCAAAGCACAAAGCTGTCCGCGACCATTGTTTTCTTGTCCTGAGTAATAACGTCGGACAATGGCATGTCATAATGCTGGATATCCCTCGGAAGGGCGTTAGCGGTTTGGATAAAAGGTATCTTGAAACTGACTCCCGCAACGTCAGTGATCCGTATAACTTCTCCAAATTGCCTGATGGCTACGTATTGGTTCGGGTATGTGACGACTACGCACTGCGCTATTATGATCCAAGCAACGATAATGATTGCGACTATAAGTAATCTGCGTTTGACGCCGCGCCTCAGCAGCGCCGCTGCTTTCTCCTCTGATTCATCGGTTACTTTTACCGGTTTTACCGGCCGGTTGCCCCGGAAGTTGAAGCCTCCGCCGCCTAAATTAGGTCCTGACATGTCAAATCACTCTCCTATCTCGGTGAAATCGTCCAGCGGAAGCAGTTTGCTGGTCGTCCCGTCGCCGTTATCTATGATTATCCTCAGCCCCGGCAGGATATTCTCCATAGCTTCATAAAACATCCTTTGTCTGGTCATATCCGGGTTCTTTCGGTATTCTTCATACATGGCGTTAAAGACCGCGACTTCAGCCCGGGCTTCGTTGATACGCATTTCCTTTTTCGCGTCGGCTTCCTTGAGCGTCGCGTCTACCTGCGCGCGGGCTGCCGGGAGCTGCTCGCTTTCATATTTACGCGCTTCGTTGATCTTTGTTTCCCTCAACTGTTTTGCAGTCTCAACATTTTTAAACGCGTTGCGCACGGTTTCGGTCGGAGGTTCCGAATCCTGGATCGTTATCTTCAGGAGTTCCAGCCCGATGTTGTCCTGCTTCAGACGTTCAGAGAATTTCTCGAATATCTCGGCCTGGATCTCGTTCCTGCCTGTCGTGATCACTTCGTCGACGCCGTGCAAGCCTATGGTGTCACGTATGTATGACAGCGCCATGTTTTTGAAGATCGCCTCCGGGTCGCTTGAGGCGTACATGTAGCGTTCGGGGTTTGTCACCCTGTATTCGAGGAAGAAGTCCACATTAACGAAGTTATAATCCGAGGTGATCATTTCGGACTCCGTATTTATGCCTACCCATTGCCCGCCGGCGGTATCCTGTTTGTATCCTATCTCCAGGCCTTTGGCAGCCATTGAGATAGTGTACACTTTTTGGATGAACGGTATTTTCGTATGGATGCCCGGCGTCTCCACGATGCTCGCGTTGCCCAGCGTCACAACGACGGCCTGCTCCTGCTCCTCGATAACATAAAAGATGTTTGTGACCAGGATGATGGCCAGAAGCGCGACGACGATGATGTTGATCCAGAGGAAAACCCGCTTGACTTGCTTTACTGTCATTTATCAACTCTCCTGCCTTTTAAATTTCCGCATCAGTCTATCATACTTTGCAAGTAAGTTCAATGAGTTTCTTGACTGTGTTCCGCCGGGGTGTTAGAATGGTTACAGGTCAGGGGGTATCCGGTAAACTGATTTTTTGAAGCGATTCTTTGTAGCGGAGCGGTGGCGACTGTAAATATACCAATACACGGCTTTTTGAGCTTTAAAAAAGCAGTTTACCGGATACCCCCTGACCAGTAACTTAGAATGTGTTGTAATTGCTGAGGGAGGTGTGGATATTGCTGATATACATCTGCAAGCGTATATTGTTTATGATCCCCACTCTCTTGTTTGTTATCATCATTGTGTTCAGCATAATCTCGCTGATCCCGGGCGATCCGGGGCGGATGGAGCTTGGGATAAGCGCCACGCAGGAACAGGTGGACAAGTTCAACGAGCAGTTCGGTTTGAACCGCCCGTACCCTGTACGGATGCTCGACTACATAGTGGGGATCATCACGCGATTTGACTTCGGCGTCTCATACCGCGGCCGGCAGCCGGTGATGTCGACAGTCATCCATAAGCTCCCTGTAACGCTGGCGGTCGCGCTTTATTCGGTGATCGGGGCGCTGCTGATAGGCGTGCCCATGGGTGTGCTGGCGGCTGTCAGGCACGCAAGGCCCGTGGAAGCGGGCGTCAATGTCCTGGCTCTATTTTTATCAGCGATCCCCGTTTTCTGGTTCGGTATGATACTTGTATATGTATTCAGCATAACGCTGCCGCTTTTCCCGACATACGGGACGGCAAGCTGGAAGGGGTATGTGCTGCCTGTGATTTCGCTGGCGGTACCGGGTTCAGCGGGTTTTATGCGCCTGACGCGCGTGACGATGCTGGACGTAGTACATCAGGAGTATGTTAAGACCGCGAGGGCAAAAGGCGCTCCGGAGCATTCAGTTATATGGAAACATGCCTTCCGCAACGCGGCGCTGCCTATAATCAACAGCGCGGGGCTGATGTTCGGTTCGCTGCTTGGCGGGACCGTGATAATCGAAGCAGTGTTCTCGCTGCCCGGCCTGGGGCGGCATATCGTGACCGCGATATTGCAGCGCGACCTGCCGGTAGTCATGGGCTGCACGATTTTCATATCAGCAGTGTTTATGCTGATCATACTTGCTATAGACATATCCTACGCGGGGCTGGATCCGCGCGTCCGCCGACGCTTTGCTTCGGGAGCGGAGGATAGAGGATAGAGGATAGAGGATAGAGGATAGAGGATTATGACGGGGGCAGTGTTGCGGAAGGCTCCCATAGGGGTGTATTTGTCATCGCTATTGATAACATGGCGGGGCGCGAGGGCGATCTTTTGCGCCTTATGCAAAAAAAACCGAATTACGTTTTAGTCGTCTGGAGGAATTTCAGCCGCAATCGCTTTGCCGTCGCGGGGCTTGCTGTTGTACTTGTTCTGGTTTTGACTGCGGTTTTTGCGCCGTTGATCGTACCGAAAGAAATGATAACGGCTCAGGAGATACGCAATAAACTTATGCCGCCAGGCAACGGACATCTGTTTGGTACGGACCAGTTGGGCAGGGATATATTCGCCCGTCTCCTGTACGGTTCCCGCGTGTCTCTGTCCATGGGCTTTATACCGATGTGTTGCTCGTTGCTGCTGGGTATCATTTTCGGCGGGATAGCCGTATATCGAGGGGGGATTGTCGAGGGGGCTATCATGCGGGTTTGCGATATACTCAGTTGTATCCCGGGCGTGCTTCTGGCGCTTGCCCTCGTAGCTGCTCTGGGGCCGGGCTTGAACAATGTAATGATAGCCGTTACCATAGCAAGCGTACCGGATATGACCCGTTATGTACGCTCGGTAATACTGAACATAATCGGGCTTGAGTATATCGACGCGGCCCGTTCCTGCGGGACAGGTTCCGCCGCGATAGTCGCGCGGCATGTGATACCCAACGCTGCGGGGCCTTTGATTCTAAGCGCGGTCTCCAATATCGCGTCTATGATCATGATCGGCGCGGGACTGTCATATCTGGGCCTGGGCGTCCAGTTGCCAAACCCCGAGTGGGGCGCGATGCTGGCGGACGGGCAGAATTACTTCATACGCGCCCCTCACCTGATGGCGGTACCGGGTATCACGATGTTAATAGCGGTCCTGGCGTTTAACCTGATGGGCGACGGTTTGCGCGACGCGCTGGATCCGAAGCTCAGGTAATGCACTAGTGGTCTGTAACACCTAAAAATTCACCATCCTTCCGCTGTCTTTTTCCTCCTGCCTGCGTTGAAAGCCCTTGAAATATTTGAGTATTCCTGCGGTCTTTCGCCTTGGCAGGCGAAAAAATCCACCGCAATTATAGCAAACTTTTAGGTGTTACAGACCACTATATATAATTAAAAGTAAACAGAAGGGATGAATCGTTATGAAAAGAGGCAATTTCACAAGGATCCTTGCAATCAGCCTGTTGCTGGCTCTTGTTTTTTCAGTTGCAGCCTGTAATAAGACCGAAGACCCGGTCCCGGCCGCCACCCCTGCCGCATCGCCGAGCCAGGCGGCGCCATCACCCAGCCTGCCGCCCCCGTCTAATCCGGATTCGCCTGCAAGCCCGGATGTAACGATAGCGCCGGGCCCGGAAGACGTACTTCCACTATCGGATAAGGCGCTTCGTATCGCCTGGGTCACAGCCTATAGCACCATCGACCCGCATTATGTCGCCTCAGACTCTGACTATGCCCTGACCGATCTCATATATGAGAGCCTCTATGAGATCGATCAACTTGGGAATGAGTTCCCGCGCCTCGCCGAAAGCTATGAGATCAGCGCGGACGGCCTGACTTACACTTATCATCTTAAGCGGGGAGTTAAGTGGCAGACCGGTGAAGATTTCTCAGCGGCGGATGTGCTTTACTCGATAGGGCGCGCTCAAGAGAGCCCGTATATGATGGGTTATCTCGGCTATGTGGAAGACGTGCAGGCTCCGGACGATTATACAGTGGTGTTCACGCTCGCGGGCATCGACCCTGTGTTCCACATCGAGCTAAGCCGCGTGCGCATGCTGAGCGAAGCGGCTACAAGCGGTTTTGAACCGGGATTTGGCAGCGGTATCCCCGGCGGCACAGGGCCGTATAAGCTGGTATCGCTTGTTATGGATCAAAAAGCCGTGTTCGCCCGTAACGATACGTATCACGGCGACCCCGCCCCTATCGGCAATATCGAGGTCATTATTTTCAGTGACACCAACGCATCTGTGCGGGCCTTTGAAGCGGGCGAGTGCGATTATGTCATCACCGACGGCGATAATTGGGAGCGGCTCAGGGCGACTGGTAAGTATAATACGTACACCGAGGACGTCATTACTATCCGGTTTTTCGCCATGAACAACGAGCGCGCGCCTTTTGACGACCCGCTTGTGCGGCAGGCTATCAACTATGCCGTGGATAAAGACGATATGATTTTCGGAAGCGTCGGGGGCTATGGCCTCCCGGCAGCGTATCTGGCAAATCCGAACCTGAACGCTGCCGCGCCGCAGTACAGCGAGATTTTCGAGTATAACTATGACCCCGCCAAAGCCAGAGAACTGCTCGCGGAAGCCGGCTATGCGGACGGGCTTGTGATACAGGACCCGATCATCACGGCGGCTACGGAAGAATTTTCGATACCGGCCCAAATCCTGAAAGAGCAACTGGCTGCGGTAGGGATCGAAATAGAAATTTCCACTGTTGAACTGGACACCCTTGTCGTGGATATGATTTTAGGCAATTATGGTATTGGAATTATAGCCCTGGGGCTGGAACCGGACGCGTCGCTGATGGCGTACGCCTATATAACGGAGGGGCATGATTACCTGAATCTGGCAAGGTACTCCAATGAACGCGTTGACGAGCTTTTCGCGCTTGGCGGGAGCACACTTGATTTTGCGGCGCGTGAAGCATATTACAAAGAGGCGATGGATATTGCCTCCAGAGAAGCCGCGTATCTGCCCCTTTATGTCCTCCAGGCCACGGTAGTTACGACGCCGGGGCTGCATTCGACGTCATACCGCGGCTTTTATTACTGGTACTGGGATTGAGCCGCAGCGCGCTGATCGATAGTTGATAATTGTTAATGACAATGGACAGTACTAAATCAAGTACAAGTGAAGCGGGCGCGGAACACCTATTAGAAGTGCGCGATTTACGGGTATATTTCGCGCAGCACGGAGCCGCGCAGCATGGCGCGCTGCCACTCCGGGCCGTCGACGGAGTCTCTTTTCACATAGACAAGGGCGGCACCCTGGGGATCGTCGGGGAGTCCGGGTGCGGTAAGAGCGTTACATGCCTTTCAATACTGCGCCTTGTACAATCGCCGCCCGGTATCTATGCCGGAGGGGAGATTCTCTTCGACGGGCAGAACACGCTTGATATGGATAAACACCAGCTCCGCGCCTTACGCGGGTCGCGTATCTCAATGATCTTTCAGGAACCGATGGCGGCGCTGAACCCAGTGTTTACAGTAGGCCAGCAGCTTACCGAGGCGATCCGGCTGCACAAACGGATATCGAGACCTGAGACCGAAGCGCTGGCGATGGACATGCTGCGCCATGTGCGTATACCGGATGCGCAAAGGGTTTTCAACAGTTATGCCTATACGCTTTCCGGAGGGCTGAGGCAGCGTGTGCTGATCGCTATGGCGTTGTCCTGCGACCCTGACCTGCTCATAGCCGACGAACCGACGACCGCGCTGGACGTAACTATACAGTCGAAGATCATGGCGTTGCTGCGTAAGCTCCGGGAGGAGACGGGGATGGCTGTAATACTGGTGTCCCATGACCTCAGTCTCGTGTCCGAGAGCGTGGACGAAATACTTGTAATGTATTCCGGGCGGATCTGCGAGTACGCCGGAGTGGACGAGATAGTAAGAAACCCGCTGCACCCTTATACACTGGGGCTGATAGCCTCGCGCCCGTCGGGAAAAGAGCGGGAAGGACGGCTGCATGCAATCCACGGTGCGGTCCCGTCGCTCAGCGAACGGCCGGAAGGCTGCCCGTTCCATCCGCGCTGCGACCGCGCGCTGGAATGTTGCCGGTCGGAGGCGCCGCCGGAAGTCACGCTGCCCGGTGGGCATATGGTCTCCTGCTGGAGATATTCGCAGGGAATTGGGAATTGAGAGTAAGATTACGGCGGCGACGCAGTGCTGTCGGCGCGAAGTTTCGCGGGATTGAAATCTTTAATGGATAATAATAAACCGGATAAAAAAGACAATAAGAGCCTTGGGGAAAAAGCTGAGCTCGCGGCGGAAAAGCTGGAGCGGAGATTTAAGCGCACAGAAGAAAAACTGGAATCCGCTGCGGAGGCCCTTGAAGAGAAATTCGAGCTAACCGAGGAGAAACTGGAATCCGCGGCAGGCGCCCTTGAAGAGAGACTCGAAAAAGCCGGGCAAACTCTGGAAGCGGCGGTCGAAACCGTCGAACAGAAGCTTGAGGCGCTCGAAAGACGCCTCACCGGGCGCGAGATCCGGCTTGAGCGGGCCTATGAGGGGGAAGCGGCCCCCGAAGACTTGATTATTGAGACTCGCGGTTTGAAAAAGTATTTCCCGCGAAACAAGGAACGCGGCGCGAGGCGCGACGTAATACGGGCTGTGGACGGCGTCGACCTGGACATAGTGCGCGGCGAAACGCTCGGCGTAGTCGGCGAAAGCGGCTGCGGCAAGTCCACGGCTGCCCGGTGCCTTATCGGCCTGTTGCCTCCGACAGACGGGAGCGTAAAACTTTACGGGAGAGACTTGAACAGCGGAGATAGTCAATCCCGCCGTGCTATGAGGCGGCATACAGGCATAATATTCCAGGACCCATACGGGTCGCTGGACCCGCGTATGACAGTAGCCGAGATAGTCGGCGAGCCGCTCAGGGCGTACAAACTGGCAGAAGGGAAGATGGACCTCCTTCTGCGCGCGCTCGACATGATAGAAGCTTGCGGATTGCAGGCTGACGATTTATTTAAATTCCCGCACCAGTTTTCGGGAGGGCAAAGGCAGCGGATATGCATCGCAAGGGCGCTGATCGCGGGGCCGGATCTGGTGGTTTGCGACGAAGCGGTCTCCGCGCTGGATGTCAGCATTCAGGCGCAGATCATAAACTTGCTGGTGGACCTGCGGGAAACGAGAGACCTGACCTACGCTTTTATATCCCATGATTTGGAGGTCGTGCGATTCATCGCGGATCGGGTTGCGGTGATGTATCAGGGCAAAATCGTTGAAATGGCGCGCAAGGACGACCTTTTTTCGAATCCCGCGCATCCGTATACCGTGATGCTCCTTGAGAGCGCGCCGGTTTTCGGCCGCAAAGCCGGGTATGTCGATTTATCTGAGGTCCCGGAACTCACGCCGGAGGAGGTGGTGGTCGGCTGCCGCTTCCGCAACCGCTGCCCGAAGGCAAAAGATGAATGCGCCGTGGCGGAACCCGAACTTTTAGAAGTCGGGAAAACCCATGTGTCGGCATGCCGCCTAAAATAGAATTGAGAACCTCTATTTATTGCTCACACTATACACTTTACATTATTATTTGGAGAAGGAGTTAAATATGCATAAGGAAATTGAAGCGATGGCGCTGCGCGGACTGAAAGAAATCGGCGCGGAGGGAGTGTCAATAGCGGTGGTCAAGGACGGGGAAACGCTTCTGGCGGAGAGCTATGGTTTCGCCGACAGGGACAACAAAGTCAAACTGACCAGTGAGTTTGCCCTTCCGATCGGCTCGTCGTCGAAAGCTTTCACCGCAACGGGGGTCATGATGCTCGCCTCGGACGGGAAACTGGATATCGACAAGCCGGTGAGGGACTACATGCCGCGCTTCGCGCTGGACGATCCCGAAACGAGGGATGTGACGGCGCGCGATCTGCTCTGCCACCGGACCGGGCTGCCGCGCCACGATCTGTTCTGGATCACATGGCCTGACGTCGACCGCGACGATCTGGTATACAACCGCCACCGGTACCTGAAAGCAAATAAGCCTTTCAGATCAAAGTGGGAGTATAACAACCATATGTTCGCCGCCGCAGGTAAACTTATAGAAGAGGTTTCCGGGATGAGTTGGGAGGAATTTACCCGAGAGAGGATTTTCGCCCCGCTGGGTATGAAATCAAGTTTCTTCTGGCAGGACGAACGGTCTGATATCAAGCAACCTGTATTCTATAAAGATCAGGGCCGCAGGCGAGTCCCGTGCGAATCCGAGAAAGCGACCGCGCTTGGCCCGGCGGGCGCTATCCGCGCATCTATAACCGACATGGCGCAGTGGCTGAAATTCAATCTGGCAAAAGGCAAGGTCGGGGATGAAGCGCTGCTTGACGAGGCTTCGTTCAGCCAACTGTGGAAATCAAATATTTCATATGAGTTGTTGCCGTTCTCCATACCTGAAGTCATTCCGATGGGTTATGGCCTCGGTTGGTTCCTGAACTCTTACAGGGGTGAACTTAATGTTGAACACGGCGGTAATGTGTCGGGCGCGACGTCCGCAGTATCTATGCTGCCCGATAAGGGGATCGGAGTGGTAGTCCTGACAAACCAGGAGAGTTCTGTACTTGGATATGCGCTGACTTCTATGATCCAGGATATACTGCTTGAAAGGAAATGCGATACTGACTGGATCAAATTCTACAAGGAAGCGTTTGAAAATCTGAAGAAAGCGCAGGAGGAGCAACTTGCCGCGCTGCGCTTTACGGTGCCCGGTAAACCGATGACTCATGACGGAGCCGCATACGCCGGAAAATATGAGCACTCCGGTTATGGCGAGATATCTGTTATATACAACGGGCGCAAGAAGGATAAACTATCGATCGACATACACGGCAACGTGTTTCCGCTGATACATATGCACTATGACGTGTTCCGGTTCGAAACGCGCGAGATACCGATACCGGTGAATTTCCGCACAGACACAAAAGGCGGTATTTCGTCGGTGGAAATAAACATGGAGATGTCGCTGCCGGAGGCGATCTCGTATAAGCGCGTACCTGAACCCGAAGAGAAGCAGGAGGTATAATAGCGTGAAGATCACCGCCGTAACAGCAAAAAAAATAAGCGTTCCCCTTAAAAAACCGTTTACGATCTCGCTTGGTACAATTACGTCAAGCGAAACCGTGTTCCTCAAGCTTGATACGGATAGCGGCATTACAGGATACGGCGAGGGCTGCGGTATCGGATTTGTGACCGGGGAAACAAGCGATACAGTACTGGGCGCGATCAAACTTTTTGAGACGTTTTTACTTGGCAGGGACCCCCGCGCGATCGAGCACATCCATTGCGACATGGATAAAACGCTAGTGGGTAACGGCTCGGCAAAGGCGGCTGTGGATATAGCGCTGCACGATCTTTCCGCAAAGGCGGCGGGGCTGCCGCTTTACGCATATCTCGGCGGGGAATCGGGCCGCATTGAGACTGACATGACCGTGGGTATAAACGCTCCGGAAGTAATGGCGTCGGAAGCCGCCCGGCGCGTGAGCGAGGGTTACAGGGAGATAAAAATAAAAGCCGGGAGCGACCCGGATAAGGATATTCTGGCAATCAGCCTTATACGCGGGGCCGCGCCGCACGTTCATTTGAAAGTGGACGCCAACCAAGGCTGGACGGTGTCGGATGCTCTGCGTGTCATGCGAGAGTATGAAAAGTACGGAGTAGAGGCAGTGGAGCAGCCGGTACCGTCTTGGGATATCGCAGGACTGGCGGAAGTGCGCTCACGCTCCAATATTCCCGTAATGGCGGATGAGAGCTGCTTCCTGCCGCATGACGCGCTATGCCTCGCGCGGCTGCGCGCGGCGGATATCTTCAACATCAAGCTTATGAAGTGCGGCGGGCTGTACCGCGCAAACCAGATCTGCACGATAGCTGAAGCCGCGGGTCTGCGCTGTATGCTCGGTTGCATGATGGAGAGCAGGCTCGCTATTGCGGCAGCCGCGGCATTTGTCGCTGCGAGGCCAAACGTCATATACGCCGATCTTGACAGTTTTCACGAATTCGACGACACATCGGTAATCAGCGGCGCGTTTGAGTATGAAGCGCCGTTCCTGACGCTCAGCGAAACGCCCGGGCTCGGCGTCGAAGTCGATATGTAGGAACCATTTATATAGAGGATCGATCGGCATTATCAACAATGAAAGGAGCGTCCCGCGGTTGAAAGAAGACGTATTATCTGTACTGCTGCAATCGGAAAGCGAATACGACAACGCTGTCAAAAGCGCTGTCAAAGACGCGGAAAAATATGTAGACGACCGCAGAAGGGAGCAGCTTGCTTATATCGAAGGGCTGAAGAAGGAACTGCAGTATTTTGAAAAATCAGAAAGTGAAAAACTGGAGCAGTCGCTGTCAGTCCAAAGCGAAAAAATGGAAAAAGAGGCGGAACGGCTGAAAAAAAGGATGAAAGCCCGTCAGGAAAAGAAGGCGGACCGCATCAGCGAACTCCTGAAAGAGGAGGTGTTATCACTGCTGTGGCGATAGCCGAAATGGAAAAACTGGCCCTGACGTTCAAAGAAGAGCACCTTGACGAGATACTCCTGCTGATGCAGGGGTTTCAGGGCGTGCATATTGAGACGGGGTTCGAGGCGTCGATCCCTCCGGCAAAAAAGGCGGAGGTCGATAAGGTCATACGCGAGACTGAAAAGAACCTGAAGGAGATCCAGGCTGCCCGGAGTATAATAAAGAGCCGCGAGAAAACCAACATGCTGGATTTTCTCTTCAGCAGCGAGGAGAAAAAACTTAGCATTTCGAAATTCACCAGGGTCGTCGAGGAGAGCAACTGGGAAGAGGTCCTCGAAGAGGTCATACATACCGACAGATGGCTGTCGGATAACAGGAAAAGAAGAAAAGAAGTCACAAGGCTGCAAAATGAGATGAAGCTCTGGGAGAATATAGACTGCAACCCTCTTGATTTTAAAAAGCTGACCAGGGCGGCGGCGTTTTTCGGCTCGGTGCATGAAAAGCACGTCGAAGAGTTTTCCGGTCTGCTCGTCAAGCACGAGGAAGACGGCGTCGCTTTTAAGAACGCTTACAGTGACGGGGACAGGGTCTACTTCCTGATCTTCTGCCATAACAGCTTTCTCGGGATGCTCGACCTTTATATGAACGAATTTTCGTTTTCCGCGGAAGAGTACCCGTTTGACAAGCCGCAGCATGAAGCGGCTCGCGAGCTGGAGTTCGAAGAGAAAAAACTGCTTGAAGATGAAAAGGAGATAAGCAGGCGGATCGCCGAACAGTCAAAATATGAAGAGACCCTGGCGTTCGCGGAGGATTACAACCTGAACACGCTGCTGCGTATGAAGATGTCGCTGGAAGTCACTTATGACGGGGACGACGTCGAAATCGACGGTTGGATCGTCTCTGAGAGGCGCAGGCAGTTTGAAAAGAGGATAGCGAAGCGTGTTCCCGCCGGTGATTACCGTCTTTCTATCACTGCTGTCAGGGAAGCGGATATTGGCGACGTTCCGATCAAACTGAAAAACGGGAGGCTTGCCGCTGTGTACGAGCGGCTTACGGAGATGTACAGCCTGCCGAGGTATGACGAGCTCGACCCGACGCCTGTCGTTACGGTGTTTTATCTGATTTTCTTTGGCATGATGATAGCCGACATAGGGTACGGGTTTTCCATCTTCATCATTGGGCTGCTGGCCAGAAGGGTCTTCAGGCTTAAGCGGAGCACCAGAAGCTTTATAAGTTTCCTGTATTTCCTGTCGTTCCCGATCATGGCCTGGGGCCTGGTCTTCGGCGTTTTCTTCGGGCTCGACCTGCCTTTTGGCCTCCTCTCGGTGACTGCCAGTATTATTGAGATGACGATCTTGTCGATAGTACTGGGTTATTTTCATATCATGGCGGGGCTGGTTCTGCACATGATAAACCAGATCAAACTAAAGAAATACCATGACATGGTATCAGGCGGGCTGGCGTGGTTCCTGTCGTTTCTGGGCGGCGGCCTGATGCTCTTCGCGCGCATTACGCCATGGTTTGACATAACGGCCTTGTTTATTGTCGGGTCTGTTATCCTCGGGCTTGGCGTGGGTACAATAATCGTCGCTCCCGCTGTTCAGTACGGCAGGCGATGGCTTGCCGGGGTGGGGAAGGGGCTGTACGCCCTTTACGGCGCCACAAGTTATCTCGGTGATTTCATCAGCTACGCAAGGTTGATGGCCCTCAGCGTAGCGGGCGGCAGCGTCGCCCTGGCTTTTAACACTATCCTCGCATTTCTGCCGCTTATTGCGCGGTTTACCCTGGGGATCGTGCTTGCTGTGGCGCTGCACGCTATCAATATATTCTTATCGATGCTAAGCGCGTATGTACACGGGATGAGGCTCCAGTTTATCGAGTTCTTTGGTAAGTTTTATACCGGTGGGGGGAAAAAATTCGAGCCGTTCAAAGCAGCGGAAAAGAATGTCGTTTTCTCCGACCCGGTGGATGTTGACTAGGAGTCAGGAGTTAGGAGTTAGGAGTTAGGAGTCAGGAGTTAGGTACTAACTTCTCAAATTCGAATAAAAAAAGTCACAATATTATTCAGCATAAATGATAACGATTGAGCCACAAG
>Ga0082212_10008232_pt1 | contig 13658 bp, 11 predicted proteins | sample TergutNt197P3_FD_71548 | JGI IMG/M metagenome (GOLD analysis project Ga0082212, IMG submission 71548) | Neocapritermes taracua P3 segment gut microbial communities from Petit-Saut dam, French Guiana - Nt197 P3 | ecosystem: Host-associated > Arthropoda: Insects > Digestive system > Gut ... | reverse complement strand
GGGTCGCCGTGCTAGCCGCCGAAGCGGGGCGAAACATTCTGTGCGAGAAGCCGATGGCGCTCAATGTACAGCATGCGCTGGCGATGCGGGATGCCGTGAAAAAGTCGGGCGTCACGTTTATGATGGCGATGCCGCGCCGTTTTTTCCCGGAAGTGCAGTTTGTAGAAAACATGGCGCGCGAGGGAAAGATGGGGAAGATGTTTTATGCGCGCGCCTCAATGCTCAGGCGGCGTGGAACGCCGTTGGGCTGGTTTACCGACACGGCGAAATCCGGCGGCGGGCCGGTGATCGATATCGGCGTACATGCGATCGATTGCGCGTGGTTTTTGCTCGGACGGCCGAAACCGATCCGTGTCAGCGCGTCAACATCGTATGCGATCGGCGATTATCAAACAAAGGGCGTATCGCGATGGGTCGCTTTGGATAGCGACGTCACCGCGTTTGATACCGAGGATAGCACAACCGGCGTGTTTCATTTTGAAAACGGCGCGTCGTTGTCGTTCGACGTCAGCTGGGCAATCAATCTGGAGGATGCGGACACAACCGTCGTCTCCGGAAGCCTGGCGGGCGCAAAGATTGCCTGCACGGACGGATTTAGGCCAAACGTAACGATATACGCCGAAAGCGAGGGGTATTTGACCGACAACACGCCAAAATTCCTGGCGGTCAATCCGTTCGAACAGGAGATCGACTGCTTCCTGCACTGCCTGCGAAATGGAGAGTCGCCGGATGCGAGCCTTCAGGACGGGCTGACGATGATACGGATGCTGATGGGCATCTATCAATCCGCCAAGGAAGGGCGTGAAGTGATCTTTTGAACCTTCTCCGGGAAGGGTTGTTCCAGCGGCTGCCGACGATCGACACGGAAAGGCTGACGCTCCGCCGGATGACAATGGCTGATGCGGACGATGTCTTTGCCTATTCGAGCGATCCGGAGGTCAGCCGGCATGTGCTTTGGGACGCGCACCGCTCGATTCAGGATTCCCGCGCCTACCTCCGTTACATACTCCGGCAATACCGGGTAAACGGGCCGTCCAGTTGGGGCATAGAGCACTCCGGCGCCGGGCGGATGATAGGTACAATCGGTTTCATGTGGTGGAATCGGGAGTATCGTTCCGCCGAAGTCGGCTACTCGCTGGCGCGGGAGTATTGGAATCAAGGATTGATGACCGAAGCGCTTCGCGCTGTAATCCGTTTTGGTTTTGACGAGATGCAGCTATACCGCATCGAAGCGCAGCATGAAACTTTAAACCCCGCTTCCGGCCGTGTGATGGAGAAGGCGGGTATGCGAAAAGAAGGCGTGCTTCGCGGGCGGCTTTGTAACAAGGGACGGCACGTGGACGTGGCATTGTATGCGATCCTGCGCGGGGATCCGAGGGTCGAATGGGCCGGTTCCTGAATGGGGGGCACGCCGCCGCCGTATCCGCGAGGTTTCGTTCGTTTGTGCAAAAACAGAACGAAACGCTGGATATCGATCGGGTGGATGTGCCTCTTGAGTCTTTACCTGAAAAGCTGGAAGGGTTTCGGTTTGTTGTGCTTTCCGATCTGCACATTCAGCGGCTTTTGCCGTTTCACGACCGTGTATTGGAAGCGGTGTACGAAGCCCGTCCGGGCTGTATTCTGATCGCAGGCGATACAGTCGATCGGCGTACGGCTTCAATTGTTGCGCTGGATGCGTATTTTAGCCGTTTGTCACGAATCGCCCCGTGCGTCGCGGTACTCGGTAACAATGACTGCGATATGTTTCGCGCCGCACCGCTGCGCGATATGTACGCGGCTTCCGGCGTGAGGTTGCTTGAGAACGAATCGCGGTTGTTGCTCGCTAACGGGATAGCCGTGCGCGTCACAGGCCTTACCGACCCGCTCGCGGTACGTTTGGGCGTGCACGAAGAGCGGCCGCAACCTGAAAAACCGGAATATATGCCGCTGTCTGCGGCGCTTCGTTCGGAACCGGTATCCGGCACAGCGCCTCAAGATACCGTTCCTCCCTCCATACTGCTAATGCATCAGCCTCAACTCGCGAAGCAATACGCATTCCTTGCCCCGTCCCTCATTATTGCCGGTCATACGCATGGCGGGCAGTTCCGGGTCCCCCTGTTCGGCGGGCTTTACGCGCCGGGTCAGGGGCTCCTCCCCCGATACACGAGCGGTCTGTATCGCATTGGCAGCGCGCGGATGGTGGTTAGCCGCGGGCTTGGGAACCATGGGATTCCGTTGAGATTGAACAATCGGCCGCACCTGCCGGTGGTGGTGATGCGAAGAGGCACGCCGCCCGCACATCCCGATTGTTGAGGGGCTTTTCCGCGCCCTCTGCGAGGCGTGGCATTGCGACAGCGCCGAACGCTTCCGCCGTATCGCCGGGTCTGGGATCGCCCATGATCACCAGCACATACAGCAGCGCAGCGCAGACAATCAGCATGATGAAAAGCAGCATACCGCGCAGGACACGGCGAATCAATTCCATGCGGGATACCTCCTTTGCGCGGGTATCATGCGTTGCCGATGACTTGGCGGAGCGCGCGTCGGACGGCGCCTTTCCCCTCCATCATGATGCTGAACCATCGGCGTACGGGCTCCGCGACGCCATTTTTGATTAAGTCCGCTCCAAATAACGATTGATCGCCGAGCAATTCGTCGGAGAGACCCGCGGCCATACGTGCCCTTACCTCGTCGAGGCGCGGGTCGGAGCTTGGCGTAAAAATGTTACCCTGATCATCAATCCCGGTTAAATAGCGCAGCCATGCGGCGAAAACGAACGGAACGCATCGGAGTGACCGTTTGTCAGCCGTCGCGTTCATCGTCCAGGAAAATCGTACGGGGAGCTTTTGGGACGTATCCGTGGCGATGCGCTGCGGGGTGTCCGGCAGGAAAGGGTTGTTGACCCGCCGCGTCAGTACCTCGGTCAAGAACGCCCGCGGTGAGATAACGCCCGGATCTTGAACGACCGGAAGGCTTTCTTCGAAACCAAGTATTTCCACGAACCGCTTGATGTCCGGGTCCTCTACCGCCGCGTAGATTCTTGTGAACGAAAGCAGCGATCCGAGCAGCGCCAGCGCCGTGTGCAGCGGGTTCAGGCATGTGCCGACTTTCATTTTTTCAACCTTATCGACGGTGGCACGGTCGGTGAAAATGACGCCCGCCCGGTCGAGTGGCGGCTTGCCGTTTGGAAACGCGTCTTCGATTACGAGATACTGAACCTCTTCGGCATTGACAAACCCGGCGCTGACGGTGCCCTTCGCGGTGCGGACGATGTCCAGATCTTCCATGCCCAGGCCGCGCAGCATGCCGGCGATAGCTTCGTCCGGGTGCGGGGTTATCTTGTCTATCATCGTGATGGGATATGTGACATGTTCAGTCGCATAGTGCCGGAACGCATCCGGGGCCGCTCCGGACCGGATGATCTCATCGACGGCGGGGAGAATCGCCTCGCGAAGTTTGTCGCCGTTATGCGCGCAGTTGTCCATGCTGACGAGTGCGAGCGGCAAACCGGACGCCGTGTAGCGCTCCCGTAACAGATCGGCCAGTTGCCGCATCAGCGGATTCTCGGACCGGTATGCCTTTTCGGTCACCGTGAGACTGACCATCTGCAGCGTCGGCTCGGAAAAAAGCGTTCTGATGCGGTCGATGCCGGAGCGGTGGTCGCCCGCTATCGCGTCCGCGATGCTTGCGACAACTGTTTTTGTCGTACGACCGTCCGCCATTAACGTTACCAGCAGGCTTAGGTTGTTGTGCGGCGCGAGGATATCGCGGATGATTGCGGGGTCGTACGTCTCGCACGCGATGATTCCGGTGTCGGTTATGCCTTGCTCAAGCAGCCGCTGCATTACCGTGCATGGAAACGCGCGAAAAATATTGCCCGCGCCAAAATGCAGCCATCGGGGCGCGGCCGCCGTCCGCTTGCGCATCGCATCGATGTCAAACGCTGGCAATGAGACGCCGGCCGCGCGATATGCCTTTTTTTCTGTAAGCCCTTGGAAGGTGAGCCGCATAGTAATCCTCCTTTTGATATCAAGCGGTGGGGATGTCTCGCTTTCGCGAAAGGGTTTCCGTTATCCGAATACTTCTTCAATACCCCGTACTTCCTCGTCCGAGATCATGATGACCGGTCCGATGTCCAACGCATCAATGATCGCCCGGGCGCTGTACTCGAGCACCTCCAGCCGGTCAAACGCGTTGAGAAGCGAATCGCCGACGACGATGGCGCACTGGTTATCGACCAATACGACGGGCGTACGGCTTGACAAGGCGTCCACCGTTTCACGGCTCTCCTGTGCTCCCGCGCTGTACGGGAGTTTTTTCACGTCACGGAGCAGGATATAGCTTTCCGGGATGAGGCGGGATTCGAACATGGTTTCGGTCACGGCGAAGGCCATGACCGCTGCGGAATGCGCGATGATGACCGAACCCACGCCCGGATGCGCGTTATAGATCGCCCGATGCAATAGTACGGAGCGGCTCGGTTCCTTGCCGGCTTCGCACATACCGCCAAGCACACGGACAATGTCCGCAGGTTCCAGGTATTTTCGGTCCTGGTTATACGGCGTGATCAGGAATGATCCGTCGGAGAGGCGCTGTGAAAACGTTCCCTGGGTGCTTGTGAACAGGCGCTGATCGTACGCGCGGTGGATCAACTCGCACATTTCACGGCGAGCGGCCCGTTCTTCGCTTGAATAGAAGCTTGGAATGAACGCATCGAGTTTTGGGTGAGTTTTAGCGCTCGATTGTGCAATCTGTTCATCCGTCAGAACCCGAGAGGCGCCGAGCTTGTTGGCGTATATTGCAAGCCTCGCGGCAAAATCGAGCGTTTCAAAGGCCATGAACGCGCGGAACAGATCTTCCGCGCCGCACACGCAACCGTGGTTTTCCATCATGACCGTCTGGCTGCCCTCCGAAAACCGTTTGGCTATTTTCTCCCCAAGCGCGGCGCTGCCCGGCACGTCATATGCCGCCATTGTAACCTCACCGCAAACAAGCCGAATATCCGGCGTCAACCGCATCGGCGGCACTTGCCGAGCCAGCGAAAATGCCACCAGCGCCGGCGGATGCGCATGGATAATTGCCTTTATGTCCGGCCTAATTCTGTATATTTCCAGATGAAACGGTGATTCCACTGACGGCCGATGTATCCCGACGACCTCGCCGTCCCGCTGTATACGGATGATATCCGCCCGTGTCAACGCACCCTTATCCACGCCGGACGGTGTGATCCATATGTCCCCGTTCTCATCCCGGATGGATAGATTTCCTCCGGATGTCGTCGTCAGCCCGTAGGCATAAATACGTTGCATGATCATTGCCAGCTGGTCGGCTGGGTGAAGCAGTTCAAACTGCATGGCGGGCCTCCTTTGGATTGATCCTTGAATACAGTATAACACGGGAAGATGGGGGAGGGCCAGCGCCGGCTGACTTTAAGCGATGCGGACGGTCATTGCCGACTATGTCCCGCTCGAGTTCTCCCTGTCGCGCCGGCGGACATAGTGCCTATAGTCGACAGGGGTGGTTTCCTTTTGAACGGTAAGCATCTCTGCCGTACCGGCTAACTTCGTTAGTTCATCGCGGATGATCGGCTGCAGACAAACGGGGATGTGATCGCCATGATATCGGTGCAGCGCCACGCATTCCCTGCACTTTCCATGCCAATCACAGAGGGTGTTCGGACATGTGCATTGGGTGATGTCCGGGTTGCCCGCCAACTGCCTGTTGATCAGAACCTGGTCGTAGTATTGCTCCTTGGATCGCAAACAAATCACCCCCTATACCGTCTCGGTACCAATATTGGGAAAGCCTTCCTGCTATATCTATTGATAATGCAGCGTAAATATAAACCTCGCGCCGCCCGCTTCGCAGTTTACGGCCGTGATCGTTTCGCCAAGCTTTTCCATCAACTCCCGTGCGATTGCGAGACCGAGTCCCGTTCCTTCCGTGCCCGAGTGGGACTTATCCGCTTTGTAAAAGCGGTCGAAAATGTGAGGCAAGTCTTCCTCTGCGATGCCGGGGCCGTTATCCTCAACGATGACGCGGAGATGGTCGGACATCGGTTCGGCGCGCAGTATAATCGTTGAGTTTTCCGGTGTGTAGGTGAACGCGTTGTTGAGCAGCGCGACGAGGACCTGTTCGGTGCGGTCGGAGTTGCAGAACACGTCGGGCAACGGGGGAATGTGGAGTTCCAGCAGACGCCCGGTCTCGCGCGCTTTGGCGGCATAGATGGATGCCGTGTCGTGCAGCAACGGCGCGATGTTTACGCTGGTTTTTTCAAGCGCGAGATGACCGGCCTGCAGCCTGGATAATTCCAGCATATCATCGACGAGACGCGCGAGGCGCATTGTTTCCCGCAGGATGATATCGTACGAATCACGCCGCGCGGCGTCGGTATGGATCAGCCCGTCGCGGAGCGGCTCGATTAACGCGCGTAGCGCCGTCAGGGGGGTGCGCAGTTCGTGAGATACGTTGGCGACATAATCCCGCCGCGTCTGTTCGAGACGGCGGGCCTGTGTCTGGTCGTAAAAAACGCCGATTGCGCCCGATACGCCGGCACGGGGTATGCCGACGGGCGTGATCGTAAGCTGCAACGATAGGTTGGCGAGCGATATTTCTATTTTTTGTGATAACTGCTCGGCCAGCACGGCGCGAAAACCATTCCAAACCTCCGATGGGAGAATGCCTCCGGCGGATTGGAGCATTGCACGCATTGCGGGGTTGGCTTGCGTGACGGCCAGATTGCCGTCGACAGCCAGGATCCCCTCCTCCAGCGCGTTGACGATAGCCATCGCTTGGTTGCGCTCATGCGTAAGGTCGGCAATCGTGTTCCCAAGCGCGCCGGAAAGCTGGTTCATAGCGCGAGCCAGGTCGCCAACCTCGCCGAGATCCCTGTCGTCTCCGCGGATAATAAAATCGCCGGCAGCCATCCGCAGCGCCACATCGCGCATCTGTCTGAGCGGCAATGTAATCCTTCGCGAGTATAGATAGGCAAGCGGCATGACGGCCGCCAGCACCGCCAGCATTGAAAACCATAGCGCCGCAAGCAGCGACGACATCGCTGAAATGATTTCTTCCAATGACTGCATCATGACCACGGCGCCGAGAACCTGTTCATTCCGTGTGATCGGGAGGCCAATGATCAGCAGGTCGACCGATTTGCCCTGCCTATCGACGGATCCTTTCATCCGGCGCAGCTCGGATACCTCGGCGCCGCCGATAACATCCGCCAGCAACGCGTCGTATGCTGCGATGTCGATTGGATACGCGAGTTGGCCCGGGTATCGCTCGGTGCTGGTTAAGAGCGAAAGCCGCGCGTCATACACGTAAACGGAGGCTCCCCACTGCCTGGAGTCTATGCCGAGCGCGTCAATGCCGACGGAAGGCGTCGCAAGGAAATGCATCGCCATCTGTTCCGAGAGGAACCGCGCTCTTGGCATCAATTCTCGCAGTTTGGCCGATATGAAAACGCGCGGCGCAACGAGCGAATAGACGCCGAGCATAATTGCCGAATAGAGAAATATGCTGGTCGCTACCAATAGGATGATTCTTCTGAAGGATAAGCTTTTTTTCATTCTGCGGAGGGCGTCTCCGGTGTAATCCCTTTGTTGCGCGATCCATGCGCACCCGTTCCCGGTACAGCCGTCTCAAATTTATATCCGACACCGTATACCGTAACGATCTCCCATTCGGGCGCGTCGCACGCGAGCTTCTGACGGACTCGCTTAATATGGGTGTCCACAGTTCTCGTATCGCCAAAAAAATCGTAGCCCCATACTTTCGAGAGAATCGTGTCACGCGGGTAAACGCGGCCGGGATTTGACGCCAGCAGGTGTAAAAGTTCGACTTCGCGCGGGGTCATCGCCACCGGTTCGCCGGAGAGCGTCACCATGTACCGGTCGGGCTGTATTTCAAGTTTCCCATAGCGGAGGATCGTTTGAATGTCTCCCGGCGGCGCGGCCATCGTCCTGCGCAGTACGGCTTTGATCCGTGAAACGACTTCCCGCGGGGAAAAAGGTTTTACGATGTAGTCGTCCGCGCCCAGTTCGAGACCGACAACGCGGTCGATTTCCTCGCCGCGCGCTGTCAGCATGATGACCGGTATTTTCGATTTTTGGCGTATCGTTTGGCATATGTCCAGGCCGCTTTTTCCTGGCATCATCAGGTCGAGCAGGATCAGATCCGGCGGGTTGGAACCGTCGACGACCTGAAGCGCCTCTTCGCCGCTATACGCTGAAACGTGGCGAAATCCCTCCGCGTCCAAATAGAGCGAAAGGGACTGGTGTACGACCGGATCGTCGTCGCAGATGAGGATGGTATGCGATGCGCTCATGATTGCTCCTTTTGCTGTTCGGATCGTCTGTCAGTCCGCATCCAGCTTCGCAACAAACAGTGTCTCCGCCTCTCCATTATGCAGGCTGCCCGCGACGTAAATACCGTCCATAGCCTGAATCATTGTGTGAATTGAGCTGCTCGGGCCGTAGCTGAACGGCTGTGTATAGATCAGGTTGCCGTTGTGTGCGAGTTTGGCGATAAATCCCGTGGCGCCCGCTGATGCATGAAAGCCGATATCGCCGTCTTGTGACGCCGTATAGCCCGCGACCAGATAGCCGCCGTCCTGTGTGCGTACCATGCCGGCCGGCGTTGAGGGCTCACCGCCGCCGATTGTCTGTTGCCACTGCAGCGCGCCGGTGGCGGCAATGCTGAGGATCCAGAGGTCTTCCGAGCCGTGTGATCCGGTCACCTGTCCGTCGCCGGACAGCGTCGTCGCGAGGATCACGGTTTCGCCGTAATCAAGCGGAAGGAATGAGTGAGCGGATTCGTCGGACGATCCGCCGAAGGTGCGTTGAAAAAGCGTCGATGTGCCTGTGTCGCGCAAATGGAGCAGCCACACGTCCAATCCGCCGCGCGGGGTCGGCATGAGTATCGATGATGAGTTGGTCTCGCCCAGAAACATCCAGCCCGAGTCCGTCCGTTGGACATCGACGATGCGGTTCACACCCGTACCGCCGAGTACTGTTAGGAATACTTCTTCATTTTCGCTTGAGATCATCAACGCAATCGGGCGTTCACGGAATACTGGACGGCCGTCCGCCGCATTGCCGGCCGTTTCCTCGGCAATAACGCCGAGCAGTAACCAACCGTCATCGGTGGCGCGCGCATTGGAAAACATGTCGTCGCCCGCCTGGCCGTACCGTATCACCCAACGCGGCTTTCCGTCCGCATCGTCGAGCAGCGCGGCAAATGCGTCCCAGCCGCCCATGTTCGCGCGTAGATCGCCGTTTCGGCTTTTTGAACGGCCGCAGACGAGAAGTTCTCCTTCGGATGATATCGCGGCGGAGAGCAGCTCGTCGTCCTGTGTTCCGCCAAGGCATTTTATCCATTTGACGCTGCCATCCGCATGCAATCTGGCGATAAAGCCATCTGTTCCACCCCTGGACGTGCGCGCGTCGCCGTCGGTAGAGGTTGTCGTACCGATTAACACGCAGCCGCCGTCCGGTGTTTCAAGCACGTCGGTGAAGCGATCATCCCCGCTACCGCCGAAGCGGACGGCATAGAGCGGCTTTCCATCCGGACCGATGCGAAGGACAAGCGCGTCCCGCTCGCCGCCATGAACGGTTCCGAACGAGGCGTCCTGCGTATCCGTATCGCCCGCTATATACACGCCGCCTTCCGACGCCGCGATCATGCGGTGCGCTGTCGTGACGCCGTCCGTGCCAAAGAATGCTTCCCATACGACCGGCGCATTTTCGGCGCGGGTGATGGCCGCCGGGTATAGGAACAATATGCATGTAACGAGGGTAACCGCTCTTCGCATCGCAACCTCCCGCCAGTGCGCTCGCCCGACAGACTGGCCAGTGTATTTTTATCTCCTTACTTTGTATTTTCCCTTTGTATCTTCTTTAGTGTCTTAACCGCTGTGTCGCCCCCGCGCCCGAACAAATCGTGCAGACGCCTATATTCCGCGAACAGCTGGTCATATACGGCCACATGTGCCGGTACGGGCCGGTACACGATGTCTTTCACCCCGCCCATTTCCCGCGCGGCGTCCGCGATCGTATCGTAGCCTCCGTTCCCCGCGCCCGCCGCGAGTGCGCCGAACATCGCGCTGCCAAGCGCCGGGGACTGCGCGGACCTGGCGATGCGGATTTCGCGGTTTGTAACGTCGGCGTAAATCTGCATCATCATCGGATTCTTTTCGGCTATACCGCCGCAGGCGTAAAGCGCGTCAATCGGTACGCCGCTCGTGACGAACGTATCGACGATCATCCTGGTACCGTACGCGGTCGCCTCGATAAGCGCGCGATACATCTCCTCCGGCCGGGTCTGGAGCGTCATCCCCAGCATCATGCCGGACAGGTTTGCGTCCACAAGCACGGAACGGTTGCCGTTCCACCAGTCCAGCGCCAATAGGCCGCTTTCGCCGGGAACAAGCCGTTCCGCCTTTTCGGTGAGGAGTTGCTGGATATGTATACCGCGGCTTCGCGCTTCCTGCATGACGCTCTCCGGCACACAGTTTTCCGAGAACCATTGAAAATGGTCGCCGACGCAGCTCTGACCCGCTTCATAGCCGGGGAAACCGGGAAGCACGCCGTCTTCGACAACGCCGCACATGCCCGGGACCAATTCTTCCGTTTTGCCCAACAGGATATGGCATGTGGACGTACCCATGATCATCAGCAATTTACCCGGTTTCGTGATGCCGAGCGCCGGAAGCGATACGTGCGCGTCCACCGTCGCGACGGCGACGGCCGCGCCGACCGGCAGCCCGGTCAGCTTCGAGGCGGCTTCGCTCACTTCGCCCGCCTTTGCGCCGATTGGCAGAATATCACGGGACAGCTTTTCGTCGACTACATGGCGCAGACGCGGGTCGAGCGCCGCGAAAAAATCGTCGGAGGGGTACCCCTCGCGCTTCGACCAGATCGCTTTATACCCGGCGGTGCATGCATTGCGCGTCTCCCGGCCGCACAGTTGCCAGATTACCCAGTCACACGCTTCGATAAAGCGGTCCGCCGCGTCATAGATTTCAGGCGCCTCCTCAAGCGTTTGCCATATTTTCGGGATCACCCATTCGGATGATATTTTCCCGCCGTAGCGCGCGAGAAATGTCTCGCCGCGCGCCTCTGCGATCTCGTTGAGCCGGTCCGCCTGGCCCTGTGCGGCATGGTGTTTCCAGAGTTTGATATATGCGTGCGGATTGTTCCGATACGCCGGCAGGAAACAGAGCGGCGTGCCGTCCGCGAGACAAGGAAGCAGCGTACAGGCTGTAAAATCGATGCCTACGCCGATGATGTCGGCGGCGTTGATACCGCTTTCGGCAACCGCTTCCGGGATCGTCTTCGCCAGGCAGTCCAAATAGTCCTGCGGGTGCTGCAGCGCCCAGTCATGGCCAAGCCGGGTGCCGTCCGGAAGCCGCTCGTCCATCACTGCGTGAGGATAATCCATCACCGACGAGGCCAGTTCCCTTCCCGTCCCCATTTCGACGACGAGCGCGCGCGCCGAAAGCGTGCCAAAATCAATGCCGACTGCGTACTTAGCCATGGTACCCCTCCTCAAATTGTTTCATATAACGTAAAAAGTTGTTTCCCGCGATGCCTTCCACTTCTTCTTTCGAGAAACCGTGCCTGAGGAGCGCTTGAAGCAGTGCCGGCAGCTTCCCCGGATGCTCAAGCTCTTTTGGCGGCGTGTCAATGCCGTCAAAATCCGAACCGAAACCGACGTTCAGGATACCGCCGAGTTCCCCGATGTGCGCGATATGCCGGATGAGCGTATCCAGATCGGCTTCCCCTGACTCCGATAGAAAGGATGCATAAAAATTCACGCCGATCCAACCGCCAACGTCAATGAGCGCGCGGATCTGGTCGTCCGTCAGATTGCGCGTGTGATTGCACAGTTTCCTGCAACAGGAATGCGATGCCATGGGCGGCTTTTCCGCGTGGAAAATGAGATCCCAGAAACCGCCCTCTCCCAAATGCGATACGTCCGCCGCGATACCGAGCCGCGCAAGTTCCGAGACCACATCCCAACCAAACGGCTTCAAACCTTTGTGTCCGTCGGCGCAGTGAGGATGGGCGAGCAGATTCTCATTGTTCCATGTCAGCGCGAACAGGCGGATGCCCAACCGGCGATAGCGGCGGAGCGTGTCCAGGGAATCCCCGATGATTTCACCGCCTTCGATCGACAGCATGACGTGGGGGTTGCCCTCAAGCGCTTCAAATGGGCTGTCCACCTGTGTTAAGCCGTCGGTCAGCAGCATGGGCAATGCCTTAAGCTGCGCGGCCGCCTGTTCGTGCGGGGCGTCCTTTCCCTGCCCTTTCGGACCGGAAGGTCCGGCAAAAAGCGCGCATACCTGCAGCGTAACGCCCCCCTCGCGCAGCCGTTCCGGCGTTATATGCGCCGGCCTGCCGTTCGTGAAGCGGTTATCCGGCTCGGCTAGTGCCATCAGCGTGTCACAATGGGTATCGACGATAATCATGCGGACCTCCAAATCGTATTTTGCTCTTCTCTATCATACCGTAAACCGGCGGCAAAGGGAAGTATTTTAGCGGATGTATGCTACGGTATGTTACGCATGGCGTTGCTTTCTTGACAGGAGCGCGGTTTCGATTGACCGCATAGAACGTGTGTACTATAATACGGGTGCTGTGATCGAGCGTTGTTTTTTGGAGGGCTGCCGATGGATAAAGACAAGACAACACAGGCGCAACTTGCGCCCCGTAGTGGCGAGCCCTTGGATTCCGGGCCGTTCTACCATGGAACAAAAGCCAACGTAAGGATTGGGGAACTGCTCACGCTCGGCTATAAATCCAATTATGGGAAGCGAAAGATAGCCAACTTTATCTACTTTACCGCAACGCTGGATGCGGCTGTATGGGGTGCGGAGTTGGCTGACGGCGAAGGGCGCGGACGTATCTACCGCGTGGAGCCCACCGGCGTCTATGAGGATGACCCAAACCTTACGGACAAGAAGTTCCCGGGGAATCCGACCCGCTCCTACCGAACCCGGCATCCGCTTCGCATTACGGGCGAGGTTATGGAATGGGAAGGGCATTCTCCGGAAGCGCTTGAGCAAATGATCCGCCGCGTTGAGGAAGTCAAACGGCTTGGTATCGATGCGATTGACGAGTAGTTGAACGAGCAAGGTTTTAACGCTACGGTTCCGGCTGAAAGCAAACGCAGGTCGGCTTCGGAACTTCCGCCGCGCCGAGGAACGCGAGTGCGCCGTTCTTTGCGGAGAATGCCGTGATCCGGTCGTTCTGCTCGCATGCGCAGAGCACATGGTTTCCGTCCGGCGTGAATGCGGCGCCGCGGGGACAGGCGCCATGCGCGTCAAACTGCCGCATACCGGACAACATCCCGCTCGGAGATACTTCCCAGATTGCCAGCGTGTTCGCGCCGCGGACGGTAGCCAGCAACCGCTTCCGATCCGGCGAAAGCCGAAGCGCCGCTCCGGTGCTTGCGCCGCGTTCTCCGCGCAGCACGCTGATCGTGTGCAACAGCTTCGCTTTGCGTCCATACCCCCGGTATACCAGCAGGTTGCACGACAACTCGCACAGAACGTACCAACACGCGTTCGGGCCGAATACCGCATGGCGCGGGCCGGCTCCGCTCTGCATCGGGACGCGTTGCGCCGGCTTGCGGACACCTTCGTTGTCCAGGGGATAGAAGTATACGGCATCGGT
>Ga0082212_10008231_pt1 | contig 13659 bp, 10 predicted proteins | sample TergutNt197P3_FD_71548 | JGI IMG/M metagenome (GOLD analysis project Ga0082212, IMG submission 71548) | Neocapritermes taracua P3 segment gut microbial communities from Petit-Saut dam, French Guiana - Nt197 P3 | ecosystem: Host-associated > Arthropoda: Insects > Digestive system > Gut ... | reverse complement strand
TTACCACTGTGCCCGAAAGAGTTACAGGCTCAAGATTTGCAACCGGCGTAACGGCTCCGGTGCGCCCCACCTGAAACGAAACGGAAAGAAGTTTTGTTGTCGCTTCTTCGGCTTTGTACTTATACGCTATTGCCCATCGTGGAATTTTTGCCGTAAAACCCAATTTTTCCTGCGTTGTCAGGCTATTTACCTTAATAACAATGCCATCTGTGTCGAATGGCAGGCGTTTTCGTTCTGCTTCCCAATATGAAATAAATGATATAACTTCGTCAATATCACTGCATTTAGTTATGCTGTTGTGAACTTTTAAACCATACGCCGATGCTTGTTTAAGATTGTCGAAATGATTGTCAAAAACAGGGTCGTCAGTGAGTATGGAATAAAACAGACAATCTAATTTTCGGGAAGCAACTATTTTTGAATCAAGTAGTTTTAGCGTTCCTGCTGCGGCATTTCTGGGATTTGCAAACGGCGACAGATTATTATTTTCTCTGTCTTTATTGAGGTCGTTAAAAACGGCTCTTGGCATCACAACTTCGCCTCTTACGGTTAATTCCTGCGGAATTTTATTGCCGGACAAATTATGCGGTATCGATTTTATTGATTTGACATTCAGCGTAACATCATCGCCTTTAATACCATCGCCGCGGGTAATAGCGCGGAATAGTTTGCCGTTTCTGTAAATAATGCTGATTGATGCGCCATCGAATTTCAGTTCGCAAACATATTCTACATTTTCGTCCAATGCTTTCTTAATCCGCATATCGAAATCTCTGAGGTCGTGTTCGTTATAAGTATTTCCAAGCGATAGCATTGGATAATTGTGCTCAAACTGAACAAATTCGTTTTTATGGTCATTTCCAACGCGTTGGGTAGGGGAGTCGGCGCTTGCAAATTCAGGGAATTTTTTTTCAAGCGTTTCGAGTTCATGCAGCAACAGGTCATATTCAAAATCGGAAATAATAGGCTGGTTATTAATATAATAACGAATATTGTGTTCTTCTACTTCTTTCTTCAGTTTTTCAATACGTTCTTTTGCTTCGCCTGTTTTCATCTCTACAATTTTGTTTATTACTCGCTCTTTACTACCTCCGCCGGATTGACAAATGAGTAACCATGCGCATATTTTTTGGAGTAAAATTATGAATAAATTTCAAAATAATATTCAAACAGTTTCTAAATATTATCTTTGTAGCCTTATTTTTGTGAAATGGAAAATATTTTGAGGGAAAAGATTAAAGAAGCGGTTAAATCGCTGTATAACAGTGAAATTACTGATGAACTTGCAACGGTTAGCGATACGCGAAAGGATTTTAAAGGCGATTTTACTTTGGTCGTGTTTCCTTTGCTGAAATATTCGAAGGAAACGCCCGAAAAAACAGCAGCTGCAATAGGCGAATATCTTACAGATAATGTTGAGATTATCAGTGGTTTCAATGTCCTGAAAGGCTTTTTAAATATAGAAATATCCAATAAATACTGGCTGGAAAATTTCAGCGAAATGGCAAAAAACAACAATATTGCCAGCAGTTTTTTGTCCGAAAATCCGCAAACAATATTGATTGAATATTCGTCGCCAAACACCAATAAACCACTGCATTTGGGACACGTCAGAAATAATTTACTCGGATTTTCGTTATACCGTATTTTGTCGGGTTGCGGTCATAAAGTAATAAAAACCAATATTGTAAATGACAGAGGTATACATATTTGCAAATCGATGATTGCTTGGCAAAAGTTTGGAAACGGCGAAACACCCGAATCGAGCGGCATAAAAGGCGACCATCTTGTCGGCAAATATTATGTTTTGTTTGAGCGAAATCTGAAAACCGAAATAGCACAGTTGGTTAATTCGGGAGTTAGCGATGTTGATGCCCGCAATATGGCTCCTTTGATGAAAGGTGCGCGGGAAATGCTTTTGCGTTGGGAAGCAGGCGACAAGGAGGTGGTCGATTTGTGGAAAATGATGAACTCGTGGGTATATGCGGGATTTGATGAGACATATAAAAAACTCGGCGTTGACTTCGATATTATATATTATGAGTCGGAAACTTATATGCTCGGGAAAAAAATAGTCCTTGATGCGCTCGATAAAAACATTCTGTATCAAAAAGATGACTCGTCAATTTGGGCAGATATGACATCTGACGGACTTGACCAGAAACTGCTTCTTCGCTCTGACGGAACGGCGGTGTATATGACGCAGGATTTGGGAACGGCGGTTGAGCGATATAACACATATAATTTCGATAAGCATATATATGTTGTTGGTAATGAGCAGAATTACCATTTCGATGTTCTTAAAGCGCTGCTGAACAAAATAGGCTACGAGTGGAGTGCGGGATTGTTCCATTTTTCATACGGAATGATTGAACTGCCTGAGGGTAAGATGAAATCGCGCGAAGGCACTGTGGTTGATGCCGATGACCTTATTGAAGAGATGATTTCAACCTCGCGCGAAGTGTCGTTGGAGTTGGGCAAACTTTCCGATTTTAGCGAGGAAGAGAAGGAAGATATATTCAGACGTGTTGGCTTGGGTGCGCTCAAATATTTCATTTTAAAGGTTGACCCTAAGAAAAATATGACGTTTAATCCTGCCGAATCAATTGATTTTAACGGTAATACAGCGCCATTTATTCAATATACTTATGCACGTATAAAATCGATATTCCGTAAAGTTGAACAGTTGGAAATTGTCGAAGATACACAACTTTTAACCGATGCAACTATTTGTGATAAAGAGGTTTCGCTTATAAAAATGTTAAGAAAATATCCCGAAACCGTTAAAATGGCGGCTGCCAATTACAGCCCCGCACTGATAGCCAACTATTGCTACGACCTTGCAAAAGAGTTCAATCAGTTTTACCACGATTTTTCAATTCTTGGCGAAGACGATTTGTTGAAAAAGAATTTCAGAATATCGTTGGCACGCGTTACAAGCGAAGTGCTTAATTCGGGTATGTATATGCTGGGAATTGAAATGCCCGAAAAAATGTAATAAATATAATCAAGATATAATTAAAACATAATCAATATTTTAAAATGTTTGAAAGTTTAAGCGACAGGTTAGAAAAATCCTTTAAAATACTGAAAGGACAGGGACGTATTACTGAAATTAATATTGCCGAAACGCTCAAGGAAGTACGCCGAGCGTTGCTCGATGCCGATGTTAATTTCAAGATTGCCAAGCAATTTACCGATACGGTAAAACAAAAAGCGCTTGGGCAGGAAGTTCTTAAATCGGTAAATCCTTCGCAGATGATGGTTAAAATTGTTCACGATGAGTTGGTTCAACTTATGGGTGGCGATAAAACCGATATAAACATCAAAATCAATCCGTCAGTGATATTAATTGCCGGTTTGCAAGGTTCGGGAAAAACAACTTTCAGCGGAAAACTTGCAAGGTGGGTAAAGACAAAAAGGAGTAAAAATCCGTTGCTGGTTGCCTGCGATGTTTATCGACCTGCTGCTATTGAGCAACTTAAAGTGGTTGGCTCACAGGTAGAAACGCCCGTTTATACCGAAGCCGGCAATATGGACCCGGTGGCTATTGCGCGCAATGCCATAAAGGAAGCCAAGAAGAACGGGCACGATTTGGTTATCATCGACACCGCCGGTCGCCTTGCTGTTGATGAGGCAATGATGAAGGAAGTTGCAGCAATAAAACAGGCTGTTACCCCGAATGAAATACTGTTTGTGGTCGATTCAATGACCGGTCAGGACGCTGTTAATACTGCCAAGGAGTTTAATGACAGGCTTGATTTTAACGGAGTTGTCCTTACAAAATTTGATGGCGATACACGTGGTGGTGCGGCGCTGTCAATAAAGTCGGTGGTGAACAAGCCCATTAAATTTATCAGTTCGGGTGAAAAAATGGACGCAATAGATATTTTCTATCCGACAAGAATGGCTGACCGAATTTTGGGAATGGGCGATATAGTTTCTCTTGTGGAAAAGGCTCAGGAACAGTTTGATACCGAAGAAGCCAGAAAATTACAGAAAAGAATTGCCAAAGACCAGTTCGATTTTAATGATTTTATAACCCAGATACAGCAAATTAAAAAAATGGGGAATGTAAAAGATTTAATGTCAATGATTCCGGGAATTGGGAAGTCAGTAAAAGACTTGGATATTGACGACAACGCATTCAAAAGCATTGAGGCAATTATAAAAAGTATGACACCCGAAGAACGCTCTAATCCGATTGTGCTGAATGGCAACAGACGTAAAAGAATAGCCGCCGGAAGCGGAACCACCGTTCAGGAAGTAAATAAATTAATCAAGCAGTTTGACGAAACCCGCAAAATGATGAAAGTTGTAACAAAAACCGGCGCTATGCCAAAATTTATGACAAAAAGATAAAATATGAAATTAAACTTTTTAGGTATAACCAAAAAATTATTTAAATGAAAAACTTCTTAACCTTCTCGGCGATGGTCTGCACAATTTTGGCGGTTGCATTTACTTCTTGCAAAAAGGATACAACGGTTCGCATAGTAGAAATAACTTTAAATCAAACCTCTTTGCTTCTTGATTTAGGCGCATCGGAAACGCTTACTGCAATTGTAAAGCCAGATAATGCAACTAACAAAGAGGTAATGTGGAATTCGAGCGATGCCTCTATAATTTCTGTTGACGCATCTGGAAAAATTACAGCATTAAAAATGGGAACAGCAACCATTACCGTAACTACGACAGACGGCGACAAAACGGCTAACTGCGAGGTAACAGTAGTTACCGCTCTTGAGGTAACGGTAACAGGAATATATCAATACAAGGGTGTTGCGCACGAGCCTTCTGGCGATAACGTGACAGTAATAGCAGACAATGCAGTATTGACGGCAAATGTCGATTATACGTTATCATACGGCACCAATACCAATGCTGGAACGGCTACTGTTAAGGCTATTGGAAAAGGTATATATACCGAAAGCATGGGCACTGGAAACTTTACCATTGACAAGTGTCCTATTGCCGTTAAGGCTAACAATACGAGCAGGTCTATATGGGATGCCGACACCGAATTAACTTATACCATAACGCCCTCGCTCTTTGGCGATGACAAATTGAGCGGAGCGCTGATGCATGATGCAGTTATAAATACAGGCTTTTATGATATTAATCAAGGGACGCTTTCAGGTGGCAACAATTACCATATTACCGCTTTTACCGGTGGAAAAATTGAAATTTACTATTTCAAAGGAGACGGTTTGAGTAAAGCCACCGCCTATGAGATTGGCACGGCTGCGCAGTTGGCAAAATTAGCCGAATTTGTAAACGCAAGCAATTTAGATTTCAATGACAGATATTACAAACTTACCTCCGATATTAACCTGAACGTTGCCCCCTATAATAATATAGGCGCAGGCTGGACTCCAATTGGTATAGAAGAACAAACAGGCTTTGGTACCAATTACATTGGTTTTAGTGGTCATTTTGACGGAAACAGCCATAGGATTAGCGGGCTTTATATTCATAGCTCACTTAATTGTGCAGCACTGTTTGGTGTTATTTTAGATGGCGTCGTGCAAAATTTGGGCGTTGTGAACGTGGATATAATAGGTAGTTCTTATACTGGTGGCGTGGCTGGCTATGTTGTTAATAGCAGTGTAACCAACTGCTATACCACGGGTAAAATCAATGGTTCCGGTCAAGTAGGTGGTATGGTGGGCCAAATTTGCAACAGTAGCGTAACCAATTGCTATTCCACAAGCGAAGTTAACGGAGGAAGTATGGTTGGCGGCATAGCGGGTGCCGTTTCTGTTTTTAGTAGTGTAACCAATTGTTATTCCACAGGCGCAATTAGCAGTATATATGATGTTGGAGGTGTGGCTGGTCTTGTTTCCGGTGGTAGCAGCGTAACCAATTGTGTTGCGTTAAGCCCCAGTGTGAAATTTACAGTTACAAGAGCAGGGCGTGTAGCGGGTTTTCTTTTAGACGGCGGCACGCTAAGTAATAATGTGGCGTGGGAAGATATGGTACTTATAGATGGCAATAATATAAAAACAACAATTAACAATAGCAATGGCACAACAATTCATGGCGCAAATATTAGCACCACAGATACTAAATTGCAAAATACCTATACAACCGCATATCATGGCGTACCTTCATTCCGTTTGGGTTGGAGGTTTGGTGCAGACAACAATAATCCATGGAAAATAATCGTTGGAGGATACACGTTGCCGGTTCTCTATTGGCAAATTGCAGCACCCACCGTAATGCCACCGCATTTGTAGTAACACTACTCATCAAATAGAAGACTGTTAGTTATAAGTTACAAAAACCGAATTATTTTGCACTTAAAGACAAGGACGAATTGGACAATTAAGAGTTGAAAATTATGAGAGGTAAAAGTTTTTTGTGCAACTTGTAACATTTAACCAAAAAAAGTATTTTTGTGAGATAAAATTTAAAATTTATGACAGTATCAGCAACAATGAAGCAGCCGGAAACAGTTGCATTAACTTACGATAAAGCAAATCCTGTGGCAAAAAAGACATTGAATTTCTTTTTGTCGTTGGGAATTTTTCGAATACAGAAAACGGCAAAAAGTGAAATAGAAACAGGATTGGAAGAATATCGGCAAGGAAAATACACTGTTATCAATAAAGGCAAAAGAAAGGTTTCAGATGAATGACCATGCCAAAACACTGCGAATGACAGTAGTAGAGTTTTTTGAGACATTAGCATTAAATAATGATTTTATTTATGCTGTTGCTTATACCAATTCTTTTAAAAAGAATGTAAAACTTTGCTATAAACAGAATTTAGATTTAAACGAATTATATCAAGTCATTGCAAGTCTTGCAAAGTTGGAAACCTTACCGCCTAAAAATCACGTACATCATTTAACCGGTTATGGAAAAGAGCGAAAAGGCGAGAAGTTTATGGAGTGTCATATATCACCCGACTGGTTATTAATTTGGGTACAAAAAGACGATGAAATGATTTTGGTATTAACCAATACCGGCTCACATTCTAATATGTTTTAAAATTATAATATTATGTATAAAATAATTGACGGAAAAAATACAGCCGCTGAAATAAAGCGCGAAATCGCTTCGGAAGTTTTGAAAATTAAGCAATCAGGAGGAAAAATACCGCATCTTGCAGCAATTTTGGTTGGAAATGATGGCTCAAGCGAAACTTATGTGGCAAACAAAGTGAAAGATTGTTATGAAGTAGGCTTTAAATCAACACTTTTAAGATATGACGCTTCAATAAATGAAGATTTTTTGCTTGAAAAAATATCGGAATTGAATTCCGACAACGATATTGACGCTTTCATTGTTCAATTGCCGCTTCCAAAACATATCAACGAACACAAAGTTATAGAAGCCATTGATGCAAAGAAAGATGCCGATGGTTTCCACCCCGAAAATCTTGGCAAAATGATGATTGGCTTGCCGTGTTTTCTTCCAGCAACGCCTTCGGGAATTATCGATTTGTTGAAACGGTATGATATTCAAACCAAAGGTAAAAACTGCGTTATCGTTGGTCGAAGCAATATTGTTGGTCGTCCGTTAAGCGTGCTGATGTCGCAAAAAGGAATTGATGCTACCGTTACATTGACGCACAGCCTGACAAAAAATCTTAATGAAATAACTTTTGAAGCCGATATTTTAATTGCCGCACTTGGCTCGCCGCATTTTGTAAAAGCCGATATGGTTAAGGAAGGCGCTGTGGTTATTGATGTTGGCACAACCCGCATCTCATCTTCCGAAACTAAATCGGGATATAAACTTGTAGGCGATGTCGATTTTGAAAATGTGGCTCCAAAATGTTCTTATATAACGCCTGTTCCGGGCGGAGTAGGTCCGATGACTCGGGTTGCATTGCTGAAAAATACGCTGCTGGCAACTAACAAGTAGGAAGAAGCGGCGAAAAAAATTGAAGTTTTTCGTTGTAAAACATTTCATATTTGTTCATAACTGCAACATAATTCCATTAAAAATATCGTAAAAATTGTATTATTTTTGCAAAATACTTTTTGGTGATGGAAGAGGAGAAATTAGGTTACTCATCTGAAGAGGAAGCAGAGGCGCTGCAAGCAGTGCAAAAGTTTGAACGCATGAAGAAAAACAATGAACGTTGTTTCTTTGATGTGATTGAATTTGAATTGATTATAGATTATTACATTGAAAGTAATAATGCGGCAAAAGCATTTGAAGCAGCCGACTTAGCCTGCGAACAGCACCCAAATTCAACATCAATACAACTGCGTAAGGCAAAGGCGCTTCTCGACAAAGGCAGAGCCGTTGAAGCGCTAAGTTTGTTGAAAAAGTTGGAAAACATAGAAGCCGATAATTGCGAGTTATATATCTTGAAAGGAACGGCTTACTGCATACTTGGCGATGTTCAGGGGGCTATAAAAATGTTCGAAAAAGCCCTTGTTGCCGAACCCGACGAAACGGAATATATCTTATTTTCAATTACATCGGTGCTGCAAATTCAGAATTATTACAAGCAAATGATTCCGTATATGCTGAAACTCATTGAGATTGAGCCCGATTTTAAGGCTCATATATACGATTTGGCTTTTGCTTACGATAAGATTGACGATTACGAAAACAGCATAAAATACTACCTTGAATATCTTGAAGATGACCCGTTTTCCGACAGCGCGTGGTATAATCTCGGGATAACATACAACAAACTCGATATGTTCGACAAGGCTATGGAGGCTTATGATTTTGCGCTGGCTATCAATTCGCAAAATACCTTTGCGCTTTTTAATAAAGCCAACATACTCAATCATATAGAAGAATATGGCGAAGCAATTCAGGTGTATCACGAATACCTTGAAATTGAGCCCGACAGTTTTGAGGCAATGACCTATATGGCTGAATGTTACGAAAGAGCAGGCGATTTTACGATGGCTAAAAAATATTATCACGAAGCGCTTGATTTGGCTCCCGATTATGCAGACCCGTGGTTTGGACTTGGCATATTAGCCTTAGATTCAGACAAAACGGAAGAGAGTATCCTCTATTTTCGCAAGGCGGTGATGCTCGATGACGAAAATCCGGAATACTGGTATCTTTTAGGTCAGGCGCATATAAAAAACGAAGAGCCCAAAATTGCTTTGAGATGTTTTCGCGAAGCATTAAAGTTAAATGCCTACTGCAATGAGATTTGGGCTGATTTGGGTAAAATAATTTTCAACGAAAATATTGTTAAAAAAGCCATTCCGTATCTCGAAAAAGCATACAAAGTAACCGGCGATGTGCCCGGCATAAACTATCTTCTCGCCTCGCTGTATCTGCATCTTAAAATTAACGACAAGGCATACAGGCATTTAGCAACCGCCGTAAATATGGAAAAAGATGTATTTCAGGAATTTACCGAACTGTTTCCTGCAAACAAGATGACAAGAAAGATGAAAAAACTTTTTGTCGCCGACAACCAAAATTAATTTTTAAAGCATTAATGTTATGAAACCAATACTTCCATTCCTGCCCGAACGACCTGTAAAACCAAGAAAATCAGGCTTAACAATGGTTATGGACAAAGGTATGAGCGTAAGAGAAGCCGAAGATTTTGTGTCGGTTGGCAGCGAATACACCGACTTTGTAAAACTCGGCTTTGGAACCTCCATCATCACACCCGGTCTCGACAAGAAGATTTCGATTTACAAAAACGCAGGCATTATTCCATATTTTGGAGGCACCCTGTTTGAAGCCTTTATTGTGCGAAATATGTTTCAGCAGTATGTAGAACTTGTTGATAAATACGAAATTACATTAGTTGAAGTGTCCGATGGTTCTTATGAATTCGACCATAATAAAAAACTTGAGTACATAAGCCAACTGGCTGAATTTCGGACGGTAATTTCGGAAGTCGGGTCGAAAAAGGCAGACGTTGTTTACACGCCTGAACAGTGGGTTGATATGATGAAATCGGAACTTGAAGCAGGAGCGTTCAAAGTGATAGCCGAAGCAAGAGAATCGGGCACAACAGGAATTTTTAACGAAAACGGCTCTGTTAATAACGCTCTTATTGATGCTATCTCTCAAAGTGTTAGCCTCGATAATGTGCTTTGGGAAGCGCCATTAAAATCGCAGCAGGCTTGGTTTATAAAGCATTTTGGAACCAATGTAAATCTGGGAAATGTTGCGCCCAATGAAATTGTTTCACTCGAATCGCTGAGGCTTGGGCTTCGCGGCGATACATTCTTTCAGTTTTTGCCGAAAGATTTATTGTAAACCGATACCGATGCGAAAATTTGGACTTATAGGCTATCCTCTTACTCATTCATTTTCAAAGCAATACTTTTCTGATAAATTCATAAAAGAAAAAATATTTGATTGCAGTTATGAAAATTATCCTGTTTCGGATATTGAACAGGTAAAAGATATAATTGCCTCGACACCTGAACTTTGCGGATTAAATGTAACTATTCCGTATAAGACCAAAATTATCGGTTTGCTAAATTATATATCTAAAGAAGCAGATGAAATAGGAGCGGTTAATGTTGTGAAAATCAAAAAGATTGAAAATAAAATTTTGCTTCACGGTTACAACAGCGATTTTGTCGGCGTGTCCGATTCGTTAAAGCAATACATTGATAATGGCATTAAGTGTGCATTGATACTTGGAACAGGCGGAGCATCGAAAGCAGTATATTATGCGCTGAAACAGACAGGATTAACCGCACAATTTGTGTCGCGCGAAAAAAACGCCGGCGTTTTGACTTATGCCGAATTAACACCTGCTCTTTTAGCCGAAACGCAATTGATTGTAAACACCACTCCCTTGGGAATGTTCCCTGATATTGAGGCATTTCCAAATATCGATTACAGACAACTTGGCAGCAAACATATACTTTTCGACTTGGTTTATAACCCTGAAATGACGGCATTTCTAAAAAAAGGAGCAGAGCGGGGTTGCACAATAATTACAGGCTCAAAAATGCTTCATTCGCAGGCTGAAAAAGCATGGCAAATATGGAATGACGATTTGTTATGATTTATTTAAATATCAAAAAAATAAATTTGTACGCTTAAATATACAATGCAAAACACAGATTTCGAATATCTTAATAGTCTAAATGAGCCGCAGCGTAATGCAGCCATTCACACTGACGGACCTTCGTTGATAATTGCCGGCGCTGGTGCCGGAAAAACAAGAACTCTTACCTACCGGATTGCCCATTTGCTTCAAAACGGCGTGCCCGCATGGAATATTCTTGCGCTTACCTTCACAAACAGGGCGGCGCAAGCGATGAAAGAGCGGATTGCAAACATAATTGGCAGCGAAACAGCCCGATATTTGTGGATGGGAACTTTCCACTCAATTTTTGCAAACATTTTGAGGCGGGAAGGCGAAAAACTCGGCTACAAACCAAACTTTACGATTTATGACTCTGCCGATTCTAAAAGTTTGATACGCAGCATTATAAAAGAACTCAACTTGGACGATAATGTTTACAAACCAAATTCTATGGCATCGCGGATTTCGTCTGCAAAAAATAACCTTGTTACGTCAAATATGTATGCTGCCAACGGTGCAATGATTGAATATGACAAAATTAACAGAACGCCTTTATTTTCAGATGTGTATAGGACATACGCCGCTCGCTGTTTCAGTGCAAACGCAATGGATTTTGACGATTTGCTTTTGAATACCAACATACTTTTCAGAGATTTTCCCGAAGTGCTGGCAACGTATCAGGAAAAATTCAGATACGTGCTTGTTGATGAGTATCAGGATACTAACTACTCGCAGTATCTAATAGTTAAAAAACTTGCTGAACCTCAGCGTAATATATGCGTTGTTGGCGATGACGCTCAAAGTATATATTCGTTCCGAGGAGCAAGAATTGAGAATATTCTTGAATTTAAAAATGACTATCCCGAATATCGCCTGTTTAAACTTGAACAAAATTACCGCTCGACAAAAACGCTGGTGAAGGCAGCCAACAGCATTATTGCGAACAACGAAGGTCAGATTGAAAAAAATGTTTATTCGATGAACGAAACCGGCGAAAAAATTCAGGTGCTGCAAGCAATGACCGACACAGAAGAGGGGTTCAACGTTGCCTCCGATATTTTTGATAAACGACTGTCGTTGAGGCTAAACTGGTTCGATTTTGCAATACTTTACAGAACAAATGCCCAGTCGCGAATTTTTGAGGAAACGCTTCGCCGGAAAAATATTCCATATAAAATTTACGGAGGATTATCGTTTTATGAGCGAAAAGAAATTAAAGACATTTTGGCATATTTCAGAATGATAATCAATCCCGAAGACGAGGAAGCATTGCGGCGGTCGATTAATTATCCCAAGCGTGGCATCGGCGACACGACACTGGAAAAAATTATTGAATTAGCCCGAATGAACAAAATACAGGGCTGGACGGTGCTGTGCAATGCCGACAAATATCCCGAACATTTTAACTCGTCAACGGTAAAAAAACTTTTCGCTTTCAGGGATATTATCCTCAATTTCAGCGTTAATAAAGATAAAACAGACGCTTTTACCAAGGCACACGAGGTTGCTGTTGGTTCGGGAATAATGAAAGAACTGCGCGAAGGAAAATTGCCCGAAGAGGTAAGTCGGCGCGAAAATATGGAAGAACTTTTGAACGCAATCAAAGTGTTTACCGAAGCCGCTGCAACAAACGGCGAGCCCGACACTCTTGAGGCTTATATGGCAAATGTGTCGCTGCTTACCGACCAAGATAATGAAAAAGAGGAAGACCGCAACAAAGTAACCCTTATGACAATGCACTCTGCTAAAGGCTTGGAGTTTAAGCACGTATATATGGTTGGAATGGAAGATATACTTTTTCCATCGCCAATATCAACAGGCTCGGCGAGAGAACTTGAAGAAGAGAGACGGCTTTTTTATGTTGCGCTTACCCGAGCCGAGAAGCAAGCCACTTTAAGTTATGCGCTTAACCGATACCGTTGGGGAAATCTTGAGAAAAGTAATCCGAGCAGATTCCTCAGGGAAGTTGATGATGAATTTTTATATTATCCGCAAACAGGCGGCAAACCGTTTAATGCTGTTACAAATGCTGCCCAGCGACCTTCCATTGTACGCGAAGTGCCTAATACGATGCGCAGGCTTGTAAAAACCGAAACGCTGCAATCGAACTATCCTGTTGGCGAGGCTATGGAATTTGCCGAAGGTGACAAAGTGCATCACGAACGATTTGGAAAGGGCGAAATAATATCTATTGAAGGTGATGCTCCAAACACCACTGCATCAGTACGGTTCGAAGGCAACAACGTAAGAAAACTGCTGTTGCGTTTTGCCAAACTGAAGAAGGTGAATTAGCAATTTCCCATTAGCCGTTTTCAATAAATATCCACTTAAACTTCCTGTGCTGCCAATACTGCTTGGGCAATATCTACAACGGGTACTTGCGATAGTTGCCCAAAGGTCTTTTGACAGAGCGGACAGGCGGTTACAATCTTTTTAGGGTTGTGTTGGGTAAGCGCAGCAAGAGCCTCTTTGGTTATGGATAATTTCTTTTGGCGACTTAGAGATAACGTTCCCAAACTGCCTCCGCAACAAAGCGATTTAGCCTGTGCTTCAGGTATTTTCTGCAATGTTCCCAGTTTTTTAAGCAGATTTCGCGGTTGACGGTAAATGCCCGAGCCGCGCCCAAGTTCGCATGCGTCGTGATATACCCATTCTTCAGTGCCT
>Ga0082212_10008230_pt1 | contig 13659 bp, 10 predicted proteins | sample TergutNt197P3_FD_71548 | JGI IMG/M metagenome (GOLD analysis project Ga0082212, IMG submission 71548) | Neocapritermes taracua P3 segment gut microbial communities from Petit-Saut dam, French Guiana - Nt197 P3 | ecosystem: Host-associated > Arthropoda: Insects > Digestive system > Gut ... | reverse complement strand
GCGCCGCCGCTCGGTAGCTGCTGTTATTTCGTTAATTAAGGAGCTTACGCCGTTTCGAGCGGCACGGAAACAATATCTCTGCAGCGGCCGCATTTTGTCTCTATGCCGACGCACCCGCATCCTTCCGCAACAACGTCGAACAAACGCCGCTTGCAGCGGGGACAGGGTACCGGCGTTCTGCACTGGTTCTCACAAGAAATCGCGTCCGGCGCATTGGTTTGCTCTCGGCACATACATATTTTTTTCATCATTTCCATTTTCCTTTCCATTTTTGTCTGACTTGCGTTTTGACGTGTTATCCGCATATTTTCGGAGTGTACGTCGATTTTTTCTTGTTTATTCGGTTTTCACTCCTATAATTTGGATTTGATAGGATTGTAACACGCGACAAAAGTACTTGTCAATACTTTTTGGAAATATTTTTTATTTTTTTTGATCAAAATGATAAAAAATGTAATCTTTGCAGCGATTTTTTTTAATAACAATCATAATATATCAAAATGGATCCCAGAGTGGAAAAATTCATGGCTCATATAAAAGCCAAAAACCCCGCTGAACCTGAATTTCATCAGGCAGTTCAGGAAGTAGTTGAATCGTTGATTCCCTTTGTTGAAGAAAATACCAGGTACAAACACGCCAAGATACTGGAACGTATGGTGGAACCGGAACGGATCGTTATCTTCCGCATACCATGGATCAATGATAAAGGCGAACCGGAAATCAACCGGGGTTATCGCATCCAGATGAACAGCGCCATCGGTCCCTACAAAGGCGGGATACGGTTTCATCCGACAGTAAACCTGAGCATCCTGAAATTTCTGGCTTTTGAACAGACTTTGAAAAACAGCCTGACCACGCTTCCGATGGGCGGCGGTAAAGGCGGTTCGGATTTCGATCCCAAAGGCAAATCGGATAACGAAGTGATGCGTTTCTGTCAGAGTTTTATGACCGAACTGTGGCGGCACATCGGCTCCGACTGCGATATACCTGCCGGCGACATTGGCGTTGGCGGACGCGAGGTAGGCTATATGTACGGACAGTACAAGCGCATCAGAAACGAATTTACGGGCGTGTTTACCGGCAAGGGCATTGAGTGGGGCGGCAGCCTCATGCGTCCCGAAGCAACGGGTTACGGCGCTGTTTACTTTGCCGAAGAAATGCTCAAAACACGCGGCGATTGCATCAAAGGCAAAACGGTTGCCATTTCCGGTTCAGGCAATGTGGCGCAATATGCAACGGAAAAATGTATCCAGTTGGGCGCTAAGGTGGTTACCCTTTCCGATTCCAACGGCGCCGTTTACGATCCCGACGGTATTGACCGCGCCAAATTAGATTATGTGATGGAATTGAAGAACCAAAAGCGTGGTCGTATCAAGGAATACGCCGAAAAATACGGCTGTGAATATATGGAAGATCAGCGTCCATGGAGCGTCAAATGCGATATTGCCATGCCCAACGCCACCCAAAACGAACTCGACGCCAACGACGCCGGAATGTTGCTGTCTAATGGCTGCGTCTGTATTTCGGAAGGCGCCAACATGCCTTCGACGCCCGAAGCCGTCCAGCTATTCCAGAATGCCAAAATACTGTACGCTCCCGGAAAGGCGTCCAATGCAGGTGGCGTTTCTACTTCTGGATTGGAAATGACGCAAAACTCAATGCGTCTGCCCTGGAATCGCGAAGAAGTGGACGAAAGGCTACATTCCATCATGAGGAACATTCATGCCGCCTGCGTCAAATACGGTACTGATGCTTCGGGGTACATCGATTATGTGAAAGGCGCCAATATCGGAGGTTTTGTGAAAGTAGCAAATGCCATGATGGCGCAGGGATACGTGTAGTATCGTCATTGCGAGGAACGAAGCAATCCGGAAAAACCACCGGATTGTTTCGTTTCGCTCGCAATGACGTCAAAATATAAAGTAGTATGACAAATATCAGAGTGGCTGTTGTTGGATACGGCAATATAGGGAAATGTGCGGTTGAGGCAATTCGTGAATCGCCCGATATGGAACTTGCGGGGGTGGTACGCCGCAAAAGTACGGCAGGCAAGGTTCCTGTCGAGTTGGCGGATGTATTTGTGGCGAGCGATGTGAAGGAACTTGGGAAAGTGAACGTTGCGCTGCTGTGCGGTCCTACCCGCAGTATCCCCGAAACGGCAGAGCAATACCTCGCATTGGGAATCAATACGGTGGACAGTTTCGACATACACGGCGACGCCTTGTGGAATCTCCGTCAGCAGTTGGATAAGGCTGGAAAGACGCACAATGCGGTATCTATCATATCGGCAGGCTGGGATCCCGGCAGCGATTCGGTGATACGTATCCTGATGGAAGCAATGGCGCCCAAAGGAATTACCTATACCAACTTTGGACCGGGCATGAGCATGGGACACACGGTAGCCGTAAAGTCGAAAGCAGGCGTTCGCAACGCCCTTTCGATCACCATTCCCACCGGTACGGGCGTACATCGCCGGATGGTATATGTGGAGCTGGAACCAGACGCCGATTTCGCCGACGTGGAACAGGCAATCAAAACCGACGCCTATTTTGCCAGGGATCACACCATAGTAGCACAGGTGGATAACGTGGATAACCTGATCGACATGGGGCACGGCGTATTGATGGAACGAAAAGGAGTTTCGGGCGTTACGCACAACCAGATGTTCGAGTTCCGCATGAAGATCAACAATCCGGCGCTTACTGCGCAAATCATGACAGCATGTGGACGCGCTACCATGCGCCTGCAACCCGGAGCATACACCATGCCCGAAGTTCCGGTGATGGATCTGTTACCGGCGGACGACCGCGAATCATTGGTGAAGAGATTGGTGTAACAAGAATTAGCCGGTTGAGGCACACGAAATAAAAGACATATCTATTTCATCTACCACGAGTTACGCTAAGGATTTACTCGAGGTCGTTTGGCTTTGTCTTACGGGGGAATGTAATATCAATTTAATATATCAATATGAAAACCTTTTTTTCAAAAACAATCCTGTTTGCCGGAAGTATAATTTTTGCTTTTTCGACAACAAATTTGGCTCAATCCACCCTTCATGTCATCAAAGTAAAAAAGCCGAAAGACACGCATGAACTTTTCCGCTACACGGGCAGGGACATTCCCATCATCAGCGGACATCGGGGAGGTATCGTCAAAGGCTTCCCCGAAAATTCCATCGAAAGTTTTGAAAATACGTTGAAACATACGCCCGCTTTTTTTGAAATTGACCCGCGACTGACCAAAGACGGCGTTATCGTGTTGATGCACGACGCTACGCTCAACCGCACCACCAACGGCACGGGAAAAGTTTCGGATTATACATATAAAGAATTGCAGCAATTCCGTTTGAAAGATGTGGAAGGGAATGTAACCGGTTTCCGCATTCCCACGTTGGAGGCGGTTATCGAGTGGGCGCGCGGCAAAACCATCCTGAATTTAGACATTAAAGATGTGCCGCCCGAAATGTATGTCGCTATCATCAAACGCATGAAAGCCGAGGCATTCGTGATGCTGACCGTGCACAATCCCGAACAGGCCATGTATTATTTCAGGGAAATACCTTCCGTCACATTTTCGGCGCATGTATTGACCGAAGAAGCCTTTGAATCCTACGACAAATCCGGTTTTCCGTGGAAACAGTGCCTTGCTTTCATCGGTACAAGGGTGAAACCCGAAAATCAGGAACTGTACCGGCTGATTCATTCGCGGGGCGCTACCTGCATGATTTCGGCTGCGCCAACGTATGACAAGTTGCCGGATATATCGGAACGCAAAAAGGCATATATAGAGGTTTTCAATGATGGGGCGGACATTCTGGAATCCGACCTGCCGATAGAAGTTGCCGAAGCCGTAAAGTCAATAATGCCAGCCAAGTCAAAGAAAAAGAAATTTTTTGGTACGGTGGCTGTAAAAGAATAGAATATGTCAAAAGTAGAACAGGCATTAAAATCAGCGCGTGAAACACGTGCATTACAAATCGGAGTAAACGTCCTGAACCAATTTCCGGCGATGTTTGCAGAACAGTTTCCGGCGAAAAAAGCCATTATCATAGCCGACGCAACTACTTATGAAGTAGCGGGAAAAGCGGCGTCGGAATTTCTTCGCAATGCAGGCATAGCGCAGGATGAGCCTTTTGTGTTTACCGACGCTGACCTGTACGCCGAATATTCATATTTTGAACAATTGGAAAACGTTCTGCTTCAAACCGATGCTATTCCTGTTGCCGTAGGTTCGGGTACGATTAACGACTTGACCAAATTAGCCGCCCACCGCGCGGAACGACCTTACATCTGCGTAGCCACCGCCGCCTCAATGGATGGATATACTGCCTTTGGAGCGTCGATTACATACCGCGGTAACAAGCAAACTTTTACCTGTCCCGCGCCGCAGACAGTGTTGGCCGATATTGAGATCATCCGCAAGGCTCCCGCCGAATTAACCGCTTCGGGTTATGCCGACCTGTTCGCCAAAGTTCCGGCAGGCGCCGATTGGATATTGGCAGACGAATTAGGTGTAGAAGCCATTGATCCAACCGCTTGGTCGATTGTGCAGGACGGTTTGCACGACGCTTTGGCATATCCTGACGGAGCGCGTACAGGGGAAGTTGAGGCCATCACGCCGTTGGTCGAAGGATTGATGCTGGGCGGTTTTGCGATGCAGTGGTCGCGAACGAGCCGTCCCGCATCGGGCGCAGAGCATCAGTTCAGCCATCTCTGGGACATGGAGCATCATACGCACAACGGGAAAGCGCCTGCGCACGGGTTTAAGGTGGGAATAGCCACGCTGTATATTTCTGCTTTGTACGAACAATTATTGAATCATCCCATTGAACAGCTTGATGTAGCAGCATGTTGCGCACAGTGGCAGGAGTGGGAACAACAGGAGGCGCGTACTAAAGCAATGTTTTCGGGTACGGATTTTCTCGAAACGGCATTAACCGAAACGCGCGCCAAATATATTTCAAAGGAAGATTTAGCCAAACAGTTGGAAACATTGAAAGCAAAATGGCCGGTCATCAAAAATCGTCTTACCAAACAGTTGTTGCCGTCTGCTGAAGTGAAGCGTCGTCTGCAATTGGTTGGTGCGCCCGTTGATCCTGAAAATATCGGCATCACCAAAGCCCGCCTTCGCAACAGTTTCCTGCGGGCGCAACATCTACGCCGCCGTTTCACCATCCTTGATGTAGCGGTGCGTACCGGTTGTCTTGACTTGTGGTTAAAAAAGATATTCGGAAAAGATTAAAAAGAAACAGTATATTTGCAGTGAAATAGAAAACAAATAAATATTGTATGTTATGTACAATGGCAGAAAATTACCTGTTGGAATTCAGGATTTTGAGAAGTTGCGTGCCAGCGATTGTTTATATGTAGACAAATCGGTGTATGTCTACCAAATGACAAGAGAGTCGTGGCCGTATTTTCTCGGTCGTCCGCGTCGCTTTGGCAAAAGCCTTTTGCTTTCTACCCTGAAAGCCTATTTTCTCGGGAAAAAAGAACTTTTTGAAGGTTTGGCGATTGCCGGGTTGGAAAAAGAATGGATAGAATATCCTGTGTTCCATTTGGATATGAATGTGGAAAGTTATATTAATCTTGAATCGCTGTATTCGGCATTAAATACCAATCTGAACATATTGGAAGAAAAATGGGGTAAAAATGAACATGACGAAACTCCCTCCGCTCGCTTCCTAAGCCTGATTCGTCGCGCAAACGAACAAACCGGCCGTAAGGTGGTGGTTTTGATAGACGAATACGATAAGCCCCTGCTTGGCACGATGGACAACCTGAACGTGAATGACGAAATCCGTAATGTTTTGAAGGGTTTTTACGGTATTCTGAAAAGCGCTGACGCTTATTTGCGTTTTGTGTTTCTGACCGGCGTAACCAAATTTTCAAAAGTTAGCGTTTTCAGCGATTTGAACCATTTGGCGGATATTAGTTTAGACAAAAAATATGCCGGTATCTGCGGTATTTCAGAAACAGAACTTACTGATTTTTTTGAACCTGAAATCAATGTTTTGGCTGATGAACTCGGTAAAACTTACGATGAAACGCTTGGCGAATTGAAGAAACGGTACGATGGTTATCATTTTTCAGAAAAAAGCGAAGGTATGTATAATCCGTTCAGTTTGTTGAGGACTTTTGCAGAAGGAAGATTACGCGATTACTGGTTTGAAACCGGCACGCCTACTTTTCTGGTTCGGATGTTGAAAAATATAGAATTTGATATACCGACTCTGGAAAAAGACGTAACCATTCCATCACGCGCCATAACTGAATACAAGGTTGAAAGCGCTAATCCGACGCCTCTGCTGTATCAAAGCGGTTACCTGACCATTAAGGCTTACGACGAACGTTATGATGAATATATATTAGGTTTCCCCAACGAGGAAGTCAAATATGGTTTTTATAATGAATTACTCCCGGCGTACATGCCGAAAACAGACATTCTGAGCGAGTTTTATGTAGGACATTTTATCCGTGATTTACAGGCGGGTAATGTGGAAGGTTTTATGACCCGTTTGAAAGCCTTTTTTGCCGGAATCCCCTACGAACTCGACAACAAAACCGAAAAACACTACCAAACTGTATTTTACCTGTTGCTCAAACTGATGGGGCAATTTGTCGATGCTGAACCGCGCAGTTCTGCCGGCAGAGCCGACGCCGTTGTTAAAACCGCCGATGCTGTGTATGCGTTTGAATTTAAACTCACCGGAAACGCTACAGCCGAAGACGCCCTGAAACAAATTGACGAGAAGGGTTATCTGATTCCTTTCACTTCCGGAAATAAAAAATTAGTGAAAATAGGAGCGGAATTCAGCACGAAACTGAGAGGATTGAGCCGCTGGTTAGTAAGCGAAGGATAATCAACACGCAAACCTGAAACTTGAAACCATGAACAACATGTCGCCCGAAACGGCAAAAAGATTCAAATACTGGCAAACGCGCACCATCATTGCGACGATGGTCGGTTATGCTTTTTTTTATTTTGTGCGCAAGAATTTCAGTTTCGCAATGGTAGGGCTGAACAACGATTTTGGAATCAGCAAAGGCGACCTTGGGCTCGTCATTACGCTCAACGGTCTGATATACGGTTTCTCGCGTTTCACAAACGGACTGTTCGCCGACCGCCTCAACGCGCGGTGGTATATGTCCATAGGACTGTTTCTCTGTGCAGTAGCCAACATTGCATTCGGTTTCGGAGCCGACGTCAGCGCCCTCGTTACCGGACAGAGTAGCGGCAGCCAGTTCACCAATACGCTTGTCCTCTTTATGGGCATCATGTGGACGATTGTCGGTCTGTTGCAGGGCAGCGGATTCCCGCCATGCGCCCGCCTGCTGACGCATTGGATACCGCCCGGCCAGCTTGCAACAAAAATGTCGGTATGGAACACCTCTCATTCCATCGGGGCGGGATTGGTGGTGATACTCTGCGGCTACATCATGGGCAACATGGGTATGGGCGCTGACCATTACGGAGCGTGGAAGTGGTGTTTCTGGATTCCGGCAGGTATAGCCCTGCTGGGTTCAGTGTTCCTCTTCATCACTCTGCGCGACACTCCGTCATCAGTCGGCCTGCCTGAAATTCCCGGCACCGAAAGTAAAGTGAAACCGGAGAGCAAGAACGTGGAATATAAAAAACTCCTGCGCCGCAAGGTTTTCGGCAACAAGTTTATCTGGATACTTGCCTTCGCCAACTTCTTCGTCTATGTGGTGAGATTCTTTATATTAGACTGGGGACCGATGCTTCTACACGAATCCAAACACATCCCGATACAGCACAGCGGATGGCTTGTGGCGCTGTTTGAGTTATCGGGAATCGCCGGTATGCTTGTCGCCGGATGGGCAACCGATAAATATCTGCGCGGGCGGGCGCACCGTGCCTGCGTCTTCTGCATGACAGGCGCCGCGCTGTTCATGACCCTGTTCTGGATTACGCCGGAAACTGCGCCCAGATGGACACTGTTCATTACGCTCGCATTTTCAGGCTTTTTCATCTACGGACCGCAGGCGCTTATTGGCATAGCAGCCGCCAATCAGGCTACCAAAAAGGCTGCGGCAACGGCAAACGGAGTAACAGGTATTTTCGGCTATGCCAGCGTACTCGTATCGGGTTGGGGGCTTGGCAAGGTATCCGATCTTTACGGATGGGACCCTGTTTATCAAATCGTTATCGGGATGTCCATCATAGGTATATTCATTTTTCTGACGATGTGGAACGCAAAAGCGCACGGATACGATGATGAAGTAAAATAATAAAAAATTTATTGTGATGAAGAATAATCTGATTATTTTAATGTTGGCTGTGGCATTTCTAAGTTCAGCATGTCAAAACAGCAAAAAGAAAGGCGACGATTCCATTACGGTTGCCTGCTATTATTTTCCGAATTACCACACAGGCGATATGCGTAATGAAGCGGCTAAAGGCTCGGGCTGGTCGGAATGGGAATTGGTAATGGAAGCCCGTCCGCGTTTTGAAGGACATCAGCAGCCAAAAGTTCCGTTATGGGGATACGGCGATGAGCGCGACCCGTCAGTGATGGCGCAAAAGATTGACGCTGCGGCAGACCATGGAATCGACGCTTTTATTTTCGACTGGTATTATTATGATGATGGCCCGTTCCTCAATAAATGCCTTGATGAAGGATTTTTGGAAACGCCCAATACGAACAGGATAAAATTTTCGTTGATGTGGGCGAATCACGACTGGCTGGAATTACATCCGTACACGCATGGAACGGAACGTCAATTGCTTTATCCGGGAAGGGTAACCCCTGAAACCTACGAAAAAATATGCGATGTTGTTATCAATGAATATTTTACAAAACCCAATTATTGGTTAATTGACGGGAAACCCTACTTTTCTGTTTACGACATTCAAAAGTTTGTAGAAAATTTCGGTTCTTTGGAAGCAACTAAGGCAGCGATGGATGAAATGCGGGAAAAAGCGATTGCCGCAGGTTTGAAAGGAGTACATTGGAATCTGGTCGTCTGGGGAAATCCGGTGCTTCCTGTGGAGAAAGTACCGGAAAATGTGCAGGAATTATTAAATGTATTAGGCTTTGATTCGGCAACTTCATACGTATGGATACATCATGTTGCATTGCGGGAAACCAAAAATGATTACAACAGCATCAGGGATACCTATATGGCTCATTGGGATAAGGCTGAAAAAGAATACGGAACGCCTTATTTTCCCAATGTAACCATGGGTTGGGATTCAAGTCCGCGTACCGATCAAAAAAAGGATTGGCAAGCGAATTACGGCTATCCTTACACCGGTATCATCATCAACAATACCCCCGAAAATTTTAAGACCGCTTTACAAATGGTGAAAGACCGCATGACGGCACATCCCGACAGTCCGCGCATCGTTAATATCAACTGCTGGAACGAATGGACTGAAGGAAGTTACCTGGAACCGGATGTCATTCATGGGATGCAGTACTTGGAGGCTGTGAGGGATGTTTTTGGAGTAAAGAATGGCTGTTATTAAGGTTTTAGAGTTTTGACAATGTCTATTTCTGATTTGTGAAAATTTTCTCTTTACTTGTGCATAAAAATCCGTACTTTTGTGCTTTCAGTTTAGAATCATCAAATGAAATCAGAAAATCAACCGGTTTGGTATAAGGGAACCAGTGTCAATGAGACAGTTGAGCGATTTACTGTGGGGCGCGACAGAGAAATGGACATGTATCTGGCGCGGTTCGACGTGATGGGAACCATGGCGCATATCCGTATGTTGCAAAGCATCGGGCTATTGACTAACGAAGAACTGCCCGTACTTGAAGAGGAATTGCGCGTGATTTACCGGCGCATATTGGACAACGATTTTTGTATTGAGGATGGAGTTGAGGACGTACATTCGCAGGTGGAACTGATGCTTACCCGTAAGTTGGGCGATGCAGGCAAGAAAGTACACAGCGGGCGTTCGCGCAACGATCAGGTGCTGGTGGATATTAAGATGTATATTCGTCACGAGATTGAAGAAATCGTCAATGCCGCCGGTCGTTTGTTTGAAGTGTTGATTGCGCAAAGCGAACGTTACCGGGATGTGCTGATGCCCGGCTACACTCATTTGCAGGTGGCTATGCCCTCGTCGTTTGGGTTGTGGTTTGGCGCATACTCCGAAAGCCTTACCGACGATCTCCGGCTGATGCAGGCCGCATGGCAGGTAGCCAACCAAAATCCGCTTGGATCGGCGGCAGGTTACGGCTCCTCGTTCCCGCTCAACCGCACGATGACTACCCAACTGCTGGGGTTCGACGACCTGAACTACAACGTGGTGTACGCACAGATGGGACGCGGCAAAACCGAAAAAACCGTTGCATTCGCCATGTCGTCCATTGCCGCCACACTGGCGCGTTTCAGCATGGACGCCTGCCTGTACATAAGCCAGAATTTCGGGTTCATCAGCCTTCCCGACGAACTGACCACCGGTTCGAGTATCATGCCGCACAAGAAAAACCCCGACGTATTTGAACTCATCCGCGCGAAATGTAACCGGATACAAGCCTTACCCAACGATATTACCTTGCTGGTGAACAACCTGCCGTCAGGTTATTTCCGCGACATGCAGATTCTGAAGGAAATACTTTTCCCTGCCTTTGTGCAGATGAAGGATTGTATCGACATGCTGGCCTGCATGGTTGAACGAATTACCGTTAACCGTAATATTCTTGACGACGACCACTATCGTTACCTGTTCAGCGTGGAAGCGCTCAACGAAAAGGTATTAAGCGGCACACCTTTCCGCGACGCCTATAAAGAGATAGGTATGGCTATTAACAAAGGACAGTTTGACCCTGTAAAAAAGGCGGAACATACCCACGAGGGTAGTATCGGCAACCTGTGTAACGACAGGATACAGGCAAAAATGGCGGCTGTTCTCAAAGGTTTTTCGTTTGATAAGGTGAATAAATCTTTGAGTGAGTTGATGCTTTAAACAGGTGAAAAGAAAAATTTTCGTAAGTTTGCAAAAATATTTAAGGTAACAAGTATAAATGCAAAAATATTCTGTAAATCAGCAGCTTATCGAAACTGTTTTGGCGTGGGTCAGAGCAGGAGAGGTGGCTATTCCAGAGATACAGCGACCGTTTGTTTGGGACAGTTCAAAGGTTCGTGACCTGATGGACAGTCTGTATCAGGGCTATCCTGTCGGTTACCTGATTTCTTGGAAAAACCCCGATGTGCGGCTAAAGGACGGTAGCCTCAGCGAAGGGAAAAAAATCCTGATTGACGGACAACAGCGAATTACAGCGTTAACAGCGGCTATACTTGGTCAATATGTCATTAACAGCACGTATGAACGGGTAAAGATAAAAATAGCCTTTCATCCCGTTAACGAAAAATTTGAGGTGCAAAATCCTGCTATTCTGAAAGATAAAACATGGTTGCCGGATATTTCAAAAGCAATTAACGGCGACCTTTTTGAAATAGCCGATCAATACTTTGAACTCAACCCCGAGGCTGATAAAAAACATGTCCGTGTCGCGCTGTCTAACTTAATCAACATTCCCAAAAAGCAAATCGGATTGATTGAACTCGCATCAGATTTGGATATTGATATTGTTACGGAAATTTTTATCCGCATCAATTCAAAAGGCGTAGTGCTAAGTCAAGCGGATTTTGCCTTGAGTAAAATTGCGTCTAATACAACATACGGTGGAAACGAGCTTCGGAAAACGATTGATTATTTTTGCCATTTGGCTGTTGCGCCCGAATTTTACAGACACATTGTCGATAACGACGTGGAATTTACCCAAACCGATTTCTTTCGTCAGATGGAATGGCTGAAAACAGAGAATGATGACCTGTATAATCCTGATTATCACGATTTAATTCGTGTCGCTTTTACTTCTCAATTCAATCGTGGTAAACTTTCCGACTTGGTGAGTTTACTTTCGGGTAGAAACTTTGAAACAAGAACTTTTGAAGATAGCATTGTTGAACAGTCATTTGCAACATTCAAAATGAGTGTAAGCAAGTTCATCAATGAAACTAACTTCAAACGTTTTCTGATGATTATCAAATCTGCGGGATTTATTTCGCCCAAGCTTATTCGTTCGCAGAATGCACTGAACTTTGCCTACATTGTTTACCTTAAATTAAAGGAATTGGGCTATCCTGAAACGAACATCGGACGATATGTTTGTCGCTGGTTAGTCTATTCGATATTGACGGGACGTTATTCCGGTTCTCCCGAAAGTAAATTTGATTACGATATTAAGCAGATTTCATACAGAGCCTTTGAAGATATACTAAAAGAACGGGAAGAAGCCGAACTTTCGGACGCATACTGGAATGCGTCGCTGCCCCAAAGTCTGGATACTTCCGTAGCGAGCAGTCCGTATTTTCTTATTTTTCTCGCCTCCCAAGTCAAATCCAACGACAAAGGTTTTCTGTCCAAAGATATTTTGGTGCGTGACCTGATTGCAGAGCGCGGCGACATTCATCATCTGTTTCCCCGCGACTACCTGAAAAAGAACGGTCTTGACCGCAGTAAATACAACCAGATTGCCAACTACGTGTACATGCAATCGGAAATAAATATTAAAATCGGAAACAAACCGCCGAAAGAGTATTTTGGTTTGATCCAAAGTCATATACAAAATATCAATCCGCAAATAAGTGGCATTTCTACTGAAACGGAACTGTTGGATAATTTGCGGATGAATTGTGTTCCGATTGAGATAACAGGAATGGAGTTGCGGGATTATCAGGAGTTTTTGGCAATGAGAAGGAAGTTGATGGCGGAGAAAATCAGGGGGTATTATGAAGGAATATAGTAAATAATTTGGTTATTATTATGTCAAAATCTCGAGAATATCTGAATTTTACCATAAAAAAATTGTATGCTTTATCAGGCAATCAATGTGCATTTCCTGATTGTATGGTAACTTTTATCAATCCTGATAGCGAAACTAATAAATCAAATATTTGTCATATTGAAGCAGCTGAATCGGGTGGGCAACGCTATAACCCCAATTCGACGGATGAATATCGAAGAAGTTATGATAATTTGCTTCTACTATGTCCAAACCATCATAAAGAAACAGATGAAGTGAGTATATATACGGTTGAAGTTCTTCGAGATATGAAAAGAATACACGAAGATAAAATCCGAAAATTACTGTCAGAACAAAATATCCTTACAAAGTATCCTTCAGCATTGAATACGGTAATTTCGCAACTTGGAAGAAAAATCTTTGAAACGCCAGAAACAAACGATCCTGAAAATGCGCCTAATCCGGAACATAAAATTTCACATAATAATATTATTCGCTATAAGCCTGTTATACAATCGTATGCTGCTTATCAGGGGAAATTAAACAAAATCTACGGGGAAATTGAAAAATACGGTTCTTCCCAAAAAGAAGTCATTTTAACAAATATTAATACATTATATCTCAAAGAAAAAGGAAAATATCAAACATTTGGTGAAGTTAGAGCAAATGCCGACAATATCATTGAAAGCATAGAAAAAAGGTTATGGGAATTAGTTGATAATTCGAGTAATAAAGTTGATTTATTCTATGAAGCCATAGATATGAGCATATTGATCATATTGGTTGATGCTTTTATGCGTTGTAACATACTTGAAGAACCACCTGATCCATGATAGTAAGTAAAAATACAAACCCGGAAAGAGACCTCTATT
>Ga0082212_10008229_pt1 | contig 13659 bp, 8 predicted proteins | sample TergutNt197P3_FD_71548 | JGI IMG/M metagenome (GOLD analysis project Ga0082212, IMG submission 71548) | Neocapritermes taracua P3 segment gut microbial communities from Petit-Saut dam, French Guiana - Nt197 P3 | ecosystem: Host-associated > Arthropoda: Insects > Digestive system > Gut ... | reverse complement strand
ATTTTCTTCGCCATCCCGCGGCATGTATCGGAACCGCAGGCGCCGCAGTCTATCGTCCGCTCCTCGTCTGTATATTTGTCGAGCATCTTGAATGCCATGTCGACGTCTTTATCATCGATTACAGGATATTCCGTATCGATCGTCTCGTATTCACGCAGGAAATCCGAGAGATTAAATTCACTGTCATATTTGTTATAAAGCTCTTCAAAGTATTCTTTTTTATGCTTGCCGATCACAGCTTTTCTTTGTTTGCTCATAGATTTATCTATTTCAAAGATGCTCCGGTCGTGTGAAGTCGCGGGCCCTACGTTACAGCCCTCCAGACAGTTCAGCACATCAAATACTTCGGGAAGATTATCCTCCTCCGTTACCGCGTATTTATCCAGTTTTTCGTAAACGTTGTAGCCTTCCGCTTTTGTGATATGAATATTTTTGCCAAGGAAAAACTCTATGTTTTCTTTGAGGCCTCCGGGCATTGGGAACAAAGAACCGAGGCCGCTTTCCGGATGATCGAAATCAGTCTCCTCCTCCGGAAGCTCTATATTATTTTGCTCCATATAATTGGCCAGATTGGTTATAGTTACATTGTACTGAGCCAGATTGGTGCTCGAAAACTCATTCGATTTCGCAATACACGGTGAAATGGCGGCAATCCTGTCTTTGACGCCGTTGTACTTTTTCATGTAGATAGACGCGCAGGCCATGGGGCTCTGTACCGGGGACAGGAACGGGAGAAGGTCCTGACGATACATCTCGCAATAAGTCACGATCGCGGGACAGGGCTGAGTGATAAGCGATTTGGGGCTATATTTTTGGATATAACGTACATATCCCCATATACAGATATCGGCGCCCAGCGATACGTCATAGATTTTGTTCACACCCAGGCTTTTCAGCCAGGTAAATACTCTTTTGTAATCCGGTATATTTGTCCTGATCGACGGGGCGGATATCAGCGATATCGGCGCGCCTTTTGCTAAATCTTTAAAGAACAGGTCGGTATCATCCACGTAAGTCCTGGATCTGTGCGCGCATACCGAAACGCATCTGCCGCATGTAATACACCTGGATTGATCGACTTTGACCTTTATATTGCCTTCCTCATCCTGATAGGTAATATTGGCCATTTCCATAGGGCATTTGCGTACGCACTTATTGCAGCCCGTACAAAGGTCGATGTTCGTTATTATTATTTCTGCCATATTCCCCCTAAGATAAATCCTTCAAAAAAAGGATAATTACTTAAAACTTTTCTCAGTAAACCAATTATAACAAATTTTCTAATAAATTTCACGGTTTTTAGCATCGCCTATGATTTGGCCTCGTACAAAGCCTGCCATCGTCTTTTGTGCTCGCTGGACCGATGAAATTTTTCTATTATTTCGAGACTTGCCAAATCGGTTTTTCCGGTGAGAATGTATTCATCGATGCTCTTATAGGTAACCCCCATTTCGCCTTCATCGGTTTGCCCGTCAAAGAGCCCTGCCGAGGGGGCCTTGTCAATAATGGACGGCGGAGCGTTGTGAAAACGCAGAAATTCGTAAACTTCCGTAACCGTCAGGTCGTTTATCGGATTAAAATCATAAGCGCCGTCTCCCCACTTTGTAAAATACCCCATAAAGATTTCACTTCTGTTGCCGGTTCCCGCCACAAGGCGGTTTTCACTTGCCGCGACGGAGTAGAGGGCGGTCATCCTCAGGCGCGGAGAGATATTCGCGATAACGGAATCGCTGATACGGGCGCTTTCCGAAACGGCCTTCAGAAACTCTTCCCTGACTCCGGATAAATCAATGACTCTCGTTTCGACCCCGTATTGTTTTGCCAGTATCACGGCGTCTGTCATATCCTGACCGTAGTTTTGTTCCGAGCAGCAGGGCATGATGAGCCCGAGCGTATCTTCGCACGCGAGCTTGCACAGGATGGAGACGAGCGCGCAGTCTTTGCCGCCGCTGTTTCCCAGAACGATACCGGAAGCGCCCGCGGATTTCAGAACACCCTTGATGAAAGCAACTCTTTTTTCGGTTTCGATTTCATAGTCCCGCATTGCCGTAAGCTCCTCTTGCCTCAGATGATCCGGTATATTCCCAGCCCGGCCGTATCCAGAAGCGGTATGATATTGCGTATCGTATTACGGTCGAGCTCTTTTACATCTTCTGTCAGATCATCCCAGGGTACGATGTATGGGCTGATTCGTTTACCGGCGTCTTTGGTTTTCCCGAATACCCAGCCGCTGGAAAGGCGCTCTTCCATCCAGCGGTCATGTTCGACTATCGACAGATATTCCACCTCGTCTTCATCAAGAACAGAAACCAAATCCCTGCCTCCGTCTTTCGGTACGACGGCGCAGCCGATAAGGCGCAGCTTGTCGGCGATATGGCGGGCCTGGGAGAGATTTGAGTATTTAATATCCTCGGGCAGGTCCTCCCAATTACGCGTTTCGGGCATATCGCCCTTTTTCTTGTCTCTCTGATCCAAAAGATATCGTTCATGGATCTCTTTTGCGATATTTTCAAGCTGTCCGAGCAAAGGGCGCGCGACAGGAGGCATGGAACTATATGTCTGCCGTATTCGCCAAAGCGCGGAATCGGCGTTGAGGCTGTCAACAGTGAAGCCCTGCGGGAACAGCGCCGCAAGCCGCAGCCTTTTGTTTAACAGTTCTTCTTTGCTTGTTTCAAAATCATCGCCGAGAAGGCTGTGATCGCTGACATAAGTGATTCTAAATGAATCATCCGATATAACGACGTCCGATTGTTCGGCGGATATCCGCCGTTTGTCAATATACCCGTAGGCTTCCCTGTTCCATTCCTGAAGCTCGTCGCATAGTATGAGAAGGAACGCGAGAGGTTGTTTTTCGGGAGACATCGGGCCAAGCGAAAACGGCGGTTTTTGAAGCACATTTCCGTAATAATTATGCAGAAGTATGGCGGAAGCGCAATCAAGGACGGGAGTGAAGAAGTAATTTCTGTTCCAGTTGCTTTTCTGCATCAGGAAGGCGTACCACTGCAGGACAATCACGGCGCTGTAAAATCCATGGTCGACAAAACCAAAGCGCTGCATATCGCTGAGAAAACCGTCAAGTTTTTCTTTCACCGCGGAAAAGTCAACGTCAAAGCTCCTGTGTATCGAAAAAGCCAAAAGGTCGATAGGCCGTTTGACGCCGTCTGCACCGATCTGTTCCTGACCCTGTAAAAATTCACTTGAGAATTCTTCAAAAACCCCTGCGTCAGGCAGGTTGTTAAAGCGGGAAAAATCTTCGTAATCAAGAAAAACGCGCACTTCTTTTTCCTTCGAAACATCCGCGTTTTCGTACACCGTTTCCACAATGAAGTTTAAATACTGGTTCGCCTGTTTCGATACGATTTCAACCGGATAACCGACGTCGTGGAAAAGTGAAGTGATGCCCCAGCGATAAAAAAATTCCTCGTTAGCCGTCTTATAGGCATGCCGGTATTCGCCCTTATCCAAAATACAGCCGTTAAAAACGTCCCTGTACCGCCGGTTCGCGCCAAATATAGCAAGCCCAAGTACAAAGACATTGACAGAGTGTATATAATGATCCCGTTGCTTTGCCGTGAGCGTAGAGGCGCGTTCCTCGTAAAACCTCATCATGTCGAGCAAGTCGAGAAACTGATTGCTTTTCTCTCCCATATCGATTTTGTACGCGTCAAAGAATGACAGATAAACGTCAAAAGCCGTTTCTTTTGTTTCATTGTCCAAAAATTTCAGGATCGACTGATTGATATATGTTTTGAAGTGGTGTCCGCGGGTTTCGTCTTCATATACGCTTAACGTTTTGAAAAAATCATTTACATGTTTTTTAAGTCCGCCCTGCATACCGCTATACCTTTCAAAGATTAGCCAAAGTATTATTTCAGATACAAGTATACAACGAGACCCGGATTTAAGCTATGATATTACGAGCTTGGAGGGCACTGGTTATGCAATGGGAAAATGTACATATTTTCATCAGCAGCACTTTTAACGATATGCATGCCGAGCGGGACTATCTTGTCAAGAGCGTGTTTCCGGCTTTGTCCGAATGGTGCGAAGAAAGAAAACTGCGCCTGATTGATATCGACCTCCGGTGGGGCGTAACCGCCGCCGATTCCGAAGCGAAAAACACGGTTCGGGCCTGCCTCCGCAATATTGACGAATGCCGTCCGTTTTTCCTGTGTTTTTTGGGGCAGAGGCGAGGCTGGGTCCCTTCGCCGGATGATATCGGGCAGGATACTTACGAACTGTTCCCGAATCTTTTGCAAAAACACTATGTCGGTGAAACCTCAGTAACCGAAATGGAGATCCTTCATGCCCTGATAGACCCTTTGCACAATGGGATCCTCAGGGACACCGCCGATGATTCCCGTGTCGGCAAACCCACGGAGCACGCTTTTTTCTTTCTCAGGGAGCCGGGATATCTCGACCGCCTTCCGCATCAGGATTTACGCACTATATATACCAATGAAGCTGAAGCAGGGCCGGCGGCGGCGGACATAGAGCTTGCCCGCTGGCGGGAGCGGGAAATCCCCGGGACCGGGCGGCCTGTGTATTCCTACTTCGCCGACTGGCAGGACGGCGAAAGCACGCCGGAAATCGCGCTTCCGCTTTTCGTTCCGACAACGGCGCCGGCGGACAGCGATGTGTGGAAAAGTTCTTTTGCATTGTGGGCAAAGCGTTGGCTTGCCGCAGGGGTATGTGCAGATAAAAGCGGGGAAATAACAGGGGCGGAGCTTGATAAAGCGCGGGCGTACAACGCGGCTCTGACGAAAGGCCGTCTTGGCAGCTTCAGGACGGAAGGCGGTCCTTTGGCGGAAACAATCATTGAACAGTTAAAAACCGCGATAGCCGAAAAATTCTCCGAACATATGACCGCTTATGAGCAGACTCCACTGCAAAAGGAAATCGACCAGCAGGCGCGCTTTCTTCATATCGCGAGCGAAGGATTCATTGAACGTACCGGCGATTTTGACGCTATAAATGAATATATCGGCAGTTCTGAAAACCGCCCGTTTGCCGTGACCGCGTATGCCGGCATGGGTAAAACAAGTTTTCTGGCATATTTTATCGACACGTACCGGATGCGCGCGGGCGAAACCCTGCATTATCGTTTTATCGGCGCGAGCGACGACTCTGTTAACGCGGAACGGCTGGTCCGCAGTTTGCTGGAAGAACTGAGAGAAGGAGGAAAAATCAAAACCGAAATCCCGGCGGTAACGAGCGAAATGATGAATATGCTGCCGGAATTACTCAGCGAAGCCGGACAAAACGGGAAAACACTGATATTTTTGGACGCTTTGAATCAACTGGAAACGGGTATGAAAGACCTGTACTGGATACCCGGAAGCCTGCCGAAAAATATAAAACTGATCGTGAGTTTCAAACTCGGGGATGAGGACGGGGAACAGTATTACAGCAACCAGGAAAAAAGCGGGAATATGATTTTGCGCAGTATCAAGCCTTTCGAAGACCTTGACGACCGAAAAACACTGGTGACAGCTTATTTGGAACGATACTTTAAAGAACTCGACGAGGCGCGCATTCAAACGCTTATTAGTTCAAACGGCGCCGAGAACCCGCTGTTCCTGAAAACGGTGCTGTCCGAACTTCGTGTGTTCGGCGTTCACAACGATCTGTCAGAAGTTATCAGGACCCGTTTTGGCGGCACAACGGTTTCCGCGTTCAACGCGATCCTTGACCGCATCGAAAATGACCCCGCTTATACAAAGCTCCAGCCAAAAGAAACGCTGCCGCATATTTTCGGATGGATTGCTCACAGCCGTTATGGTATGAGCGTTGATGAGCTGGCCGGCTTGCTGATCCGCGAAAAACTGACTGACAGCAAAGAAGATGCGGAAGACGCGATATACCTGGTCTTGCGGCAGCTTCGCGTCTTTCTCGCAAAACGCGACGGACGCGTAGACTTTTTTTATGAAAGCTTCAAAATCGCGGCCATAGGGAGGTATACATCAGAAGAACATATATACGGGCGCAGCGCGCATGAATGGCACAGGTCGCTCGCCGGATTTTTTGAAAGCCAACCGCCGGAGGACAGACATCGTTTGATGGAGCAGGCATGGCAGTACGCGCGCGCAGGGATGGCGGAAGACTTAAAACGTTTACTATATTCGTTTACGTTCATGGAGACCCGCCTGAGCGCGTTTGATGTTTCGGCCCTGAGGTCGGATTATTCATATTCCGGTGAAAGCGAAATAGTTTTACTAAAGACATTTTTTGATATTTCCTATGTCGCCTTGAGCAGGGACAAAGCTCAGCTCGCGACACAGCTGTGGGCTCGGCTGGCGGATTATGACAGACCGGCAATTAAGGATTTGTTATCCGAAGCTGTCCGCGAAAAGTCGAAGAAGGGCGTATGGCTCAGGCCGCTGAACGCTTGTCTGGACAAACCGGAATCGTTTTTAGTCAGGACATTAAAAGACGCGGGAAACGATATTTTCGATTTCACTATTCTTCCGGATGAGCAGCATATAATACTGGCAAACGATTACGGCCTGAGCGTAATGGATATTTCGACCGGCAGAAAGATACGTGATTTGTGCCGCGAAGACCGCACTTCATTTCGCGTTTTTGCCGTCTCGGAAAATGCAAAGTTTATCGCGGCCTTTTCTTATGATTTAAGAGAAAAAGCGACCGATCACTATGTATTGGTTATTGAATGGGAAACAGGAAAAACCGTCTGGAAAATCAGGCACGAGGAAAACATCAGGGAAATCGTTTTTACGGAAAATGATACCAAAATGATCGCGCTGTCGAGCTTCAGCAAGCCGGCCGGACAACAAGGGAACGCGCCGAAATTTTTTCTAAAACTTGACGTGCTGGATATACCCACAGGAAAGGTTTTATTCAACTTTCATTGGGAAGGCATATTACTTTTAACCGGAGAAAAAATCCTTTTTGATCTGGATAAAATTAAATCTTTTTCTCCTTTGGAAGAGCATATCCCGGAACTAAAAAACTATATAGGCGATTTGCTGGACAACAGAACTAAAGACGGCTTGAGCAGGCATCACTTGAGAGGCGCCCCCGCGTATACGGACGGAAGCCGCCGGCATATTGTGGTCAAAGATTTATTTACCGATGAACCGATAAGCGATTTTTCATTGGGCGAAGAGGATTGGATGTTGGCTTACAATGTCGATTCATGCGGAGGGGCAGTCATAAAAAACGGCCGGCTTCATATTGTTTGCGCGAATTCTGTTACGGATATTTCGGAAATCCATGTCGTTGATCTGAAAACAGGAGAATTAGTAAACAAAGTGATCCCTCTGAAAAAAATATGGGATCACGGCAAAATAGACGTAAGTTCGGATAACAAACTGTTTTTACACTCATCGGGGTCCAGAAATACCGATTCGGGCATCGATATTTATGATTTATCAGTCACCCAAAGCAGTTTCCTGTTTGAAGGATATGGTTCCGCCGCGGCGCTTAGCGAAAACGGCCGGCGTATGCTTGCAGTCAAAGACACATATGACACTTTAGGGAAAACATATTCGCAAATTGAATTATGGAACACAGACACTTTGCGCCTTTTCGGAAAATACGACAAAACAGAAGGATCTGTAATCGATATTTATTTCTTCAATCAGGAAAAGCAGTGCATCAGCCTGAATACCGCCGGCGAACGGGAAAATCAGCAAACAGCAAAACGTTCGTATGAAATCAGAATTTGCGATCTTGTTACAGGGGAAACAGAAAAAGTAATAGAAATAGATTTTCAGGATGACGGTATTTGCGTGCCGAAGAAATTCCGTGTTTCCGAAGATGAAGAATTTGCGGTATTTTGCCTTTCGTCGGCGCTCGGACCCGGCACGAACAAAAGCGTGTTCTTTATCATTGATCTGAAAGAAAGGATATTGTCCCATACTTTATCATTTGACAAACGGGTCGGAGATTTTTGTTTTTCAAAAGACGGGAACACTCTTTTTTGCAACATGATGTTCTTCCCTGAGTTCAGTTCGGGGCGGGAAGCGGAGAGCTGTCTTACTGTTCTGGATATACCGAACGGAATGGTAAAAAAAGAAATTCCGCGCGGCAGCAATTGGTTCAGAATCGCGAGTACGATTCGGGACGATCACGTCATGACAGTAGAGGGCAGGAAATTTTCAATAATAGACTGGGTAAGCGGGGAGACGATAAAAAGCGAAAACTTTTACGCGTACAAAACTCAGCCGGGGGAAGTACTGCTGGAAAAAGGCAGTGTCCTGTTTTTCGACGACAATTTCAGTACAGGGTACAATCTTTATTATTGCGGCGAAAATGATGACTTGCCCCTGGTTAGGATCTTATCCGACCCATTACTTCGGGGGTCTGCCGCTGCCCGCGGCCTTGATCAGATTATAATGCTTATGATAAATGAAAAACGAATCACGGTCTGTGCGGTCGAAAACCTGGGTTTTCGCCTTTAAAGATAGATCTCGCCGTTTTCACTATCTGGCGGGTATAGTTCTGCAGGCGGGGCTGTCCGGTTACGGTAAGTCGTGGGGGTCTCGCCGGTTTCCTTCTTAAACGCCTTACAAAAATAATTCGCGCTTGAAAAACCGCTAAGGGCGGCGATCACTTCGAGGGAGTACTCCGGCCTCGAAAGCAGTTTTTTCGCCTCGCCTATCCGAACATTTTGCAGATACTTTCCGGGCGAGATACCGGCTTCTTTATGAAACCGGCGTATCAGATAGCTCTTATTGACCTGAAGGCTATCCGCGAGCTCGCTTATACCGAACAGCTCCGAATAGTTTTCGTTTATTTCCGCGATAGCGGCCGATATCAGTAAGGAATAAGTCAATATTTTGCACCAAAAGTCAATTAAGTATTATACATTCGCGGCCGAACATGCGATATCATTAATTATATATCAACAGGTCAATATTTTGCACCTGTGAATCTGTTTCAGGAAATAAGCGAGGTACGAAATGGCGGGCATTACTCTTAAAAACATTACGAAGACATATCCGGGCGACGTCACGGCTGTAAGTGATTTCAATCTGGAGATACCGGACAAGGAGTTTATAGTTTTGGTCGGCCCGTCGGGATGCGGAAAATCGACGACACTGAGGATGATCGCGGGACTCGAGGAAATCACCGACGGCGAACTGTATATCGGCGACAATCTTGTCAATGAAGTACCGCCAAAGGACCGGGATATAGCGATGGTCTTTCAAAATTACGCCTTGTATCCGCATATGACCGTATACAAAAATATGGCTTTCGGGCTCATGCTCAGAAAGACCCCGAAAGATGAAATCGATCAGCGTGTTCACGAAGCTGCCGGCGTCCTCGGCATCGAGCATTTGCTTGACAGGAGGCCGAAGGCTCTGTCCGGCGGGGAACGTCAGCGTGTCGCGCTCGGGCGCGCCATGGTCCGCAACCCTGCGGTTTTCCTGCTTGACGAACCGCTGTCAAATCTGGACGCGAAACTGCGCGCTTCGATGCGGACCGAGCTTATCAGGCTGCACAAAAAGCTGGAGACCACATTCGTCTATGTCACCCACGACCAGACGGAAGCGATGACAATGGGCGACCGCATCGTTGTAATGAAGGGAGGTTTCATCCAGCAGGTCGATACGCCTCAAAACCTCTTTGATTCGCCGTGCAACATCTTCGTAGCCGGATTCATCGGCAGCCCGCAGATGAACTTCATGAAGGGCGTTTTGGAAAAAGACGCCAAAGGGTATTATTTCGCGGTTAACGGCGACAAACACTATTTTCCGGAAAACAGGGTCAATGACGAGATGAAAGATTATGCAGGGCGTGAAGTTACGCTTGGCGTCAGGCCCGAGGATATACATGATGACGACCAAACGCTGGCGGACAAGGACAGCAGTATCATTGATACCGAGATAGAGGTAAGGGAACTGATGGGCAGCGAGATTTATCTATACCTGAAATACGGAGAATATCCGCTGATGGCCCGTGTGCCTACTTCCGCCGTGCCAAAGACAGGCGGCAATATCAAAGTGGTCCTGGATATGAACAAGGCGCATCTGTTCGATATAGAAACGGAAAAGACGATTACGAACTCTACTCTTTGACCGCGCCCGCAGCCAGCCCGGAGATAATATACTTTTGAAAAACCAGCGCGATCAGGACCGGGGGCAGGCTGGCGATCACCCCCGCTGTCGCGGACATGACATAATCCGCGCCGAATTTTGAGTTGAAATCGTAAATCAATACAGGCAGGGTTTTCGCCGCCAGTGTTTTTGTCATGCTGAACGCGTAGAAAAATTCATTCCATGTGATGATAAAAGAGAATATTACGGCAGCAGCCAGACCGGTGGAAACGACAGGCACGATTACGGTAAAATACGCTCTGAGCCTGCTTGCGCCGTCTATCAGCGCTGCCTCTTCAAGTTCCCTCGGAATCGAGTCTATATAGCTCTTCATGATCCAGATCAAATACGGCAGCACCAGGGACAGATAGATTATTACAAGTGTCTCGCGATGGTTCATCCAGCCCAGCGCCTTGAAAATTATGTACATCGGAATGATAAGAGCGATGGGCGGTATCATCTGGGTAACCAGTGACGTGTTCAAAAGCAGCGTGCTCCCGCGGAATCTGAACCGCGAGTACGCGTACGCGGCCAGCATGCCGAGGACCACGGATATCGCGACCACGGATACGGTCACTATTATACTGTTGGCTGCCGCCGGCAGGAAATCCTTGGCTATCAGGTTTTGGTAGTTCACAAAAGTAGGATTCTCAGGTATTAGAAATATTTTTCGTTCCAAAAGCTCGGCTTTCGTCGAAATACTGGAAATAATCAGCCAGAGATAGGGAGCGAAAGTAATTAAGACTATGACAGCCACCAGGGCGTACAGCACTATCCTTCCCAGCCTTTTCTTAGTCCTGATTTTCATATCACCATCCTCCTTTGCCTTTTGGAACTTTTGTCAGGCTTTTTGGTGTCATCATTGCTTCTCCCCATGAACACTTTGATATATATATATGTAAGGAAGAAGCAAACAATTGACAGTGAATAACTCATTGCCGCGGCGCTCCCGAACCGGTTCATCTTGAAAGCGGTCCTGTGTATGTAGTAAGAGAGAAGATTTGTCGCGTTTTCCGGCCCTCCGCTCGTCATGATTGCTATCAGATCGAAGGTCTGAAGCGCCCATATCGTCTTGGTTATTATCAGGATCAGTATGACCGGCTTGATAAGCGGCAGAGTTATTTGCCAAAACGACTTCCAGCCTCCCGCCCCGTCGATACTGGCGGCTTCGTACAAACCATCCGGAATCGTTGAAAACGCTGCGATCGTCAAAAGCACCACATAAGGCGTTTCCTTCCAAATATTCGCGATCAGAATGCTGAAAAAAGCCATAGTGGGCGTCCCGAGCCAATTGATGTTCTCGTCGATCAGGCCCATATTCATCAGAAGCGCGTTCGCGGCTCCGAAGTCGGCGTTAAATATCCACTTCCACATTACCGCGTTGACGACAGTGGGCATGGCCCACGGCAGGATCATGAGCCCGCGGACAAACCCTCTTCCGAAAAACTTTTTGTTCAGTACTACCGCTATCCCGACGCCAAGCACTATCTCGGCGACAACCGTCAGCGCGGTAAAAAGGATGGTGGTTATCAGTGATTGGGTGAACCAGGGGTCATTAAGTACGAGATCCGAAAAATTGGAAAATCCGACAAAAGTGTATATCGTATCGGCGCCTTTGAACGTTATCTTGTTCATGCTCATATAGAGCGCGAAAAGAATGGGGATCAGTAATACGCCGAAGATAACCAGAGTGCTCGGAGTGATGAGCAGCTGCGGTAAATACCTCTCAAAAAACGGCTGTTTTTTCTCTTTCTTTGACATAGATTCCTCTTCCGGCGGGCGTTAAACCCGCCGGAAACGATGTAGTCTTGCTATTCGGCGAAAGCCTGCGCCTGTTCCAGCATTCCCTGCATTTCATCAAGGCCTGTCTGGACGTCTATGTTGCCCGCCAGGATCTTTTGCGATACTTTCGCTACTATGTCGGCGAAATCGTCAACCCATACGATATCCGGATACCCTCTGGCGTTCATCGCCTGCTTGCCGAATTGCTCCCAATAAGGATAGAGCGCCAGAAGATCCGGGTCATTGTAAAGTTCTGACCAGATCGGAAGCGCGCCGATTTGGAGAGCTCTTTCTTTGTCAAAATCATAACTGGACATATACTGGACATACTGCCATGCCAGATCGGGATTTTTCGACGTCGCTGTGATTGCCATTGCTTCGGGCAATGTCAGGACTGTCTGCTCCGCGCCTGTTTTGCTTACGGAATAATCGGCGACTTCAACACTGCCGACGATTTTGGAAATATCCGCGTTGTTCGAATCGGCAAAAACTCCGGGCCATGCCTGGAGGAACAGCGGAAAGCTTCCGGCATAGAAGGAATCAGCCACTTCTTCATAGGTGATTGTCAGGGAAGAGGGGCTGAATACTTTATCCTCGTAAGCCTGAGCCAGCCATGTGTAAGCTTCTTTCGCGCCCTGATTTGTATTTGCGACAGGGTTGCCGTTATCGTCCACCAACTCACCGCCGAACGAAAAGATAACAAAAAGCAGCTGATTACATCCCATTTGCTCCTGTTTGTATGTATCCATATACGCTATATTGCCCAAGGTCTTTGCGGTCTCGGATACCTGATCCCATGTTTTGGGGGCATCGGTGATACCAGCGGCGTCAAGCATCTGCTTGTTGTACATATAGAAGCGGGTATCATTGTTCCACGCTATCCCGTAATAACTGCCGTGAGAAGAAAACTTATTCAGCAGGCCGGGCAGGATCCCGTTTTTCATCTCGTCAGTCATATAGTCGTTCAGCGGTATTACCCATTCGTTTTGGACAAACTTCGCGACCCACGCGTTGTCAAATTCGATAACGTCATAGGAGCCTCCGCCCGAAGCCAGATCCCCGAGAATGTCGTCTGCCGCCGCTTCCCAGCCCTTGTTGATCAATTCGACTTCGATCCCTGTCTCCTCGATAAATTGCTCGGTCTTTTGCTTATGCAGCCCTATCATATCCATCTCATGGTCCGGAAGGATGACCGTGATCTTGTTTCCGCCGGATGAACCGGAACCTCCGGACGACCCGGTGTTTCCGCAGGCTGCGGCCATTGATAATATCAATACCAAAGCCAGTATCAGTACCAGAATCTTTTTCATTTTTCTCCTCCTTTATACTCATAAACGGTTATTCCTTTTACGACTCTGTTCACAGTGCCTGCGGGCGATGGGTTATCGGTGGTGATACCGAGTGACATAGATTTGAACATCGCCAGCATCTGGCAAAACACCAGTGCCCATATGCCGGCGCATATATCGCCCCCAATGATGCAGCCATCCGTGTCAATGGATATGACTTCATCGCCCGGCGCATCCTGTATGCTGCCCGGGGCTATGGAAATAATCATATTCTGTCCCTGCTCGCGGAAAATCTCACTTACGAGATCCAGATCATATTTTGCCGTGAACGGATCGTTTGAAATCATATGAACAGATACAGTTTTATCGTTGATCATGCTTTTAGGCCCATGTCTGAATCCCGCCGGATTTTCGTATGAACCATTCACAGCTCCGCCGGTCAGCTCCATCATTTTTAACGAAGCTTCATGAGCAAGATGCTTCAAAAAACCGCAGCCCAGGTAAACTATCCTGTCAAAATCCCGCTC
>Ga0082212_10008228_pt1 | contig 13660 bp, 12 predicted proteins | sample TergutNt197P3_FD_71548 | JGI IMG/M metagenome (GOLD analysis project Ga0082212, IMG submission 71548) | Neocapritermes taracua P3 segment gut microbial communities from Petit-Saut dam, French Guiana - Nt197 P3 | ecosystem: Host-associated > Arthropoda: Insects > Digestive system > Gut ... | reverse complement strand
CTCTACCCGCAGCAAACATTTATTGGCGCCAACCACGTCTTTGAGACTGATTTCGTGTTCGCAAACAATGGTAAAAGCTGCATCGGCATAATAACTCCGGTAGATGTTTAATAATTTTGGCAGGTACGTATGTGTTTCCGTGTATGCCGTCAGGAAAATACCGCGTGTAAAATCGCCGCGTACCGGTAAAAAACTCAATTGAGGAATGGTTTTATTGGTGGCTCGTAACAAAGTTTCATGTACTTCAAGAAGATGCTGATGCGTGAAAGGTTTGTACATCGAGATATTATTGTTGCGCCAACTAAAATGAGTGGTAGGGGAAAGCGCCTGCCCTGCCCCTGTGGAACCGGTAATCCCGTTGACATGAACTTCATACCTCAACAAGCCTGTTTCTGCTAAAGGCAACAAAGCCAACTCCAATGCTGTGGCAAAACATCCGGGATTGGCAATATGGGAGGCATTCCGTATTTTTTCGCGATCATATTCGGGCAAACCATAAACAAATTCGAAATCAGTACCTTTCTGCGAATGATAAAAATTTTTGACACGGAAGTCCTGACTCAAGTCAATAATTTTGGGATTGCCCGGCAAACAGTTTTCATTCAAAAACTCAACCGATTTACCATGACCCAGACAAAGAAAAACGACGTCGGCCTCGCCTATTTTTTTAGCAAATTTCATATCCGTATCGCCGACCAGATCGCCGTGAACCTCCCATACCGGTTTTTTAGCATGGCTGTTGCTGTGCACATAATTCAATTTCACATGAGGATGATGCAGCAATATACGCATCAATTCGCCGGCGGTATAACCCGCTCCTCCTATAATTCCTGCGGTTATCATTTAGTAACTCAATTTAATTCAGTTTCAGTTCTTTTCTTTCGTGTACTTCAGCCAGTCAACATTGTGCATGTCTTTAGTTTCGTTGAAAGCATGGTGAAACGCGAAACAGGCGTGCAGGTTGTGTGGCGTATGTCCGTTACCGAGTTTGAGATAATCCCGTAACAGTTGCCTGTAATCGGGATGTGCGCAGTTCTCGATGATAGCGTGTGCCCGTTGAACGGGCGATTTTCCGCGTAAATCAGCCACGCCCTGTTCGGTGATCAGTATTGATACCGAATGTTCGCTGTGGTCGAGGTGCGATACCATAGGCACGATAGCGCTGATACTCGCTTTCTTGACGACCGAAGGCGTAGTGAAGATTGACAGGTAGGCGTTGCGGGTGAAGTCGCCCGACCCGCCAATACCGTTCATCATTCTGGTGCCAACTACATGTGTGGAGTTGATGTTACCGAAGATGTCGGCTTCAAGGGCGGTATTGATGGTGATCAGACCGAGACGGCGGATAACTTCGGGACTGTTCGTTATTTCCAGAGGGCGTAATAACAGTTTATCTTTAAAGAAATTCAGACGGGCATAAATTTCGTCTATCATGGGATTGCTCAACGCTAAAGAGCACCCGCTGGCAAATTTCACACGGTCGGATTTCATCAATGTGATCACGGCGTCCTGTATCACCTCGGTGAATATCTCGAATACGGGGATAGATTTGTTTTCGCCCATAGCACCCAATACGGCATTGGCAACATTTCCTACACCGCTTTGAACAGGAAGAAAAGAGCTTGGGATACGTCCGGCTTTAATTTCGCTGACCAAAAATTCCGACACATTGTTGCCGATAGCCATAGTTACGTCGTCTAAAGGAGTAAATTTCATCGCATCAGGTTTGTTGTTTGTCTCAACGATTCCTGCGATTTTATTCGGGTTGACTATCAGGTAGGGCGTCCCGATACGGTCGGATGGTTTATAAACAGGTATTTCACGACGCAGGGGCGGGTCTGCCGGTTCGTAGATATCATGCATACCCCTGATTTCTTTGGGGTGGTAATGATTCAATTCAATCAAAATCTTATCAGCCAGCCGACAAATGGTGGGGGAAATACCGACAGCATCAGTTGGTACAATTTCACCGTCTTCGGATACATCAGCTGCTTCGATTACGGCCACATTGACTTTGGGCAGAAAACCGTAACGCAAACTTTGTGCTATTTCAGACAGATGCATATCGAAGTAATTTGTTCCACCGGAGTTCATCAATGCCCTCAAGTCTTTGTTCGACTGGTAGGGAGCGCGAAATTTTACGGCTTTGGCACGTGCCAAGGCACCGTCTACACTGTCGCCGGTTGAGGCGCCGGTATACATACCTATCCGAAACGGATTTCCTTTAGCATGTTCCTCCTCTGCCCGTCTCGCTATCGCTGAAGGAATCACTTTCGGACAACCCGCCGCTGTGAATCCACTAAAACCAACACTTTCATTATGAAAAACATAAGAAGCAGCCTCGTCGGCTGTCATAAATTTTAATGCCATATTTTCTTATTCTACTGTGTGATAAAAACGGCGCAAAGATACTTTTTTCAATTGAAAGTTGAAAATTGAAAATCGAAAATTATCACTTATCGCTTTTTGCCGCAGGCCTTTATCGCGCAACTTTTATCGTGAGCGTCAGCAAATTTTTATCGCCGCAGGTTGTTATCAATTTATTCTTTCTGAAAACTGAGAACTGAAAACTAAAAACTATATATACTTTCGTTTCAATACTTCCGAATAAATAACCGCTTTACGGAAGGTATCGGGATCGGTCAATTCCAATTCGCCGGCTAATGTGCTTTCTTCTTCCTGCATTAAATATATTTCTGATTGCAAAGCGGTTTCTACATCAGGAAAAGTCAATCGCGTATTGTAAGATTGAGGCTTGAGGTGTCCCGGAACCGGAGGCGGCAATTTTCTTTCTTTTTTCTTTGGGATTGATGGAGCCGGATATGACAACTCAGTTGGCTCCACCGACTCCGGCAAAGGCATTTGAGTCTGCTGCCCTCTCTTTTTCTTGCTTATCGAACTAAACAAACTGCTTATTCCAACCACAACCATTAGAATAATATATATCCAATCTCCAAATTCGTCCATAACTTTTGCTTAATTTTGCATCCCAAATATAGGTGTTTTTTCATTTATGTGATTCAATTTATGATTAATAATTTTCTCAAACCGGATTTTTCGGAGCGCAAGTTATATATTGAAACTTACGGATGCCAGATGAATGTAGCTGACAGTGAAATTGTTGCTTCTGTTATGCAATTGGCTGGATATACCTTGACGGAAAAAATGGAAGAGGCCGATGCTATTTTTATCAACACCTGTTCGGTGCGTGATAATGCTGAACAGCGCGTACTAAACCGGCTGCAATATCTCCGGTCGTTCCGAAAAAAACAGCAAAACCGGATTATTGGCGTACTGGGTTGCATGGCCGAGCGACTGAAAGACGAACTGATTCGCGACCATGGAGTGGATTTGGTGGCCGGCCCGGATGCTTATATAGACTTACCCAACCTTGTGGGGGCGGTAGAGCGAGGCGAAAAGGCAATCAATATAGAATTGTCTGTGCAGGAAACGTACCGCAATGTGATACCTTTGAAAATTGGAGGAGTCCATATCTCCGGTTTTATCTCCATTATGCGGGGCTGCAATAATTTTTGCTCCTATTGCATAGTCCCCTACACACGCGGACGTGAACGGAGCCGCGATATCAAAAGTATATTGGACGAAGTACGAACAATGAAAGAAAAAGGATTTTGCGAAGTTACTTTACTTGGACAAAATGTGAACTCCTACAGTTATAAATCGGTAAGTAAAGTGATTGGGTTTCCTCAATTGCTTGCCATCGTAGCTGATGAAGCGCCTGCGATGCGTATTCGTTTTACTACTTCTCACCCGAAAGATATGAACGACGCAACCCTCCACGTCATGGCTTCACGGCGAAATATATGCAAACATATTCATTTGCCTGCACAGTCAGGCAGTACAAGGATTTTGGAGATCATGAATCGCAAATACACACGCGAATGGTACCTGGAACGCATAGCCGCCATTCGCCGAATTATGCCGGATTGTGCGATTTCAACGGACTTGTTTTGCGGTTTTCATTCCGAAACGTCAGCAGACTACGAAGCTACGCTATCCCTTATGCAAGAAGTAGGCTTTGATGCGGCATTTTTATTCAAATATTCGGAACGACCGGGTACGTATGCAGCCCAACATCTGCCTGATAATGTACCCGAAAATGAAAAAATAAGGCGTTTGCAGGGAATGATTGATTTGCAAAATCAACTGTCGGAAGCAAGTAACCGTCGCGATATCGGCAAAACGGTAGAAGTATTGGTTGAGGGTTTTTCCAAACGTTCACGCGAACAGTTGTTCGGACGTACCGAACAAAATAAGGTAGTTATATTTGACAAGCAAGACTATCAGGTAGGCCAATTTGTCCGGATAAAGATCGAAGATGCTACTTCGGCAACGCTGTTTTCAACTTGAGAGGTTGTTTAAATTTTGCTTGCCGGATAAATCAATCAAAATAGATATTTGTGGGAAATTTAACAACCTCTGAACCAATCACAATGGATACCTATTTTTTTATTAGCGCAAAGCCTATGCGGCAATTGAGGCATTTTTTCCTTTCACAGTATTCGCGGCGGAGTTGGATCAGGGCTTGCGTATCGCAGGCATTTTTAACACGGATACCGGCATCGGTAAAATTCGCAATCAAGCTATTTCGCTCCGGTGGGATATGCTCCAGTATTTGCATTGCTCGCGCACAATAATCGGGCTTCTGTTTCTTGCGCCCGTATGCAAACAGTATGGGAACTACTGTATTAATCAGAATAATACAGATCGTTGACATCCCAATGGTCTTCTTTTTGAGGCGTGAAGGAAACTGGAAATGATAATGCGTATCCCAGTATTCGGACAATGTGACATTGAAACATGCTTTCAAAGTTTCCGGTTGATTGTCTTCGAGGATGCGCGAAAAAAGTGTATCGTGGTGTATCCATATAGCGGCTAATTGGGCAATGCGTATATGCGGAAAACCGGTCGGGCGCATCCGTAATTTTTTGATCATACAATAATCCGGTTGCGTAAGACTGTATTTTTGTTGCAAAAAACGGTATTCCTGTTGCAATAACCGATAATACGCATCATCCGATATATCGTTGAGCAATCCTGCCTGCCCGAACAATAACGCTTCAATTTGCAGGCTGTTGCCGCGTTGCTTGAGGATATATTTGAAAGGCAGGCTTTTGGCCAAGCGTTCAAAGGCGTCGCTATTACTTCCAAATCCAAAATTGCGTGTCAACGCAATATAAAAAACTTCATTCCAGTCGTTTTGAGTTTGTTCAAGCAAGGCAAAGATATCGACCACTTTCCGTTCAAGTCGTTCGGTCAGCAGAGAATTCATCCATGACGATATATAAACCGGCTCAATCTCATGCATCCGCTCCGCACAGGGCAACGATGTGTCGCGCAAAAGCAACCAGTCCATATTGTACCTGATTTTTGGCGGAATGGCGATCACTGCCTGTGGAATCATTTCGCCGTTGGTACGATAAATTACCGCATCGTCTTCTTCTACTATATGCAGAATCACAGAGTCGTATGCAGGATTTCGATCGTGATGATGCACTTTCCAGTCCGACGCTTTGCGGTGGATTTCGACATTTCCGGCCCAAATAGCGTTGCCAATTTGTATTTTTGCATTGAAAAAATCCGGGCCTGCATCCGTATTAGGGATTCCGGGATCAATTACCGTCAATGACAATCCATCTGTTGTTTGCAAATCAACAGCCGAATAAAGTTTGTATTTCCATACATATTGAAGCAATCGTTCCATGTTTAATGGAGAATTGAGAATTAGCATACAAAATTCATTTAAATTATTTATATTTGCAAAATTAATTGAAAAAAAATGCGGATGAAACGGGGAATGAACTTATAGTTTAGTTGTTTTTTTTATTTTTTAAATATTCAGTTATTCATAATTATTATGAAAGTAGCACTTATCGGATACGGAAAAATGGGTAAAACCATTGAGAAAATATTAATCGAAAGAAGACATTCGGTTGTGTCGGTCATTGACATTGATAATCAGGGAGATTTTGAATCGGATGCATTTAAAAGCGCCGATGTAGCCATCGAATTCACAGTACCTTCGGCAGCTTACGCTAATTACCAAAAATGTTTTGCAGCCAATATGCCGGTCGTAGCCGGAACAACCGGCTGGTTGGAGTATATAGACGAAATAAAAGCCCTCTGTAAGAACGAAGGAAAGACATTCTTCTATGCGCCCAATTACAGTTTGGGTGTTAATATTTTTATTGCGGTCAATAACTGTTTAGCTCGTCTGATGAACAATTTTCCCGATTACGATGTTTCGATGACGGAAACCCATCATATCCATAAGTTAGATGCGCCAAGCGGAACAGCAATCGTAATAGCCGACGACATTCTTAATCATGTAACTCGAAAAAAACATTGGACGTCCGCAAAAACCGATGAACCCGATGCCTTGTATATCGAATCCATTCGCGAAGGAGAGATACCCGGTATTCACGATGTTGTGTATGAATCGGAAGCTGATTATATCCAAATCAGGCATAGCTCTAAAAATCGTATTGGACTTGCACTCGGAGTTGTCATTGCCGCCGAATTTACTATTAGGAAAAAGGGGTTTTTGGGGATGAAAGAGCTATTTAATTATGAATTGAGATTGAAATAATATAATTAAATGAAAAAGATTTCGAAAAGACAATGGTTTAATTTCAGTATTTGGGCTGTCTTATATCTCTTTTTTTCCATTTGGATGGAAAATTTATGGTTATTAGTCGGCTTGATTGTAATTGCAGATATTTTCCTGACCAAATTTGTTACATGGGGAAGTTGGAAAAAGGCTAAAAATCCAAAAGTACGCGAAATACTGGAATGGATTGACGATATTCTATTTGCTTTGATAGCAGTTTATATTATCAATCTGTTCGTGTTTCAGAATTACCAGATACCGACCCCTTCGCTGGAAAAATCATTGATGGTGGGTGATTATCTTTTTGTAAGCAAATTGAGTTATGGCCCAAGAGTACCCAATACGCCCATATCATTTCCATTGGTTCAAAACACGCTTCCCATTCTGAACTGCAAATCCTATCTCGAATGGCCAAATTGGGGATATAAAAGGGTCAGAGGGCTTGGAACAGTGAAACGTAACGATATTGTCGTGTTTAATTTTCCTGCTGGTGATACGATAGCTATAAACGAACAAAATCCTGATTTTTATAACTTAGTAGATCGCGATGGACGCGCCAATGTGCTTGCCAATAAAGACAGATACGGAGAAATCGTGTATCGTCCGGTGGATAAACGCGAAAACTATGTGAAACGTTGCATCGGGATGCCCGGTGATTCGTTATCTGTGGTCGACAATCAGGTGTATATCGACGGAAAAGAAGCCTTCATCCCTGAAAACTTGCAATTTAACTATTATGTCGAAACAGACGGCTCAGTACTTACCGAAGAACAGTTTCGTATGCTTGATATCAGCAAAAGCGACAGGAATCTTGTTTCAACCTATGCCGGATATCATCGTGTCCTACTGTCAATGGGATTTGGTAATGACGGACAAATTAGCTTGCCGGTTTATCACCTGCCGATGACGAAAAAGGCATTGGAAATGATTCAAAAAATACCGACTGTCAGGCAAGTAAAGATAGAACCTGACTTTGGCGATTCAATGTACCCAACAGGAGTATCAAATTATCATACCGGATGGACGCGCGATAATTTTGGGCCGGTCTGGATTCCTGCCAAAGGCAAAACCATCCGGTTAGATGAGAAAAATCTGGCGCTCTATACCCGTTGCATTCGTAATTACGAAAATAATACGATGGAAATTGCACCCGATGGAACAATTTTGATTAATGGCAAACCGGAGACAAGTTATACCTTTAAATATGACTATTATTTCATGATGGGTGACAATAGACATAATAGTTTAGATAGTCGTGCATGGGGTTTTGTGCCGGAAGATCATATTGTCGGAAAGCCAATTCTCATTTGGCTTTCGTTAGATAAGGACTATGGGCTATTCAATGGGGGTATCCGCTGGAAACGTATGTTTAGGATGGTACATCCTTAATAATGAACAATGAATAGTGAACAATTGAAAATACACATCCAAAGAGGGTAAGCATTTCTACCGAGAGTTACATTGGGATATTCAGTAAATAAAAACGCAATCCCAACCATTTTATTTTGAGATGGTTGGGATTTTTTGAATCTTTGTTGTGTCTTTGGAATACCCACTGCCAATGCCGTAAGGATGATTTCCAAAGTTGAAAAAGTCCGCAAGAAACAGGTGGCGTAACGTTGAACAGATAACCTGAGTTCCGTTTAAACCGATAAAAGAATCGTCTTCAAAACCGGCAATAAAGCTACACACAAATCAGCAATTACTGATTTGCGTAGAAGAAGTCATCCGTAAACACAAGGTATGACAGGCGAATATCGCCCACAGTTTATTCAGGGAAAAAGTTCGAGTTGCCCTGTATTTGGCGTCATATCAAAGCGTATTGTGGGTTTTTTGTCGAAAAAGGAATACGTAGCCAAAGCAGCAATCAGGTTCATGATGAAGTTGTGCATGGAACGATGCCGGGTGTGTTCTATCTCGCAAATGTTTCTCAACTCATCGTTCATTGTTTCAATAATAGAACGCTTGCGAAGCATGATGCTGTCATAGAAACTCATCAGGCGGTTTTTCATATTGTTTCTGATGCCTGTTACCAGGTGCACTCCATTATTGAAAAGTGTTTCAAAAAGCGAAGAAGAAATGTAGCCTTTGTCCCCAAAAAGTTTCTTTGTCAAAGTCGCAAGTGTTTTCGGATCACGATCGTCCACATTTCCGGGCGTAAGACAAAAGGACAGTTATTTTTATGCCTAAAGGATGGTTAATTATCTTTTTAATTCCGTTGCTATTTTAGAACAATGTCCACTTGTCGGTAGAATTGTTCCGAAAATTAAAAAGAGAAATATCAGGGAATTGATACAAAGAGTAAATGCCGGTATTGAACAATGTGTGTGAGGAGAAAGCATTGGTTTGGAAGAATTTAGTAAAGAATTAGGCTACAACTATGCAGACCTTTTCCATACGGCACAAAATCCTGAAAAAGTTAACTTCTTTACCATAAAAAGAAAATTTTGGGGAAATAGTGGGGAAAATAAAAATAAAAAATCTGATAATAAGCATATTATCAGCAGAAAATGTCGGGATGAGACGACTCGAACGTCCGACCTCCACGTCCCGAACGTGGCGCGCTAGCCAACTGTGCTACATCCCGATGATTTTTTCGACCGCAAAGGTATAAATTTAATTGACAATTGACAATTGACAATTGAATATTTTATTGATAACGGACAAATTTTTAAAACGCAGATTCAACTTTTCTTGAGATTATAGCATTATTCATATCTTTGTATCGCAGATTTTGACAGGATGAGAAATATATATAAAAACACTATGGGAACGAATGAATCTCTTTTTAGCCGTACCACGCTTTTGCTTGGCGATGAGGCTATGCAACGTATGGCCGAAGTGCGTGTGATTTTGTTTGGAGTCGGGGGCGTGGGGAGTTGGTGTGCGGAAAGCCTGATTCGCTCAGGCATTCGGCATCTGACGATTGTGGATCCGGATACCGTTCAGCCGACCAATATCAACCGGCAACTTCCCGCAACAATGCAGACCATCGGACAAACGAAAGTCGATGCGTTAAAATCGCGCCTGTCAGCAATCAACCCTGATGCACATATCACTGCCATTCAACGTATGTACAATGCCGAATCGGCCGATTCGTTCGACTTACCCTCCTATCATTATATCATAGATGCCATCGACAGTTTAGAAAACAAAACTCATTTGATTTATACGGCAACCCGAACGCAAGCAACTTTCTTTTCAAGCATGGGCGCTGCACTCAAGATCAATCCGTCGAAAATACAGGTAGCCGAATTTTGGAAAGTAAATGGATGCCCGCTTGCAGCCGCCTTGCGAAGAAAATTCAGGAAAGGAACACTGCCTGCCAAGAAATTCCTGTGTGTCTTTAGTGACGAATTTTTGGAAAATAAAGGTAAATCGATTGATAATATCAACGGCTCCATTGTCCATATCACAGCTATTTTTGGCTTTACGTTAGCGGGGTTGGTAATACAAAATTTAATTGACAATTGATAATTGACAATTGACAATGAATTTTTATATCCACAAATCAATTTTGATCGACTACTAAAACTAATAACCGTTAATCATTAACCGTTATCCATCCGCTTTCCACCGCCGCCAATTTGCGATTCTCTTTTTCGGAAATAATAAAGTGGGTAAAATTCAACCCGTCTTGATAAGTTTCAATAAAATAGTTTTCGCCATTACGGGATTCGGAAAGAAAATTAACGTTGATTTCACGGAGATGATGTTGTTCCTGAAATTCCAATGGGATACAATCCATCGCCCATTGAATATATTTGGTGTTGTTTACATGCCGGTTTAAGTCGATATCGCTCGGAACGATTGTAAAAACAGTACTTTTCGCAGCATTTAACGCAGGCAATTGGATTTTTTTGGGTTTGTCCGCTATGGCGTGACGGTTCACAAAGGGAAAACCATCTGCAAAATTTGTTAACCTGACAGGGCGATGCGACTGCATATTTAAAATATGCCATGATGAAGTAGCATGAATAATAGACTGATTATCAGTATCAAAGAACTCAAAATCGCGATAAGCAGTCAGCATTTCCGGTTCTTTACCCCATGTTTCCATGCGAACCTTTTCCGTCCATTTGGGCATTCTATTGATCAATACGTGCACCTTTGCCAAAACCCAAAATTCATTTCGCTCAGCCAAATGTCCATACCCGAAACCTTTTGAATTAGCATGACGCCAAGCGCTTTCCTGTAAGAAACCAAACAAAGATACCGGACTTAATTGCTGCATAAAATCAGCATGATACGAATTGATGTCGTAATAATCTATATGTAAATTATCCATTTTTCATTCATTCCATTTGATAAGATGCCGTTTAATTTTTGATGTCGTTGTTTTCGGAAAGTCTTCTTTTCTGATCTTAAATCCCTGTATCTTCTTATATTTGGCTATCTTAGCGTTTATTTCGCTGATTATTTCATTGATCATTTCAAGTTCTCTTTGGTCGTCTTTGGCTGAATCCGCGTAATACGCTTCGTCAATAACTACAAGCGCTCCCACTTTTTCCTTTCCGGGCTGGTCGCCCATGTCACATATAATCGCCTCTTTAATAACAGGATATGCGCCGAAAAGTGGTTCTATATCCTGCGGAAATACTTTCTTCCCGTTTGGCAAAACCAACATTTCCTTTTTTCGCCCGTTGATATGCAAAAATCCTTCCGCATCGATAAAGCCCATATCACCTGTGGCGAACCATCCTTCGCTGTCAAGGACTTGCTTCGTAGCCTCTTCATCGTCCAAGTAACCCAGCATTACATGTGGGCCTTTCACACATATTTCCCCGTTTCCGTCCACACCCGGATTGGCAATCTTCACTTGCACGCCGGGGATCGGTTTTCCGACCGAAACAGGCGAAAATTCATCGTTATGATAAAGCGTGTTGGCAGGCGAGGTTTCAGTCAAACCATATCCAACCAAAACCGATATCCCCACTGTCTGGAAAAATTCGCGGGATTTGTCATTCAATGGGGCTGCTCCACTGATCACAAGTCTTATTTTACCGCCAAAATTGTCTCTAATCCCTGCAAATAAAATTTCTCGCTCTTCAGAAGGCAGTCCCGATAGCTTTTCAGGATGATTGCAAATCATATCGGCAATTTCTTTTTTCCCCTCTTTATCAAGTATATAAAGTATTTTTTTGATGATTTTTTCTAAAAACGCCGGTACCGTAATAAGGATATCAGGTTTAATTTCCTCCAGATTATCAGGTATATACCGTAAGCCCTCACTCACTGCAACGCTTGCTCCGAGATATAAAAACATCAGTTCCATCATACATTCATAGATATGATGAAGCGGTAACAGCGAATAGACTACGTCGCCTTCCCTAAAATCAACGCCGCTGCTGAAACTGTGTATGTTTGACGCAACATTATAGTGCGAAAGCATTACTCCCTTGGCGCCGGCAGTAGTACCCGATGTGAACAGTAGAATCGCAAGCTCTTTATTATTTATCTCCGAGTCAATAAAAGTCCGGTCGCCTCCGGCTATCAATGCCTTGCCCTTCTCAATAAGTTGCCAAAACGACAGTGACTTTCCCGGATCCGGAACTTCATCCATGCAAATCAGATGCTTTACAAACGGAAGGTCGGGAGCTATTGCTTCGACCATTTCTTTCTTGCTTGCGGAAAAAATAATTGCTTCACACCGAGCCTTTGTAAGCAAATTTGCCACATCGGATGCAGGAAAAAGCGCCCTGTCAATAGGTACTACTACGCCTGTACCACATGTTATTGCAAGGAATGAAATGTTCCATTGATACCTGTTTTCGCTGATAATCGCTATTTTTTTCCCTTTCAGGTTGAGTTCGCTGCACAAAGCCGTTCCCAAAGCCGTCGTATAATCGTACAATTCCTTAAATGTCACGGGTTCATACTTGCCGGAATCTGTACTTTTTTCATAAAATGCAGGCATATCCGCATACTTCCGGCAACTATACGTCAAAATATCTTTCAGACTGTCTAATTCTCTGATAATTCCTGATGTTCTTCTGCTCATATTCTATATTTTGCTTTAATAAAATCGGTCAAAGATACACTTAAAAAATAAATGTACAACTTTTTTTTGCACAAAATATGTTTTTTTGTGCATTTTTTTGCATTCCCTATTTTCGGCTCAGTCGGAAAAGTTGTGGATTAAATTGTATAACTATTCAGAAACAGTTGTAAATTTGTTTTGCAGAATACTATAAAAGACTATATATGCAAGACAATTTATTATCGGCAAAATATGTATTGCCGGAAGAAATATTTCGATATTTTGAGTTAGTGAAGATAGATTCTGAAGGGCGGGAGTTGCATTTGTATCTTGAAGAATTGAAGTTTGCAAGCTGGCATAAAAAAACTATGTATAACGTGAGTTCGACCTAAGCGACTTTTTTAATTGCATCAAGGTCAATTATTTCAAGATTTAATGCTGGTTTTTTAGGAGCAAGATTGTACGCAATGAGTCCCGCCACAAGGTTTCCGACAAAATTTGTAAAACATCTGTGTCTGGTATGCTCTATCTGACAACCATTTTTGAGCAAGTCATTAATTGTTTCAATGAGTGCTCTTTTTCTGAGGGTAATTTTGTCGAAGATGTGCATCAGCGCATTTTTCATATTCTTCCTGATTTTTGTAATCAGATGAATATCATCGACAAACAATTTTTCGAACAGGTTCTGAGAAATATAGCCTTTGTCGGCAAAGAGTTTTCCGAAAATCTTTGCATGGAATCTATTGTCATTTAACGGATCTCTGTCATCGACGTTAGCCTGAGTTATAAGGAACTTGATGATTTCCCCCTTATCATTGACAACCAAATGCAGTTTAAACCCAAAGAACCATCCGATAGTAGATTTTCCTTTGGTAGCCAGTCCCTTGAATACTTTATGGGACTTTTCACGTTTGATGTGGCATACCCGGATAGGTGTGGAATCAATGAAAGATATGCCGGTACATTTACCCAAACAACACAGTTGCAGGAAGACAGCCATTGGCAAAAGCGCTTTTTGTTGCAGTTCTACAAAGCAGTTATAAGAAACT
>Ga0082212_10008227_pt1 | contig 13660 bp, 12 predicted proteins | sample TergutNt197P3_FD_71548 | JGI IMG/M metagenome (GOLD analysis project Ga0082212, IMG submission 71548) | Neocapritermes taracua P3 segment gut microbial communities from Petit-Saut dam, French Guiana - Nt197 P3 | ecosystem: Host-associated > Arthropoda: Insects > Digestive system > Gut ... | reverse complement strand
ACGGATCCCTTCAAAAACAAAATATCGGACGAATCGCCGATAGGCAAAGTATTGGTGGGATCAAAAAAAGGCGAAATAGTGGAATATGAAACGCCCAAGGGAATTTTCAAACTTGAAATTTTGGACATCTCCAAAATAAAGGAGGAGTGAACTTGAACGAAACAGACGGGAACGATTTCAGCGAGCAGGCCAATATACGCCGGGAAAAACTCGCCGAGCTTGTCGAAAGCGGCGAAAACCCGTATCTGACGACAAAATACCCGGTGGATTCTACCACGAAGCAAATCCTCGAAAATTTTGGCGCATATGAAGGCAAAGATGTAAAAATCGCGGGGCGGCTTATGTCGAGGCGCAACATGGGGAAAGCCAATTTCATAAACATAGCCGATTTTCACGGGAACATACAGGCGTATGTGAGGCAAGACGACGTAGGCGAGCAAAAATACGCGCATTTCAAAAAATGGGACATAGGCGATATCGTGGGGATCTCCGGCAAAGTGTTCAAGACCAAGACCGGCGAAATCTCGGTGCACGCCCACGCGCTCGAGCTGCTCTCAAAATCGCTCTCTCCCCTGCCCGAAAAATACCACGGCCTCAAAGACGCGGACATGAGGTTTCGGCAGAGGTATCTGGACCTGATCATGGACAGCGGCCAAAAACAGCTGTTCGTGAAAAAGCAGCTGTTCTGGAGCACCATAAGGAATTTTTTGTCCGAAAGGGGATTTTTGGAGGTGGAGACCCCGGTATTGGAGGTCACTTCCGGCGGGGCGGCCGCGACCCCGTTCAAAACGCATCACAACGCGCTCGACATCGATGTTTTTTTGCGGATATCGATGGGCGAGCTGTGGCAAAAAAGGCTGCTGGTGGCAGGTTTTGACAAGACGTTTGAAATCGGGAGGCAGTTTCGAAACGAAGGCATGAGCAGCGAGCATCTGCAGGACTACACCCAGATGGAATTTTATTGGGCCTACGCCGACTGCGAGGACGGAAAAATCTTGGTCCAGGAGATGTACCGCAAGGCGACGGAGGCGGTGATGGGCAAAACGAAATTTTCCTCGCGCGGCTTTGAAATCGACCTGGGCGAAGAATGGGCGATTTACGATTTCGAAACTGTGATAAAAGAAAAGTTCGGCATCGGCATTTACGAGGCGGATACAAAACAGCTAAAAGACAAGCTCGACGAGCTGAAAGTCGCATATGACCCGAAGCAGAACTACTGGCGGCTCGTCGATGTTTTGTGGAAAGAGGCGAGAAAGACGCTTTCCGGCCCCGGGTTCTTGGTGGGGCAGCCGATCCAGCTAAACCCCCTGCCCAAAAGAAAAAGGGAGGACCCAAAAAAAGCGGACCAGATACAAGTGATCATCGCGGGCTCCGAAATGGGAAACGGCTACGCGGAGCTAAACGACCCAATAGATTTGGAGAACAGGTTCAAGGAGCAAAGGGCGATCAAAGATGCCGGGGACGAAGAGGCGCACAGCCATGACCAGGATTTCATCGAGGCGCTTAGGTACGGGATGCCGCCGGCATTTGGTTTCGGCGTTTCGGAAAGGCTGTTTTCGTTCATGATGGACAAGCCAATCCGCGAATGCGTGCTGTTTCCTTTGATGAAGCCGGAAAAATAAAAACTAAAAAAGGGGCGGATTTTATGGACGGGGAAAAAAAAGAAGTCGGCGACTATTTATTCGAGTGGAAAAGGAAGTTCGACAATTTTTGGTATCACTACAAATTCGTGCTTTTGATCGGCATCGCGGTTTTGGTTTTTGTCGTTTTCTGCGTGGCGCAGTGCGCCTCAAGGGTGAAAGGAGACGTGGATATCGCGTATATAGGCGGACAGGAATTCGATTCCGAAACGCATGGCGATCTCCAGCGCGCCTTAAACGAAATACTCGGCGAGGACTTCAACGGGGATGGCCGAATACACGTGGAATTTACGAAGTTTGCATACATGACCGATATCCAGATAGAAAACGCGAGGGCGCAGGGGCGGCCGGTGAGCATCGAGGGCGTCATGACCGCGCAGACCCAGATCGAGCTGGAATTCGCCGCCGGAAATATAGTGATATATTTCATCGACCGCGACATATACAAGCAGTACGCCGCAAGAATCGGCTTGTTCATGCCGTTGGAAAATAGCCTCGGCTACATCCCCGAAGAAGCCTTCGACGCATACGCGGTCAAATTGGGCTCGCTGCAGTGCTGGGAATATTACATGGGATTGGATAATTTTCCGAAAGAAACCGTTTTGGCGGTGAGGGATTTGCGGGTCTCGGAAGAAGACAACGAAAAAATGCTGGAGCGCTACGAAAGAAGCCTCGCCATGTTCAGGCGTTTGGTGGAATTCAAGTTCAAAGACGAAGAAAAAACAAGCGAATAAAAGGGGGCGAATATGCCGAAGTTCATAACAAACATTGCCAAGGATTTCTTGAACATCTATGTGGAGGAAGACGACATAAGAAAAGCCTACGGCGACGAATACGCCGACCGGCATTCCAATATAGACCCTAAGACGGGCAAAAAAATTATCTCGGGCGCAAAAGTTTTCACGCGGGCTTTTGTCGTGTTCATGATTCTGCTATGCCTGCTGGTCATACTGCGCATGGTCACAGCCGGCCGTTGAAATCGTTGATCATTGAAAAGTTTCGACGAGCTTTTCCAGCAGCTTGTTGTACCTCGCCTCGTTTTTTTCAAACTGCGAAACCCAATTGTCCTTTTTGTCCGACATCAAAATGCGGAACAGGTGAAACGCGGTGTCGAGCTGCGTGCAGTAGATAGCCCCGAAATCAAATACCACCCCGTTTCTTATGATGTCTATCATTTCGGCGGACTCCTCGTCCCTCGAATATTTTGTCTTGAGCGCCACTTCATAAAAGGCGGGGATGACTTTTTTGTAGCTTTCGACGCAGAGGGCCTCCGTTATGACGCCGGTCATTTCAAGATTTTGCGCGGTGGTGGGGACTGCGATCAATGTGTAATAGGCCACGGGGGCTGTGAGATAGTTCTCCTGCTGTTCGTTCCATTTGGGGTACGGGATTATGCCGAAATCGGTTTCCATGCTCCTCAGCGTCGAGGCATTGCCTAAATGTTCGGGCAAAAACATCGCCCTGCCCTCTTCAAAGATATATTTGTACAAGTTTTCCGGTTCGGCCGAGGCCACCGGATTTGCGTATACCCCTTGGTTGTTCCATAGAAACTCATGCGTCTTTTCGGTTATGTCCGTCATTTTTTGCGTGTTTTGCGCGAGATACGGAATGCCGTTGCTGTCTTTTCTTATCGACGGCTCGCCGAAAGCGTTGAATAAATTGTCCACGAGATTGGCCGTATCCGTCGCATAGCCGAATATGTCGGTTTTTTCCGATGCTTTGCCGTCCCCGTCCACATCGGAATACACGTCGCGGCATATTTCATTCAGCTTGTCTATGGTCCATTTCCCCGAACGCACAAGCTCGTATGGATTTTCGATCGCATAATCCTGTATCATCTGCTTGTTGAAATATATCGCGAGTATGTCTTCCCACAAAGAGAGCGCGATGTCCCCCGTCGTGAAAAACATTTTCCCGTTTATCGTGAGATTGTCCATCAGATCCTTGCTCCACCACGGCTTGTCAAAACTCAGATAGGGCAGCTCGTTTAGATTTATCACATACCCCGCCGATTGCAGCCTGGGCATATATGCCGCATAGCCCGCTATGATATTATATTCGTCGTCCCCGGCGGCGACGGTGCTTTGCACCCTTTTTACAAAATTGTCCTGCTGGCCCCATATCCCCGCCGTCTCGATCGTCTCTATTTTCACGTTGAATCTTTCTTCCACCACGAGGTTGCGCTTATAAACCGCATCGTTTACCACATCCCCGTTTTCCGATTCCGAAAAAAATTCATAATTCCATTCGCTCCGCTGCAAAACGCTGAACGTTTCTCCGCGAAAATCCGTTTCGGGCAGGCCGTCTTTTGCGTTTTCCCTTGCTTTCATGTTATATATATCGTTTTCCGCCGCTTCCTCGGAACCGCCTCCGGCATCGTCATTTTCCGCCGAATTCGAATCCGGATTGTTCAACATCGGCTTTTCGCCGATCGATTCGCCTCCGCAAGCTGCAAGCGGCAAAAAAACAAACAATAAAACTGTCAGGACAGATATTGCTTTTTTCATGTTTTGTTCCTCCCTTTTGCGAACATTTTCTACTGCATTTTAACATATTCCGCATTTTTTGTCAAGCAAAAATTTATTGATTTAATAGTTTAATAGAAAGGCAGGCCATAATTATGGAAAAGTTCAAATGTTTGATTTTGGCTTCCGCGCTGTTTTTGCTTTTGACGGCGCCGTCCTGCGGCGAAACCGCAAACGAAATCGGCGGCGAAAGCAAAACCGCCGCGCACGAAAACGAGCCGGAAGAAGGCGACTCCCCTCTTGAGCGTTTTGGCCGCATCGAAACCGGGCTGCCCGAACGAAATTTCGACGGGTACGATTTTGATATCGTCTCCTGGTATGTGGGCGCCTGGGGCGGGGACGGAGGCAACGACGGATCCGATATCTGGGTGGAGGAAGAAATCGGCGACGCGCTCAACGATGCGGTATACCGCAGGAACAAAAAAGTAGAGGAAGATTATAATATCAGCATCAATATGATAAGGATGGATATAGAGGGCATCAACAGCTCGGTAAAAAATTCGATTTCAGCCGGGGACAACGCTTATGACTTGGTATACCAAAGGCTCGCCAATCTGAACTCATTTATTCAAGCGGGCTATTTGGTAAATCTATATAATGTGCCGTATTTGGATTTCGACAAGCCTTGGTGGGACAAACGGTCGGTGGACCAGCAATCGCTGTCCGGAAAAGCGTTCATAGCCGCTTCCGATCTGATCCTGACGGACAAAAATGCGGTTTCATGCGTTCTGTTCAACAAAAAGTCGGCGCAGGATTACGAATTTGAAAACTTATACGAAGTCGTGAAACGGGGCGAATGGACAATCGGCTATTGGATGGAAATCTGCAAGGGCACGGCAAAAGATTTGGACGGCAACGGAATTTTGAACGAGAAGGATTTCATCCCGATCGACGGCGAAAGGCTGACTTCTTTGCTGCTTTTCAACGGGGCGGGCAGCACTTTTGCCCAAAAGGACACGGAAGATTTGCCATACGATTCTTTCAAGTCCCCGCGAAATATCGATGTATGCGAAAAGATATTGGATCTTATGTACGACAATTCGCTTTATGTGAACACATACGGGGAGACGTTTTCCGACAACCGCAGCATCTTCTATATACATATGATAAACGACGTGATCAAGCTCAGGAGTTTCGAGACGGATTTCGGGGTGCTTCCCGTTCCGAAATTCGAAAAGACACAGGAAGAATATTACAGCAATGTCAGCATACACCATTCGGGGCTTTTGTCCGTTCCGATATCCGCCCCCGACACCGAAAGGACGGGCATCGTGCTCGAAGCTCTTTCCGCAGAGTCGAGATTCACCGTCATGCCCGCCTATTACGATCTGGCGCTGAAAAACAAATATTTAAGGGACGACGAAAGCGAAGCGATGCTGGATATACTGTTCACCAGCAGAATATACGACCTCGGCGAATTTTTTGGGTTCGGCGGCCTTTCGTGGACCTGGCCCACGATCATCGAAACCAAAAGAAGCGACGTGGTTTCCATGCACGAAAAAGTCGAGGGGAAAATACAATCGGATATAAACAAGCTGATAGACAAAATATTGGATCTCGATTGATTTTTTGCCTTTATCTCGCCGACAGGAACCTGTCAATTATCTGCTGCCTGTATTCTTTTGAAAGCGAGGCGAAGAACGCCGAATACCCGGTCACCCTCACCACCAAATCCGGGTGGCTCGCCGGGTCTTCGTGGGCTTCTTTCAGCTTTTGCTCGCTTAAGCAGTTCATGTTCACGAGCGTTCCGCCCATGTGGTTGTGCGCGTGCAGCAGCGAAACGAGCGCGTCTATGCCCCCGGAGCCGGACAGCATTTTTGTGTCGATGTCAAGGTGGAGCGGGGCGGAATTGCCGTAGCCGGCTTGCAGCCTGGCGACTGCGGTCGCTTTCAGCGAGGGCGAAAAGCTGTTCAGCCCCCGGGCGAATCCGGGATCGGGCTCGTTCGAATGCGATATCGGCTCCCCCATGCGCCTCCCGTTTGGCGTGGCTTTCGTGTTTTTGCCGTAGGAATATATGTCGCCGTGGGAAAACAGCCCCGGGATTGTCTTTATGTTGTGCTTTGGGGTGTTTTGCCTGCAAAGCCTCACGAATTCGTCCCTGATTTTTTCGGCCCATACGGTCGCGGCGGAATCGGGGTCGCCGAACCTCTTTATGTTTTTGAGCATCAGCCTCATGTCTTCCCTGCCCTCGAAATTTGCGTCCAAAACCTCGAACAGCTCCCCGAAGCTCAATTTTTTTTCATTTATAACCCTTTGCTCGATCGCGGCAAACGAATCGGCCACGGTGGCGAGCGCTATGCCGTCTATGTTGAAATTCATGATGTCCACTCCGCCCTCCGCGCAGTTCAGGCCGCGTTCCACCGGGCCGTGCATGAAAAGGTTGTACACAATTTCGGGCACATTTCTCGATATCACCTCGAAATGCCTGTCGAAGCCCGCAAGTATGCTGTCCACCATTTGTCTTAGATGATAGGCGAATCTGTCGAACAGCGATTCCATATTTTGTTCTTTTGTTTCCCGTATATCGTCCAGCGCGAAGATAAGCGCCTGCGCCATGTTCACCCGCGTGACGTCCTGCAGGGGGTATTCCCTGCCGGGTACGGCCACCCAGTTGCACCCCACTTTGGCTCTCATCCTGCCTAAGGCAGGAGCGTAGCCGTTTTTGGCGTACCCTGTCTCGCAGCCTATGTTGCATGAATAGCATACCCCGGAACCGTCCTCGACCATGTATTCGAGCGAGCGGCGCAGCAAAGTCTTGTTCACTCCGTCGTGCAGCCTTATGGCGAGGTTCACCGGGATTTTGAGGTGGTGCATCGCGTCGAGGATGATAAAGGAGAGCCGCGAGGTCATATCGCGCGAGCCGTCGGGCGAAAGCCCCGCGATCTGCGAGTAATGCGTGTCGTTGAAGAACACGCCGGCAATGTACCAGAGCGCCTGTTCGTCGGTGAGCTTCCCCGCTTTTTTGTCGCTTTCATAATAGGGGCGGAGCTTTTCGTCCAGCTGGTCGAGCGCGCCCCCCGCGAAATACATTCTGTCCACGCTCTGGAAATGCGCGATGAACTGGCAGGCCTCCCGCATAGTTGAGGGCGGACGTTCCGCCAGCCGCTCGTTGATCTCGGCGATTTCGAGCAGGTTGGTTTTGTCGTCGATGTCCGGCTCGGTTTCGGCGAGCTCTTTTGCGTGGGACGCGATTTTTTTCACCCACTCGATGATCCCGAGCACAAGCTGTTCCTCGCCGTCGTAAAACTCCGTGTCGGCGGGGCTGTTGAACTCGCGGTAATGCCTTATCTTTTCGAGAAGCCCGCTCCAGCCCAAATTGAGGCCTATTTCCATGTCCCCCGCGCAGTGGTTCATCGCGCCGAACCCCGGCTGGGTTATGCGGTATTTGTCCCAGATTTTTTTGAGTTCATTGGGATAGTCGCCCGGGGCGATACCCATTGGCACCCAGTTGGCCAAATAGCTTATCCAGGCCCCGCCCAGCGCGCTGTTTTTATTGGTGTACTGCGGGCTCTCGTTTAAAAACCTCCTGAAATTTGCGCCTATTTCGCGCATCCCCGTGACCTTGCCGTAATCTCTTGTCACAGTCGGCGAAAATTTGAAATCCGGGAAGTACACGAAGCCGTGGTCGTCGATATTTATGCTGCCCAAGGCCTTTATTTTTTCCTCGTTGATTTTTTGCTTGTCGTCATGCAAAGCTTTGATCCTTCTTTCGCACAGCGGCGACAATATCACTTTTTCTTCGTTTAGCATTGGATGTTTCCTTTCTTGAATATTTCACGTATATCATTCATCATGCTTTCGCCTGGTTCGTCGAAAGCGTTTTCATTCGCCATGCCAAGCGAGCCGTATTTCCCCTCTCCCAATCTGTGATATGGGAGAAGCTCGCATTGATTTATTTTTATCCCGCCCAAAAACCCCGCGATGCCCGCCATTTCGCCGATGTTCCCGTTTGCCCCGGCTACTGCGGGCACGCGGACCCGCACTTTTGAGCGTTTGGATAGTTCGGCCAAATTTTCGAGTATCAGCCCATTGGGCATTCCGGTCAGTTTTTTGTGCACGGCGCTGTCATATGCCTTTATGTCGTACAAGAACAGATCGCAAAACGGCAAAATTTTTTCAAACGCCCCGAACCCGACCGCCCCGGCGGTGTCCACGGCTGTATGGATGCCCAAAGATTTGCACGCGCCCAAAATTTCGCGCAAAAAACCGGCTTGCAACATCGGTTCGCCGCCCGAAAAGGTCACTCCCCCGCCCGACTGCGAAAAATATTGTTCGTCCGTCAGAATCGACTTTTCGAGTTCGGCCGCCGTCATCTCGCGCCACACGGGCACAAGCGCCTCGGCGTAGCATTCCTTCGCGCATTTTAGGCAGAGCCCGCACTTGTCTCTGTCGAATATGTGAAGGCCTTTGTCGATCATATGGGCCTTTTTTTCGCATGACCTAGCGCACCTGCCGCATAAAATGCACTGGTCCGAATTGAATTTGAGCTGTTCTTTGCTTGAAATGGATTCCGGGTTGTGGCACCAGGCGCAGTTTAGGTTGCATCCGGCAAAAAACACGACAGTCCGGATCCCCGGCCCGTCATAGATCGAAAATCGCTGTATGTTAAAAATTTTCCCGGTTTTGTTGTTTTCCGCTTCCATAATCACCGATGACCATCATCAATCCAACATCAGCCAGTTGGTGTCGGTTTTGTTCACTATTCTCGCATTCTTGTACGCGCTTTCCAAATCCAGCACGGTCATAAGCGACCACCCGCCCATCGAGTTCTGATTTACCACCAATACGCAGTCGGGCGCGATGCCCGGCTCGAATTTCGTGTAAAACGGCATCAAAAACTGTATTTTCCCATATTCCAAATTGTACATCGGCAACACAAACCGATAATCTATGCGGCTCATCCGTATCGCGAAATCGACCGCGCTCCGTATTCCCTGCACGAGTTCCGCCAAACTGCGCGAACGTATGCTTTCGGGCAGGCGGTTGTTTCTGTCTTTCACTATATGTTCCAGCCGCGATATGTCGTTCAAATCGAATTCATCTATGGATTTGCTGCAAAATGTCACATTCCGGACATCCTGAAAAAAATTATACGGTTCCAGGCTGAGGCAGTTCATGTTATATCCATGTTCGACCACATCGGACATTCCCCTGATCACTTTCAATGTCCTCACGGCCTTTTTTGTTTTGTCGGTTTTTACGTGCAAATAAATGTAAGTTCCGTACCGGCTGAACAATCGGCTGTTTATTACCGCGCTTTCTTCGTTTTTGCCGTACTGTATGCAACTCGAATTTCTTGAAATATTTATTATTTTGAAAAGATAGCTGACATAATTGGCGAGCCTCAATAAACTTCCGCCGCTGTCGCGCCAAATCTCCTTGTCCCAAAGTATGTCGTATAATTCTTCATAGGCGATGTCGTTATTTTTGTAATGTATTTTTTCCGTGTCCCTTATGATGCTTTCGCTTGGCGTATCTCCATTGATGTCGACCATTATCCCATTTATGTTTATTTTTTTTATTGTGTCCTCTATCAATCTGTCTTTTTCGATTTCCGTCGGCACGCTGTTGACCGTTTTCCATTTATTAAGCAAATATGTCACATTTCCCGTATATGCGCCCAACCACACAAAAGGGCTCCCGTCCCCGTATTTTTCCTCCCTGTTCGGAGGCTTGACGAAAGACGCATATACCATATTGCCGTGCCTGTTGTAACAGCCGTGTATATTGACCATCTTCAATGCCGAGCCATGCGGGTCCGCGGTCTCGTTTCCTTCCGTGTCCCAGTATAATACAGGCGTCGATTTGGCACCCATGACAAGATTTTCTTTGAGTTCGTCTACATTTAAAGTTTTATCCGACAAAACATATGTGTTCAATGAATTCAGGACGGCGGACAGTTTTTTTATGAACCCCACGTCCTCGATGACCAATTCATCGGCATAATCGTCAAAATCATTGTTTGTCACCACAATTCCCCCCGATTCAGATTCGATTCTGAAATTCATTATACCCCATGCCAAAAAAAAATTAAACCGCTTTTTTGTAAATTTTCCGCATTGTAAAACAAATATAATATTTATTTTGTTGACAACGCCGCTTGTTTGATATATAATGGAGGCTGGAAGCACACATTGCGCGAGAGCTCCTCTGAAACACCGGAAAAAATCAAAAAAATTAGGGAGAGAATTTTAAAATGAAAAAAATAAGCATAGCGCTGATTATCGCGCTCGTCATATCGGGGCTGTCCGTGTTCAATGTTTCGGCCGCAGACCCCGATGACGTGTTCTACGCTCCGAAACTCTTCTACCCGGTCACCGCCGACGGCAAAATCGACGGAAACGAATGGGACGACGCGAATGAAGTCGTTTTGGAAGTGAGCAATCCGGTTATGAATGCGTTCGGACGCTACCAAGGCGGCGACGAAGATTTTTTTGCGAGTTTCAAAGCGACGTTCAAAATAAAATGGGACGAAGACAATTTGTATATCTTGGAAGTGAGGGAAGACAAGGATAAATTTGTTTTCGACCCGGACGACGCGCTGGCCCCGTGGCAGGGCTGCGGAACCCTGTTCTTCATTTCCTACGATAACGGCGACCCCAAATGGGCAAATGCGTATGAACCGTTTTGGACGCCCAAAGCGGCGGACGGAAAACCCAAGGCGGCGCTTCGCGCATTTCATGACGGCAGGGACGGTTCGTTCAGCAGCTCCGATGAGCCCGAGGCGATAGGCAACTGGAAATTCGGCGGAACAGTCACCGAGGGCGCAGTCCATACATCCGTTTTCGAAATAATAATCCCGTGGAGCGACATACAGAAGTTCCAAACGGACATCGGCATGCAGGTGCCCGTCAAAATCGGCGACAAATTCAAGTTCACGCCGATCACGCCCAAACACACGGAAGATGGCGGAAGCGGTCAGATGAACTACCATGACAAATACGGCAGGGACGACGCAGTCACGGATGAAAACGACAATCCTGGAGAGTTGCCGATAAACTGGGCTCCGATGGTGCTTATCGACGCTATTGTGGCGCCCGAGCCCGAACCCGAACCTGAGCCCGAGCAGCCGGCCGCCACCGAAGCTCCCGAAGCACCCGCTCCGGCGGCTCCCGCCCAACCCGCTCCGCAGACAGGCGACAGCGCCATGATCATCTTCGCGGCCATGGCTTTGGCAGCGGGCGCGTTTGCGGCAAAAAGAAGATTTGCCAAATCCAAATAAAAAGCTTGCTTGCGCATATCCGGCAACTACAACATATTCAGAGGAGCTTCCACGCAAAAAACAATTTAAAATAAAAGTCTGTGATATTCATTGATGTCGGGAACATGATACAAGGAGGGGCAAATATGCCGGATATATTCAAGGTTGAAAATCCAATACATCATACTTCAAAAGAATTGATAGATCAATATAGCGGTAATTGGGTTATAATTGGAGATTTCGAGAAAGAAAAAAGCGGCGGCATTGTGATTTATTATTCGCCCGACAGAAAGTTATTAAATGAAAAAATTATGAAATTAGACGAAGAATCAGAAATTTATCATGACTATAATGTGAGATATATAGGCAGGAGCAGGTCTATCAATGCTTCAGGGGGATTATTTTTATGATAAAATTAGGTATGAGTTTACTTGCAAACAGCATTGAAATACAGACAGAGATTTGGAGAACGAATACCAATAAGTTTATAAAATGCTATATGATTTTTGACACAGGCGCAGCTATGACGGCGATAGACACGTCGATTGCACTGCGCTGCGGATATAATTTAAAAAATGCAAATGAAGTATTTGTCAGCGGAATAGGCGGGAGCAACATACGGGCGAAACAAATAATCATTCCCGATTTTAGATTAGGCAGCGTCGAATTAGGACCAATCGTAGCAGATGTCGTTGACTTCCCGGAGAATAGCAATACGCAGGCAATATTAGGCGTAAACGTAATAAAAGAATTTAAAGTGATTATGGATTTTCAAGATAAAAGTATTAAAAACGGGGTTATATATTTAGAGCCTACGTTTGATACAAATGACAAACAAACAGTAAACAGATTTAATCCGTCCGAATCAAGGTTTGGTATATGGAATATTGAATAAAAAACGCAGAAAACTTTATATTTTCGGAGGAACAAACTTGAGTATACAAAAAGAAATAATTGAATTTTTAACGCAGGATTGCATAAAAAATCATTCGGATTTAGCCGGAATTGTATTATTAGGCTCATTTTCAGCTAATCAAGGAGATATATTATCTGATATTGACGCCGATTTTATATATTATAATGAAAATTATATTTCCGTTCAGTTGCCTCAAAATAACTGGGAATGGGATATTAACGAAAAACTTCTTGCTGATTATTCGGATATAACACGCAGTCACTGGAGCAGCGGAGCTTATGTTACCGCAAAAATTTTGATTGATAAAACAGGCGGTATACAAACGCGCATAAATGATATAATTAACCCGGGATTTGATTATTTTAAAGATAATCTCGGAAATGTTTTAGACAGTTATTATAATGCTTATTATCGTTCGATGAAATGCCTGCGGAGAAATAATATATTCGGAGCGCATATACTGGCTTGCAATTCGATGGAAGCATTAAATATTATTTTATATCAGATAAACGGGTTACTGCAAACATATACAAACCGTTTGCCCGCGACAATACACAGCTTTAAAATTCTGCCTATGCCCGCAAGCGAGCTTTTAGAATATATGAATAACATTGCGGCTGACGCGGACGCACATTCACAAATACGGGTTTATCTGTCTGTTAAAAAAATGATGAACGAACTTGGATATACTCAAATATATGAGGATTGGGAAGGTAAACTTGACAAGGAAATAGAATTAATACACATTCCGAAATAATATAAATATAAAAATATAAATATTTGCAGGAGGAATTAACGAATGAAAATTACAAACATAGCGTTTATCGGTTGCGGAAGCATGGCAGGGGCGCACTGCGAAAGCCTTAAAAAGCTCTGGCAGGCGGGCGGCCGCGATTTTAAAGTTATCGCCGTATGCGACATCGTTGCGGGCAGGGCGGCTGATATGTCCAAACGGTTTGAAGAATTTACGGGTCATGCGCCCGCTGTCTACACGGACGCGCAGACGATGCTTGACAAAGAACGGGAAATTCAGTCTGTGCTTGTAATCACTCCGCATAATAATCATCACGTTTCGGCTTGTATTGCGCTGGAATCCGGCGTGAACGTGCTTATCGAAAAGCCTATCGGCATCACTGTCAGAGCCGCGAAGTCTATTATCGCGTGCGCGGAAAAGACGGGCAAGCTGCTGCACGTCGCTGAAAATTACAGAATGGATATAAACGAGCGGGCGTTGCACTGGGCGATAAAGAGAGGGCTTATCGGTACGCCGCGCATTTTAAACTGGCTTGACGTGGGCGAGCGCAAATGGTACTGGGACTGGCGCGACCATCTTGATATTGCGGGCGGCGCGTGGACTTTTGACGGCGGCGTACATCAT
>Ga0082212_10008226_pt1 | contig 13660 bp, 8 predicted proteins | sample TergutNt197P3_FD_71548 | JGI IMG/M metagenome (GOLD analysis project Ga0082212, IMG submission 71548) | Neocapritermes taracua P3 segment gut microbial communities from Petit-Saut dam, French Guiana - Nt197 P3 | ecosystem: Host-associated > Arthropoda: Insects > Digestive system > Gut ... | reverse complement strand
GAGCGTGATCTGCCAACGGTAAAAATCCTGCGTTTCCTGATCGTAATCATTCAGTACCTGCGAAAGAACTTCACGATCGCGCGTATTGCAATAAGCGGGAGGGCTGCCCAAAATCCATTTGCGGGCATTTTCCTCGACGGTCAGATCGGTAGCATATTCTTCCGGAATAGCGTCATTGTCAATTACTTTCGTTAAATAGGGATGAACCACCGGCTCCCAAACATTCTCGAATTTTTCGGTAATACCGCCGCAACATTTATAAAAACGTGCATCGCAAACGGCGGCGTCGTACATCAAAACCTCGCCCGACGTGGCTTTCAGGGCTTCGTACACCTGCGGCGCCGATTGTTTCGAGATGCCTTGATATCGCTGGCAATGATCGTCGGCGCAAACATCGAAACGGGTATGATCTTCGCGGTCGTACCAGCGAATATAACCTTCATCGTTGCGTATCAGCGTTTTATAATTTGCGTCTTTCATCTGTTTGCTTTTTGCGATCTGCGCCAGCAGCCAACTGCGGGAAATGACTGCATGAGCCTTCAATAATTCGAGCGATGATGTAGCGCTCATTTCCGACGAAATCACACTCAGAAGATAATCTTCGACAGAAAGAATATTGACGGCGGTAAGCATCTCGTTTTCAATGTAAATTTTCAGTTTTCCCTTGAACCGTTGCGTTTCCTCGCGTTCCCAATGGAATTGTACGCCGATAACAACGTGGTGCAGTTCAAAATATGATTCTTCTTCATTTACGGGTTCAAAAAGAACAAAATCGCGGAAGATTTGTTCCTGATCGCCCAATCGGAGAACAAAAGCGGAATCATCGCAAACGGTAGCAACTCCTTTAACATTTTTTATTTCTGATGGTCGAAAAATGCCATTTAATTGAAATTCAATAGATTTGGCGGACATAACGCCTACTTGTATCGTCGGTGCATTCATGATGTTTTAAATTAATTTTACCGTATCAAAAGTAATCAAAATAATTATATCTTTGCGCCCATGTATAAACATCTGATTTTGCTTTTTCTGTTGTTTCAGGTCATTACCGTTTCCGCCGCATCTAAACGGTTGGATTCATTGTTATTAGTATTGGACAAAACCATCACCGAGAAAAACATCTATGCCGAAATAAGAAAACAACAGATAGACAGTTTGAGAACCCTGTTGAACGAAATGTCTGATTACGGAGAGCAGCGTTATCACACATATCAAAGATTATACGATGCATACCGTCATTACAACATGAATCAGGCGCTATCCGTCGCCGAGAAGCAAACCATGATTGCCGAAGAATTGCATAACCGGCGACTTTTCAACTCTGCCGTGATGAACACAGCCGAAATATTGGGCAATCTGGGAATGTATAAAGAATCGTTGGACGTAGTTGACAAAATTGACCGCAAACAATTACAAGACCAACAGTGGTCATTTTACTATCATCTTCATCATTCCCTGTATTTGTTGATGACCGAAAATGCTGTAACTCAAAAAGAAAAAAACCAATACAGGCAGTATATCAGCCAGTATAAGGATTCCATATTGCAAACCCTCGAAGTCAATACATTGGGATACCAGTTTGTGAAATCCGGAAAACTTCTTGAACAAAAAAAATCCGACGAGGCTTTGCTTCTGATGAAACAGTGCTATGAGACGTATGGAAACGATATTGCGCAGGCGGGCATTATCGCATACATCACGTCTGAAATTTACGCTCAAAAAGAAGACCTTGATAAAGAAAAAGAATACCTGACCGTTTCGTCCATCGTTGATTTGAAAAAAGGCGTGAAAGAATACATTGCTTTGCGTAAATTGGCGGTTATGCTGTACAGGTCGGGCGATATTAACCGAGCGTACAACTATATCCGGTGCGCTATGGAAGACGCCGCTTTTTGCGGCGCGCGGTTCAGGGTATTGGAAATATCCGAAGCGTTGCCCATCATTACCACTGCCTACGACCGGAAAATGCAACAGGAAAACGAAAAAATACTTAAAGCGCTGATCGCAATTTCGGTTCTTGTGTTCGTTTTGGTGATAGGCGTAATATTTACCGTACGACAGATGAAAAAACTGTCGTCCGCCAAAAAGTCAATTCAAAACATGTATGAAGACATGAAACTGATGAACAGAAATTTAGACGAGTTAAACAAGAAACTGTCCGAATCCGATCATGTCAAGGAAGAATACATTGGTTCGATATTTAACCTGTGTTCCACGTACATCAATAAAATGGAAGCATACCGTATTCAACTGAATAAGAAACTGATAGCGAATCAAATAGAAGACGTAAAAAGAATAACGACCAATTCTTTGGTAGCCGACGAGCTCAAAGAATTTTTCGGCTATTTTGATATTACTTTTTTGAATATATATCCGAACTTTATCAATCAATTCAATAAACTGCTGATGGACGACGAACAAATCACACCCAAAGCAGGCGATTTGATGACGCCCGAACTTCGCGTATACGCCCTGATACGGCTCGGAATTACCGACAGCAACAAAATAGCAGGTTTTCTGCATTATTCGCCACAAACCGTTTACAATTACAAACAAAAGATAAAAAACAAATTAGCCATATCAAAAGAAGAATTTTCCGACCTCGTCCGGCAGATTGGCGGATGATGTTTACCTGCCTGCCTACTTTTTTCACGACGGATGATGTGTTGTAAACAATTTACATACAGAAAAATACACGTTATTTGATGCGATTTGACGCTTACTTTTGTCATTAGCAGACTTGTTAAAAAATCAGAATTATGAATATTTGTAACATTAAAGTAATGTGAACAGTTTGTCAAATTCATAAAATTTTGTTTGATTTGTTGCCATTATTTGTTTATGTTTTATTTAAAATAATCGTTTCATGAAAAAACTCAAGTATTTTATTCAGTTTCAGAGGCGTATATTCCTTTTTGCTGTTGCGGGAATATTCAGTTTCTCTGTGTTGAACGCGCAGACTGGCGCCAGTGTTCCCATCAGCGGATTTGTAAAGGACGCCGGTGGAGAGCCTGTTCCGGGAGCTTCCGTTGTTGTAAAAGGAACAACTATCGGCACGGCAACCGATTTTGACGGGAATTTCAGTTTGAATGTGCCCGAAGGAAGTACATTAACTGTCTCATTTGTGGGGTTTATATCGCAGGAAATAGATGTAGGCTCGAAGAGATTTTTTAATGTAGTACTGGAAGAGGACCGTGTGTCATTGGATGAAGTAGTGGTTATCGGTTATGGAACTGTTGCAAAAAGAGAACTAACTAGCGCAGTTTCTCATATATCAAGTAAGGAATTCCTTAATATAGGCAGCAACAACCCTGTGATGCAGATTCAGGGAAAGGTATCTGGCGTGTCAATTACCAATACAGCTGCGGCCGACCCTAACTCAAACACAAGTATTCAGATACGCGGTGTGACTTCCCGTAATGCGAGTAATGATCCGCTGATTGTGATTGACGGTATTCCCGGTGGTAATCTGCTGAACATTAATGAAAACGATATTGAATCGATTGACGTGCTTAAAGACGGCGCGGCATCAGCGATTTATGGCACGCGCGGATCTAACGGCGTTATTATCATAACAACTAAAAAAGGCAATACGGATGGCACTTATAAAGCCTCTTATTCCGGCTATCTGACTGCAGATGCAGTCAAAAAAGAATTACCGATACTTAACGCCGACGAGTTCAGACGGCACTTGCCGGAAAGAGGTAACGACTTTGGAGCAAATACCGACTGGTTTGATGAAATAACGCGCGTCGGTGTTTCTCATCGACATACCATACAGTTATCGGGCGGTACGGCAAAGAACAACTATCGTGCAACAGTCGATTACCGCAATGGAAAAGGTATAGACATTCGTTCCGATCGCCAGGAGATTGGTGCGCGAATATCTCTTAATCACCAGGCGGCTAACGATCTATACAAGTTTACTTTCAATATGGCTCCGCGTAAAATAGACTATAACAATTCGGATTTGAACATGTTTGCAAAAGCATTGATAGCGAATCCGACAATGCCTGTATGGGATCCCGATAATCCCGGTTATTATTTTAACCTGATAGGATATGATGCAGATAATCCGGTGGAACTGTTAAGTATTGAAAAGAATGGAGGAATGAGAAAGTATTTAGACTGGGACGGCACCTTCCGCCTCAACCTGCTACCTGTCCTTAACCCATCCAATATCTCGCATACACTCAATACGCAGATTACGCTTGCCCAACAAATTAATGACCATGAAACATTCTGGTTCCGTCCGTCAACTTCAACCCTTGCCATCAAAGCCGGTCGCAGGGGTGAAGCAAGCCAGGAAAGAAACCGCAATATTCAGCAGAGCCTTGAATGGCTTGGAAACTATGCCTATAATAATAACGGGCATAACTTCAAGGCGATGGTAGGGTATTCATACCAGTACTTTCAATACTCCAGTCTGTATGCCGAGAACAAAGACTTTGCTTCCGACGGCTTGCTGTACAACAATCTCGGTAACGGCACCTACAACAGAGAAGTAGCCGGTCGCCTAGGCTTGTCGTCCTCCAAGAACGATTCCAAACTCATTTCCTTCTTCGGGCGTCTTACATACGACTATCAGGGCAAATATTTGGCTACCGCTTCCCTGCGTTATGAAGGCTCATCCAAGTATGGCGCCAACAATAAATGGGGATACTTCCCAGCTGTCTCAGTCGGATGGCGTATAAGCGAAGAGGATTTTATGAAATCGATCGGATGGATAAACGAACTGAAGATACGCGCCGACTATGGAGTGACCGGCAATCAGAATTTCAGTAATTACCGTTCGCTTGCAACGTACGGCAGTTATGGTCAGGTATTGTTTGATAATCGTTATATCACAGGCTGGTCACCAAACAGGAATGTAAACCCCGACCTGAGATGGGAGAAAGGCAAGAACTGGAATTTCGGCATTGATTTTTCGCTCTTCAACATTGTGAATGGAAGTTTCAATTATTTCAACCGCAAGCAACAGGATATACTTGGTGATTACAACGTTCCCTTACCACCGTATATGTTCAGCACAACTTTTGTTAATGTAGGCAGTATGCGCAATCAGGGCGTAGAGTTGGATGTGAACATTGACGTGGTCAGGAACAAGGACTTTTCATACACCGTAGGTCTTATTGGTTACACTACCAACAACAGGTTTACTTCTTTTTCCGATGATGTATTTACAGGCCAGACATACTACTGGTTGGACGGCTTTCCGGCACCCGGTTCTCCCGGACCCGTACAGCGCATACAGGAAGGTGAACGCATCGGTTTGTTTTACGCTTACAAGTATGCCGGCGTTGACGATCTTGGTAACTGGATGATTTACAATAAGGATAATGAAACAATCCCTATTAATCAGGGAACAGACGAAGACAAGCGCGCCGTCGGAAACGGTATGCCTAAATTCTCAATGTCGTTCAACAATACCCTGAAGTATAAGAATGCAGACATGACGCTTTTCTTCCGCGGCAATTTCGGTTATCAGATATACGATGTATTCGAGTTTTACTGGGGTCTCCAGTCGGCGTCTGCCAATCAAAATGTCTTGAAATCGGCCTATGGTAAAAATGCGCATATCGTACAGGGAATGAATGCTCATAACAGTTATTTCGTCAAGGATGCCGACTATTTCAAGTTAGATGTAGCTACGGTCGGATATACCTTTCCCGCCAATAACAAATGGATAGAAAGTGTGCGTCTTTACTTCACAGGTCGTAATTTGCTGATTGTTTCTGCATATAAGGGAGTAGATCTTGACATATTTGCTGTAAACGGTCTGCAGCCCGGCGTACCGACAAACAAAAGACAATATTATCCTTCTACACGCCAGTTTATTTTTGGCTTACAAATGAATTTCTAACTCCAAAACAGTAAATAAGATGAAGAAAATGAAATATTTTATCGGAAGTTTGGGAATCGTATTACTTTCCGGTATAACAAATTGTACCAATCTGGATGAAACTGTCTATGATATTATTACGGCAGATGCTTTTTTTCAGACGAAAGAAAATGTTTACCAGGCGTTTGTGCGACCCTTTGAGCATTGTTACGCGATTTGCGGTAATGCCAATTTCCTTGTGGCTGAAGGTTCGACTGACCATTTTATGACGCCCAATCGCGAGGGCCACTGGCTCGACGGGCAAAACTATTTTCGATTGCACTGGCATGAATGGACCATTGACGACTGGATTCCGCGCGATGCATGGAATGATAATTTTCAGGGAATTGTTTATTGCAACAGCGCCATTGGCGATTTGTCGAGACTCGACCCTACAAAGTTTAACATGACAGATGGCGAAATTAACAACCTCATCGGTAGCCTTCGCGCCTTGCGCGCCTGGTTATACATCAACCTACTGGATATGTTCCGCAATATCCCGATTGTAACAACCTTTCCCGGCGAAGACATGCTACCCAGGCAAGCGCCTCCGAAAGAAACTTTCAGTTTTATCGAAAGCGAGCTGAAAGACTTGCTGACTATTCTTAACGCCAAAGCAGGTCAGGGTGGAAACGGCTCAAATCAAGGCATGTGGACAAAAGCCGGAGCAGCAGCACTTTTAGTGCGTCTCTACCTGAACGCGCAGGTATGGATAAACGAAGACCGTTATGCAGAGAGTGCCGACTACGCGCAAAGGATTATCAATGGCGAGTACGGTTCATATGGCATCGCTACGCGCTGGGATGCGCCATACGACTGGAATAATGTGAATTGCGAAGAGTTAATCTACGCGTTTACAAGCTCATATGGTTATTCGCACTGGGTTTACAGCGATCGTATGTTTTGGGTTGGAGCACCGCGTTATGGTCCCCTCTACTTTGGCTTTTTGGATTGGGGGAATGTCCAGAATTTTCGTTTTGCCCTGCAGCCCGGATTAGACTTATACGGCAATGAATATGCGTTTGACAACGGAAAACCTGTTCGCAAATTCAAGAAATATCCGGACGACGTACGCTTGACAAAATACCGTAACCTTGGAAATACCACGCGTGAAGGAATGTTTCTATACGGCGCTTTGGAATACGTGGATGCCAACGGTACAACACTGCCTTTACCTACCTTAAACGGCACCTATGGAATCTATATACGCGATCAGGTTGGCTGGTTTCAGGATACAGATACAAGCAGCATGTCTCCCAATCCCTCCGGAGGTCCTCCGGTGATGATTTCGGATATGAATCATGCCGATGAAAATTCAGGCTGGTTTATGATTAAATATCCGATTTACCGTTCGGATGACGCCGGAAAAATGGAATCCGATTATGCGGTTATCCGTCTGGCAGAGATGTATTATTCGCTTGCCGAATGTAAATTCCGCCAGGGAGACAAGGCTACTGCCGCCGTACTGCTCAATAAAGTCAGGGCACGCTATTATCCCGAAGGTTCTCCAAGTCTTTATTTGGAAGACGGCAGTCAGATTACGGAGCAGGAGTTGTTAGACGAATGGGGACGCGAATTTCTCGGAGAACGACTTCGTCGTACAACACTATGTCGCTTTGGCGTTTTTACAGGCGAATGGTGGGACAAGCAGAAAGAACCCGACAACCATACCATGCTGGTGCCTATTAGCCGCACTATCTTAGATGCCAATCCAAACCTGGTACAAAATCCGGGTTACCCTGACGGCAAATAACATTGTGCTTAATGTTGATATTATGGAATAGTATAAAAATTTTAAAAATAAAATTATGACAAAAAAAAATTCAACAATCAGCAGGCGTGCGTTTTTGTCGAATTTATCTATCGTTGGCGCATCAAGCGCAGTTGGCGTCGGAGGATTACTCAACGCCTGTTCGGACAAAAGAGGTAACGAGAGTAAATTTACGCCGCTACGCCCTGCCGAAGAATATTACATACCGGAACTTGGCGATAAAGCAGTAGATGGCAAGCCCATTAGAGCAGCGCTCATCGGTTGCGGGTCGCGTGGAACGGGTGCGGCCATGAACTTTTTAAATGCTGGCGATAACTTGTCTATCGTGGCTTGTGCCGATATATTCCCGGATAAGATAGAACGTTGCCGCAACAGATTGAAAGATCAAAAAAACAACATCATTGCCGATGATATGTGTTTTCTTGGATTTGACTCCCATAAAAAAGTTTGTGAAACGGATGTAGACATGGTTATCATCGCTTCACCATCGCTATTTCATGCCGGACATATGAAGTATGCCATAGAACAGGGGAAACACGTGTTTTGTGAAAAACCGGCCGCCATCGACGCGGTAGGCTTCCGTAACTATATGATAGGCGTGAAACAGGCCCAATCCAAGGGACTTTGTGTTGTTACCGGTACGCAACGCCACCATGATCGAGGCTATATAGAATCTTACAAGAAAGTTCAGGAAGGTTACATCGGACGTATTGTTTCAGCTAATGTTTACTGGAATCAGGGGCATGTTGGCTTTACGGTACGCCGTCCCGAATGGACCAGTATGGAACACATGATACGCGACCATTTTAGCTGGAAATGGCTTTGCGGCGACCATGTGCTCGAACAGTTAGTTCATAATGTGGATGTTTTCACATGGTTTTCACATATGAAACCTGTACGTGTAATCGGAATGGGGTCGTGCCAGCGAAGAATCGCCGGAAATATTTACGATAACTTATCGGTTGATATTGAGTACGAGAACAACATACATGTACATGGCATGACGCGACAAATCAATGATTGCGACAACCGCATCGGCGAAATTATTCAAGGAACGAAAGGCTCGTGGACAAGCCTGGGGGAACATACGATTCGCGATCTTGATGGCAATGTGGTTTGGCAATACGACAGAGAAGCTGCAAAAGAACAATTCAAACAGCATGATCCATATACGTTGGAACACGTAAACTTAGTCAACCATCTTCGTTGGGGAAAAGTAATCAATCTCGCTGAAACAACAGCGATTTCGTCAATGACTTGTGTAATGGCACGCGAGGCAGCATATACGGGCAAGGCATTTACATGGGATGAAATGACGCAATCCGATCTGAATTATATGCCCGCCGAACTAACGCTGGATAATGTAGACATGAGCAAGTACACGATTTCAATACCGGGATCGTCGCCTGTAGTGTAATAATTAATTAATTTTTATAAGTCGTTCCTTTCGACTATGAATAATGGTTGAGAGGAACGATTTTGTAAACTGTTGATAAAGTGAATGGTGAATTCTAATAAATTGAATATGAAAACAAACAATGAACGTTTACTCTCAATAGACACGCTTCGCGGGTTCGATATGTTTTGGATCATCGGATGGGGAGGCATTTGGCATGGACTTGCCAAACTTACAGATTGGCAGCTTTTCAACTGGTGGTCAACGCAAATGACACATTGCAAATGGGATGGATTCCACTTTTACGATTTTATCTTTCCACTTTTCATCTTTATTGCGGGTATTTCGTTTCCTTTCTCTCTGGAGAAGAGTCAACAAAAAGGTGTCCCCAAAAGAACTTTGTATTTCAAAATTTTCAAGCGCGCATTGATATTAGCGTTGTTAGGATTAGTTTACAACGGATTTCTAAAATTCGATTTCAACCCGAAATACTTTATTAGCGTATTAGGACGAATCGGATTAGCTTGGATGTTTGCAGCTTTGATTTTTATCAACACGAAACGGTATGGACGTATCATCTGGTGCGCAGGAATACTTGTTATTTATTGGTTAGCGCTTGTACTCATTCAGGCGCCCGATTATCCGGAAGCATCACGGTTATCGCCTGAGGGAAATATCTCCTGCTATCTCGAAAGGACATTTTTGCCTGAAAAAATGATTATTCCCACTCACAGAATTTCCGGTTTTATCCCGGCCATTGCCACTGCATTGCTCGGCATGATGACAGGGGCTTTTGTTAAATCCACGAAAGATAGTTTAACCCAAATGCGAAAAGTTATATACATGACTGTTGCAGGCGTGGGACTTGTGGCGCTCGCATTGTTGTGGGATATAATTCTTCCAATCAACAAACCCTTGTGGAGTAGTTCGTATGTTTGTCTGGCGGGCGGGTTGAGCCTGCTGCTGTTTGTATTGTTTTATTGGATAATCGACGTTCGCGGATACCGTCGATGGACGCTTTTTTTTAAGGTTATCGGACTGAACTCCATCACGATTTACATGGCGCAATCGATCATTAATTTCCGTTTTACCACCAATTTTATTTTTGGAGGAGTAGTCAAGCTATTCCCTGAAAGTTGGGAGCAATTTTTGAATAATATTACACTTATTACTGTTTGTTGGTTCTTCCTGTATTTCCTTTATAAAAAGAAAATATTTCTCAAAGTCTGAATATGTATAGATTTTCATCTTGCCTTCACCGATGGTGGATAAATACTTGTGAAATGGCATAAAGCGGATAAACCTTGATATTCCCATAAGTCCCGAAATTTTCCATTGAACAGCGAATACCGAGAGGAGAACCCTTTTCCATCAAAAACTGATGCAGACTCTGCATGGATCCTTTTGTATTTGCCTTAATCTCAATGGGTACAATATTTTCGTTTTGCTGTACGACATAATCCACTTCGGCGTTGCTGCCAACTTTCTCACGTTGCCAGTAATAGAGCGAAAACGGAAAATTGACCGGCGAAGCTTTCTTGATTTCCAATCCTGCCAGCAGTTCGGCAAAAGCGCCTCTGTTTATTTTTTCAAAATGATCGGCGCTAAACGAGCCTCCCAGATTAAGATTCAGAAATCGCTGATAAATACCCGTATCGAAAATCAGATATTTTCGGAATTTGGTATTTTGTTGAGCCGATAATGGCAAACCGTTAGCGGCAGTATGCGTTACCGGATAAATCAATCCCGCCATTTCCAACAATTCTACACAGTCTTTAATTTGCAAATGATTAGCGTTTTTGGAGGCTTTCGCATAAGTGAATTTTCCGCCGGTCTGATCAATAACGGCGCCAAAAATATCTTTCAACAGCGATACGTTTGCCCGTTGTTTATATTTGGCAAAATCATTATAGAAAGTTTGTGTAATATCTTCCAGAATCTCCTGACAATCATACAACGAACCGCTTTCTACATATTTTGCGACGACTTCAGGCATTCCGCCTATCAGCATGAACTCTATCAACAGACGTTTGCATTTGTTGTGCAAGGCGTCGGAAATCGGATTTTCAGGAGAACAATAATTAATTTCGTCGGCGAGCATCGTAAATCCCATGGCGCGAATAAACTCGTCATACGAAAAAGGATACATAAATAACGACCGGATACGTCCCACACCAAAAGAAGGAATTTTTTCGAGTGCAAATTCGAACAGCGAGCCGGCAGCGATCACATGCAATTCGGGCATGTCTTCGTAAAAATATCGCAAGGCGGAAATGGCAGGTATGCACGATTGAATTTCGTCGATAAAAAGTAATGTCTTATGAGGAACAATCGGCGTTTTCAGTTCAAAAGACAGCTCTTTAACAATACGCTCAACTACCATGTCAGGTTCAAAAATAGCCTTTAACTGCGGTTGTTTTTCCAAATTGATCTCCACATAATTATCGAACTTTTTACCCAATTCCCGCACTGCTGAAGATTTCCCTACCTGCCTTGCCCCTCGTAGCAAAATCACTTTTCGATGCGCTGTATTTTTCCAGCGAAAAAGTTCGTCATCTATTTTTCTCCATAAATAGTTCATTCTGAATAATATATTAAATGTATTCAAAAAATTAATGCCACAAAGATAATAATTATTTAAAATATAGGGGGGCAAAAAATGATTTTTTTTTAATTTTATCATGTGTATTTATTCACATATTCCTATAGAGATATACAAAAAGAAAAAAAACATGTAAGTGAAAAACATATTTTCTTTTTTCAGAAAAATTGATTTACTTTGCGGATAATTTAATGAGATGTAATAAAGAAACAGGATTATGGAACATACTCATTTGCTTTATGTGTCAATTACCGCTGCTATGCTTGCCGGCGGGACCATCGTATCCTGTAAAACGGGACGGAAGGAGCAGGAAAAAGTCATGCAGGAACAGGGAAGACCCAATATCCTGTTTTGTATTGCCGACGACGCTTCCTATCCGCATTTTGGGGCGAATGGCTGTCGTTGGGTTCGCACACCCGGTTTTGACCGGATGGCGCGCGAGGGTATTCTTTTTTCCAACTGTTATACGCCAAATGCCAAATCAGCGCCATCAAGGGCTTGCGTGCTTACCGGACTTTATTCATGGCAACTTCGCGAAGCGGGTAACCACATACCCAAGTTTCCTGCTGATATAAAGGTGGTTGCTGAAGTTTTAAAAGAAAATGGCTATGAAACGGGTTTTACGGGTAAAGGTTGGGCGCCGGGCGACGAGGGACAGGTGAACGGAAAGCCGCGGGAACTGACAGGCACGCCTTATCAGAAGAAACGATTGACTCCGCCAACCCCGCAAATCGGCACAACGGATTATACGGCAAATTTCAAAGAATTTTTAGATGATCACCAGGGTACGAAACCCTGGTTTTTCTGGGTAGGATTTACAGAACCGCACAGGGCTTACAGTTACGGTTCGGGGATACGGTTGGGCGGTAAAACAATCGATATAATTGATCATGTTCCGTCTTTTTGGCCCGATAACGAAACGGTGCGGAACGATATGCTTGATTACGCATATGAAATAGAGTATTTAGACAAGCACCTGGAAATGATGATTGAAGAGTTGGAAAAACGGGGTATGCTGGACAATACACTCATCGTGTTCACTTCGGACAACGGGATGCCTTTTCCCCGAAGCAAAGCCAACAGTTACGAAATTTCCAACCATATGCCCTTGTCCGTCATGTGGAAAAATGGCATAGTCAATCCGGGAAGGGTTGTTGACGACTACGTCAATTTTGTTGATTTTACGCCTACCTTTCTTGATGTAAGCGGCATTGATCCGTTACGGAACGGGATGCAGCAACCTTCGGGCAGCAGCCTGAACGATATCTTTAAAAACGGCAAGGAGGGTATGGCCACCAACTATCGCAGTTTTACCTTGCTGGGCAGGGAGCGGCATGATTTCGGACGCCCCGGCAATCAGGGATATCCTGTACGTGCCATGATAAGCGACGGGTTGTTGTATATCAATAACCTGAAACCCGACCTTCTACCGGGTGGAAATCCCGAAACAGGTTATCTGGATTGCGACGGTTCGCCTACCAAAACCGATATTCTGAACATGCAACGCGAAGGACGGAACGACTGGTACTGGCGTCTGTCGTTTGGCAAACGTCAGGAAGAAGAACTTTATAACCTGTCGGTCGACAGGGATTGTATCATCAATCTTGCAAACAATCCATTGTATGACAAACAAAAAAAGGGGATGAGGGAATCGCTGTTCTCGATGCTTCGTCAACAGGGTGACCCGCGGATGCTGGGAAACGGCGATGTTTTCGATCATTATCCGTTTGACAAGGACAACGCGTGGAATTTTTGGGAACGCGTACAATCGGGTGAGATTACCGAACCCTGGAAACAAACCGGTTGGGTGAATCCGACAGATTACGAAATATTCAAAATCAGTCGGTGAAAAAAGAGTAAAAATACGCAAGAAATCAACAGTGTGCAGCGTAACAAGTGCTTTCGCACCTTGAAGACCGACCTTGATTTACGACCTGTTTATCACAAAAGAGACAATGCGACGATGGCGCATCTGCATCTTGGACTGTTGGCTTACCGGGTTGTCAATAC
>Ga0082212_10008225_pt1 | contig 13661 bp, 12 predicted proteins | sample TergutNt197P3_FD_71548 | JGI IMG/M metagenome (GOLD analysis project Ga0082212, IMG submission 71548) | Neocapritermes taracua P3 segment gut microbial communities from Petit-Saut dam, French Guiana - Nt197 P3 | ecosystem: Host-associated > Arthropoda: Insects > Digestive system > Gut ... | reverse complement strand
TCTCGTGGCAACGACGGTGATTGAAGTCGGCGTGGACGTTCCGAATGCGAATTTGTTGACGATTGAGAGTGCAGAGCGGTTTGGTTTGTCGCAACTTCATCAACTTCGCGGACGCATTGGTCGTGGCAAGCAGCCGGGTTATTGTACCGTGTTTTGCAATGCGACAACGGAAGAGTCGCAGAAGCGGTTGAAAGCGTTTGAAAAATGGTCGGACGGTTTCAAGTTGGCGGAGAAGGATTTCGAGATTCGCGGGGCGGGCGACTTGTTCGGCACGCAGCAGCATGGCATTCCGCCGTTTCGCATTGCCGATTTGGTGCGAGACCGAGACGTATTATTAGAAGCGCGAGCGGATGCAGCGGAGTTGGTGCGCAGTGATCCCGGCTTGTCGCGACCGGAGCATGCGAAGTTGCGTAAACAGATGTTGAGTCGATACGGAGCGGTACTTAATCTGGGCGATGTGGGGTAAATTTTGGCTCACATCGTCCAATTCTCAACGGACAAGAATTGCATTCGCTCGAAATGTTTCACATTATTTGTTACAAGCACGAGATCATAATGAATTGCCGTTGCACCAATCAACAAATCGAAGTCAGTAATTTGTTGTCCAAGCCGACGAAGTCTCGTTTTTTCTTTGGCATAAACATCCAGCACATCCAAGAGAGAAAGAACGTTCAATGGTCGGCAGAACATTTCAGTTTCTCTCAACCGTATTTCTCGCCGGGAACTATTCTCGGCTCCAAATTTCAATTCGGCAAGCGTGATGACCGAGAGGGCACACTGACCGAAACCAATCTCGTCAAATTTTGTACGAAGGTCGAATTTTCCTCGCATGTAGGAAATACAAGTATCTGTATCGAGGAGATAGCGAATGGTCATATTTCCACCTCGGAGTTCCAAGCACGATTTTCCGCAATCGCCTGAACCATTTGGTCGGTATCCTCTTTGTTTTCTTCACTTTCCCAAGCCCCAAATATTTGCCTCGCCGCCTCTATGCCACTGGGATCAGCAATTCTTTCAAAGCAGAATCCTCGATTTTTTTCCGGTACGCATGCTTTTTCCTCTGCCGATGTTAACTTGTCCAAAAGAATTGTTTGTTCTTTGGATTCCAACCGACGAAACATGGCAACGTAATTATTGAGAACCGAATCCGAAAGCGAATGTGTTGACATATTTAATTTCAATATCCCGAGGACTCGCTCATTATACCCGACTTCATAGCAATAAGGAAGCACGAGCAGATGCAGCGGAGTTGGTGCGCAGTGATCCGGGTTTGTCGCAACCGGAACATGCAAAGTTGCGTAAACAGATGTTGAGTCGCTACGGAGCGGTACTTAATCTGGGGGATGTGGGGTAACAGAGCCTGAAGCGAAAAACAAGGAAAAAACTTAATTTTTCCAAAATCGATATTGACATTATTGAAAATTTTGCTAAAATTGTCTTTATGAATACTGAATTGCCCTCCTTACCGGCTTGGCTTGCCGGTATGAACGAAGAAGACATCGGCTTCATTCGGCGTTTTTTGTTGGCTTCCGGCTCCCTGAAACAAGTGGCGGAAGAGTACGACATCAGTTATCCGACCGTCCGCTTGCGGCTCGACCGGCTGATCGAAAAGATCAAACTCTATGAAAAGCACACGAAAAAAGACCCTTATGAAACGCTGCTGCGCAGTGCGCACATTGACGGCAAAATCGACCTGCCCACCCTGACAACACTACTCACCGCCTATCGAAAGGAGAAAAATGATGAAAAGGAATAACGTTAGAGAATCACGTAAGGTAGGTTGCCGACCGCCGGGCGGCAACTATAATTCCCCTCCTTTGGAGGGGTGCCGCGCAGCGGCGGGGTGGTCATCGTGGAACCACCCCGTCATTTTGCTGCGCAAAATGCCACCCCTCCACGGGAGGGGAATGTTCGCCAACGCAATCGCCCGGCGGTCGATTGCCTACCTCCTCATCGCCTTATTCCTGCTGACTCTATCGTTCTCCGTCGCCCAAGCACAAATGGTTCAGATCGGCGAATTCAAAGTGGAAAATGATCAATCCGTCGAAAAAACGGAAAGAATCGCAACCATTGAGTATAAACCGCTGTTGACGAAGTTCCACGTTAAGGGACGAGTCCAATACCGCGATGTCGAAGGAATCGCCTATCTCGAAATGTGGACGGTTATGCCAGACGGTACGACCGGTGTACAAACAAGCCGAACAACGCAAGATGCAGGCACTCGATGCGTAGGATATTTAGCCGGTACTCCGGCGACAGAAAAATGGTACAATCAACGTAAGGGTAATTTGCAAAGGAGAAAAAACATGGGACATGTTTACGCAGATATTCTGTTAATGAATTCGGTCGATGCCATTTTGGCACAACGCGGCGATCTTCCGAAGGAAAAAGTTCGCAAAATGGAAGTCAATGCAATGGTCGATAGCGGAGCGATGACGCTGACAATCAACGAAAAAATTGCCGAGCAACTTGGCTTGGAGGTTCGAAAACGATTGGAAGTTACGCTGGCAGACGGTTCCCACCGCGAATGCGACTTCGTCGGTCCCGTTGATATTCATTTTGAAAACCGGTTCGCTGGTTGCCACGCTCTTGTCCTTCCCGGTGCGGACGAAATCTTGCTCGGTGTTATACCACTTGAAGAAATGGACGTGATCATCGACCCGACCACTCAGAAACTTGCCGTCCATCCCGAACGACCATTCCTTGCCGGAATGAAAGTCAAATGAAAACCGACAATGTTTTGCGGTGCGAAGCCATGAATTTACTGATAAAAGGACTAGGCGAAGTGGAAACAGAACGTTTCATCTATCTCGTCAAGCGGGAACACTTTGACTACACCGAATGGCAAAGATTGTTCGCAGCGTTTTCAAAGGAAAATGAAGTGAACGAAATCACGTAGCGAAACAAAATTGTGAAAAGCCGTGTGCAGTAAGGCAATCCTTCTACGCCATTGACGAACTCACCATCGTAGCCGTATGTAACCCCCGTGACAACCGTTTGTCCGGTTCAATTTGTTGTAAAGTGTTTTCCTATAAATTGTTTAAGTGAAATACGGTAGCGAAAATTACAATCTCACGCCTAGATTCCCGTCTGTGCGGGAATGTCGGAATTTTGCGGGAATGACTGGTTATTTTGCCAAACTTGTTGACGGACAGAAAATTTGCCAAAAACGACCAGTTGCCTCTGTTTACAGCATGGTCATTTTGTAGTATAATCTGGTTACTTTCCAAACTCAATTTGAATAACGATGTCAGAAACCTTAGCAAAAATGGAGCAGCAACAACAGGAATCTGTGATGACTGCCAACCGAGATGGAACGTTTTCAGAAGACACGGAAGATACTTTGAAAGACATGTATCTTTCATTTCGACTAGGAGACGAGGATTACTGCCTCGAAATCCGGCATGTCACCGAAATCGTCGGTATCCAAAAGGTAACAGAAGTGCCGGACATGCCGCATTATGTGAAAGGCGTGGTCAATCTTCGCGGGCAAGTGATACCGGTCATTGATATGCGTCTCCGGTTTAACATGATGGGGCGGGAATACGACGAACGGACATGTATCGTCGTGATCAATCTCCGCAACGGTCAAGTGCAGGTCGGCTTGGTCGTGGACACGGTCAACGAAGTACGTTCGATTGAAGAAATAAATGTTTCGCCGCCGCCGAAAAGCGGAACGGGTCAGTGCGCCCAATACATTCGCGGTCTCGGAAAAGTCGGTGATGACGTGAAAATCATTTTGGACGCAAACAAACTCTTGTTTGAAGACGAACTTGCTTCTTTTACCAGTTAGAGTGTTGATGCCGCAATTTTATGGTTGCGGCACAACCTTTCGCGGTTGATTCGCCGCCTGATCCCAGTACGGCGATAAGTTGCGCAATCGTGCCACGATTTTCGGAAACTCTTTGATGACCGCATCAATTTCCGATTCCGTGGTGTATCGGCTCAAACTGAACCGCACCGAACCGTGCTTCGCCGTGAAAGGAACATCCATTGCCGTCAGCACATGCGACGGTTCCAATGTGCCCGATGTGCATGCCGAACCGCTCGACGCACAAATTTCCAGTTCGCTCAACTGGTATAGAATTCCTTCTCCTTCGATGTAATGTATCGCCACGTTAAGCGTGTTCGGCATTCGCTCCGCACCGGCACCGTTGATTTCGACATGCGAAATGCTTTGTACGATTGCCGACTCCAACTTGTTACGGAGAGCTTCGATTCGTTGCATATCCTCCTCGTGCGTTGCCGCCGCCAGTTCGATTGCCTTTGCCATTCCAACGATGTAAGGAACGTTTTCGGTACCTCCACGCCGCCCCGATTCCTGATGTCCGCCGATCATAAACGTTCGGCAACGCGTTCCCCGCCGCACGAAAAAACTGCCGATCCCTTTTGGAGCGTGAAATTTGTGTCCCGAAAAAGCCAGCATATCGACATTCCGAAAGTTGTCGTCCAGTTTTATCGGCATTTTCGTCAGCGTTTGTGTGGCATCGCAGAAAAACAGGATTTCCGGGTTGGTCTCCTTGACGATTCGTGAGAGCCGCTCCACCGGAAAAACCACGCCAGTCTCGTTGTTGGCGTGCATTACGGCAACGAGTAATGTGTCTTGCCGCAGTTCCCGAACGAAATCGCCGAGATTGATGTTACCTTGCCGATCCACTCCGACGAAAGACACGTCGTATCCGCTGCGTTGCAACTCTTTGCAAACTTCGAGGGCGGCAGGATGTTCTACGGCGGTCGTAATGATATGCTTTCGGCTGAGATTTGCCCGAATCGCTCCCCAAAAGGCGGCGTTGATACTTTCTGTGGCACACGACGTAAAGAGCAATTCCGACGGCTGCGCTCCGAGATGTTCGGCAATTTGTTTCCGTGCTGATTCAACGGCATTACGCACAGGTTTTGCCGCTTCGTACATGGAACTCGGATTGAAGTATTCCTCCTGCAAGAAGGGCATCATTGCTTCCCGAACTTCAGGAGCAATCATCGTCGTGGCATTGTTGTCGAGGTAAATTGTCATAGGTGTTGAAATGATGCAAGCATTATAGTCGGAAGCCGGATGATTTCAATGTATAATGAACGGTTACGCCGGAGCAACGCAACGCTTATCAGACAGTCCTATCGCACGATCCATTTTTCAAGAGCAATACGAAGTTTTTCGGGATCAATCGGTTTCGTGAGGTGGTCGTCCATTCCCACTTCTAAACTTTTTTGGTAGTCCGTGTCCATGGCGTTCGCTGTCATTGCCAGTATCGGCAATTTTTTAACCTCCGGTTTTTTCAAATTGCGAATCATTTGTGTTGCGGTGAGTCCGTCCATTTCCGGCATTTGAATATCCATCAAAATCAAATCGAAATCATTGTTTTTGACGGCTTCGACGGCTTCCATGCCGTTATTGGCAATCACGATTTCTATATTCAACATCTTCAGTAGTTCAGATGCGACCATTTGATTGATTTTATTGTCTTCAGCAAGCAAGATTTTTGCCCCACGAATGTCGGCGCGCACCTCGTCCATTTTCTTGGACAAGTCTTCACGAAACGCCGTCTTCAAAATTTCTTTGAAGACGTTTGGCTGTATCGGCTTGGAAAGTACATCAAACACGTTCAGTCCCTGCACATGACGAAGACATTCTTGCCGATCATACGCAGAAATCATGATAATATGCGGCGGAATAATTTGCTCGCTTTGGCGAATGTGCCGAACAACTTCAACGCCGTCCATTCGGGGCATCCGCCAATCGATCACGACTAACTCGAAAGGGACATTTAATTCCGTTGCTTCCATTAACATTTTCAATGCCGCTGCTCCCGTATTTGCCGAACGCACATCCATGTGTGATTCTTGCATCAGATTCAGCAAGATTTCCAAGTCGTGCTCATTGTCGTCCACAACCAAGACTCGCCGTTGATTCAGTAGCGTGACGGAAGACAATTCCGAATGTTCGTGCGATTTTGTAAAAATGACCGAGAAGAAAAACGTTGTTCCTTGTCCAGGAATACTCGTTACGTTAATTTTTCCTCCCATTAATTCAACAAGGCTTTTCACGATAGTCAAACCGAGCCCGGTGCCGCCGTATTTTCGGGTTGTCGAACCGTCTGCCTGGGAAAATGATTCAAAGAGTTTTTCGATCTGTCCCTGATTCAATCCGATTCCGGTATCCTTTACCTCGAAGATAAGACACACAGATTCAGGACTTAGTAGAGAGGGAGAATCATCTTGTCTAATCGTGATAGTGATCCCTCCCTTTGTGGTAAATTTGACGGCATTGCTGGTCAGGTTGAGCAGTATCTGCCGAAGACGCAATGGATCTCCGAGCAAGTTATCACAAATTTGGGGATCGATGTTGGCAACAAGATTTAGCCCTTTTTCTTCAGCACTTACTTGGGTCATGTTGACAATGTCTTTGATCGACTCCCTTAAGGAGAAAGGTAGCGATTCCAATTCAAATTTTCCTGCTTCGATCTTGGAAAAGTCGAGTATATCGTTAATAATGCCGAGTAAGTTATGTGCGGCAGATTGTGATTTCGTGAGATAGTCCCATTGTTTATCGTCCAGTTTTGTCTGTAAACACAGATAAAGCATGCCGAGTATGGCATTCATCGGTGTCCGAATTTCGTGACTCATCCGTGCCAAAAATTCGCTTTTCGCCTTGGTTGCAATCTCGGCTTTATCTTTTGCTTGAATCAAATCTCTTTCCGTCTCTTTCAATTCCGTAATATCAACGATCCATGAAATGGACTTTTTGAAACTGTCCGGTTCCAAGAAGAACGAGGTTACATTAAAATCACGTATCTTTCCATCCGCACATGGAAATTGCAGATTATTTCTGGACGAGACTCCATTTTCGACCATCTCCTTGAATAGTGAATCGTAGTTCGTGTCTTCCCGATGTTCCCCCAAAACTTTTTCATGGACTTCCGTCAGAGGCACTCCTTTTGTAATGGCAAACAGTTCTCGGCTCCGCTTATTCAAACTGCTGACGTTGCCTTCTGACGAAATCAATATCGCCACGGGACTGGTCTCCAAAATCCAATTGAGCATTTGCCGTTCTTGGTTCAGGTCGAGTTCTGTCTGTTGCCGTTGGATGGCAGAGGCAATCGACATTCCTGCCGACTTCAAGATACCGATTTCGGCTCTGTCCCAACTGCGTTCATTTTGACAATCATCGAAACCGATAAATCCCCAAAATTGACCTCGGAGTATGATCGGTGCAACGAGAATCGACACGATGCCTTGCGGTAATAGTTGATTTTGCTCTGAAAGAGACATGTTTCGGACAATATCGTTGATACATTCTCCGGCAGACAATCGTTCTTCCCAGCCCGGTATCGCTTCACTGCCCTTGATCCTTACGGTATACACGTTTCCTTGTTGCGACTCTACGTTCGGCGACCATTCATAAATTTGCGTAGTGTACAATTCCTCCTCGACCCATTCATTTTTCCAGACGTAGACACGATCCACTTCGGTTGCCAAACCGAGAAGTTGTAAGACATCACGAAGAGATTGTTCAAAATTTTTTGATGTTGCCGTGAGCAAAATGCTTGCCGCATCGTTGACTGCCGCAAGAAGTTTGTCCCTGCGTTGGAGTATCACGTCGGCAATTTTCAGATCGTGAATGTCTTGAGTTGTTCCTGATATTCTGACGGCTTTTTTATCAACAAGGGATGCTTCGACCACTCCGCCTCGGCTACGAAAATACCGCCATTCTCCCGATGCCGTTTTCATTCGATAGACAACGTCCATGATGTCCGAGTGTCCGTCGACGATTTTTTCAAACATGGACAGAACGTACTGACTATCGTCTGGATGAATAATCTGTTTCCATCGGTCAAGTGTCATCGGAAACAGGTCGCTTGATTGGTAGCCATAAGTAGTGGGAAAATTCGTACTGATATCGAAGAATCCCTGAGCAATTTCGAATTTCCAATACACGATTCCTGCCCAATGCATCATATCGTTGATTTGAGAACGATAGCGAGCGTGGATATCTGCAATAGAATCGGTTTTTAGGGGGGCAAAATCGGACATGGCAACGGCACTCTCCGTGCATTATATTGATACAAACAACAAAAAGCAAGGGCAGATAGGCATGATGTGTGCAAATTGGCAAACAATTAGGCTTTTGCCTGAAAGTTTTCTCCCTGTTTTAAGTTTGCCCCCTCTCCCTCTGGGAGAGGGCTGGGGTGAGGGCTTGAATCGTTAGCAGTTCACCCCACCCTAACCCTCCCCCAGAGGGGGAGGGATGGGGTGGGGGGAGGGGACGTTATTTTTTGGAGCCTTACTACGTTTCATTTTTCGAATGACCTCTTTACTTCCGACGTGTTTCCGGTTACAATTAGTTTCCGGTAACGTTGTTCGTTTCCGCATTTGACCGATGACCTATCAGATAGCCCCTGACCTTTGGAATTCCCGATTTTTCGGATTCCCTATTGGAAATATCGACCTTCCCAGCGACTATACCGTGAAAGAACTCGAAGCGACGCTTCAGGAAGCCCATTCGAAATTCCGACTCATTTTCGCCACCGTTCCGAGTGAGGGACCCGACTCGCTCTCCCTACTCGGCAACCGATGCCCTTGTTATGCCCGAAAATTATTTTTCAAAAAGGATGTCCCTACAAATATTGACTTATTCGATGCCAGAATTAGGGCTTACACATCAACATTTTGCTCGTCGTCATTGGAGCGGCTTGCCGTCCAATCCGGCACAATGACCCAATTTCGGCAAGACCCCGAGTTGGCACCACATTTTGAGCAACTATTTTTGACATGGATTAACTTTGCCGTGACGAAGGAGTTGGCAGACAGTATTTGGACTTGGTACGAAGACGGACATCATCTCGGATTGGTAACAATACGTAGTGCCAAGTGTGTGAATTCTCAAACAGGGCAGATGGACAAAGAGGGACGCATCGGCATGCTGTCCGTTGATGCGGAACATCGACGGCGAGGGATCGGAACGCATTTAATCAAAGCGTGTGATTTTTGGTGTAGTTCGCTGGGCATTCCGATCAATGCGATTGCCACACAAAAGGACAATGAGCCGGTCATTGCTCTCTGTGAAAATATCGGATTTCGTCAAGATCGGGAGGCTTCGATCTATCATTATTGGTCTCCCGGTTGGTTGTACGATACCCGGCGAGGTTGGATGAACAATACGTAAAAAACGAACGTTTTTTAGCGATATCCGAATCCCGTTTCGCCCACAGCGGTCTGTCTCTACCCCAACTGTTCGAGCAATGTCTGGAACTGTTGTTTGAGTTCTTGGATTGCCTCATCACCGTCGTTGTCCGGCGATTGCAACAATGCGCTGATCAGTTCCGATCCTTTTTGACAATCCTGCTTGCTCTGTGCGGCATTGCCGAGTCCCAAATGAACGACTGCCCGATCACAATAGGCGTTTGCCATCTGCATCATGAATACATCGTCTTCTCCGTCGCAAAGATCGGAGAATTCGTTGATGGTCCGATCAAGCGATATTTTCGCTTCGGCATATTTCTCAATGGAGCAGAAGATTTTTCCCTGTAACATTAGCCCGTGAAACATATCGTATCGGGCTTCCTCAAGTCCATTTTTGTACTGTGTTTCGAGCAGTTCGAGTCCTCTGCCGATATCGACCAGCACACCCTCTACTGCCTTATCACGTTCTTCATCGGAATCGAATTTTTGGTTCAGGCAATTTTCGTAGATGACCATACAACGATCCATCAGGACATTTGCCAGGTCTCTTTCGAGGTCGGTTCGCCCTTCGTCCTCAATGACTTCGACGTACATTCTCATTGCCCGATTGTATGAATCGACGATTTGGTCCGTTGCCTCTCCCATTTCATAGAGGAGATTTCCTTGTTGCACACTGACTTTCGCCATATAAAACCGCGTGTCGAACATTGCCCCGATTTTTTCGACAGCACGATATGCAATAAAGGCTTCTTCAAGCGTCGCCTTTGCTTTTTCGAAATCGCCAAGTTCCCGATAAACGATTCCGAGATTGAGTTTCATTCCGGCGGTTTCGTATTTCGCTTCGCCGTCGCCGGATTCATCCAGCGGTTTCAATATCTCGATACCCTTCAGATAACGGTCAATTGCCTCTTCCAATGCGTCATAATCGTTGAGAGCCACTGCCCAAGCCAGATAGACACCGCCGAGTTGCCGCCGGACTTCGACATCGTCCCCTTGGGCAAGCGTTGCCTTAAAGACCGCTTCGGCTTTACCGAACATCGCTGCGGACTCATCCATATCCGCTCCCTGGCTGAAAAGGATGGTTGCCCAAATGGAGTACAAAGCGGCAAGTTCGTCGTTTTGTTCCAGTGATCGGGTAGGCATCTTTTCCAATTCGGCAACCCGACTCTGGAGGGCTCCCAAATCGACATCTTCCGGTCTCTGTTCGCCGTCCTGATATTCATGAGTGAATACGGAAGCCAATCCGGCGGCTCCGGCGAGTCCAGCTCCGCAAAGAAGCATATTCCAATCGAACGGCAACGAAACAATTTCAGGGATAAACAGCATTTTGTACTCCGCAACAGGTTAAGGGCAGCAACTTCTGGCACGCTATATCCAGTGCATTATACCCCCCGAACGAAAAAAAACAAGACATATGCGCACGATGTGTACAAGATTGCCAAAATTCCGTCATTCCCGCGAAGGCGGGAATCCAGACGAAAGATTTTACCCCTGTTTCTCTAGACCCCTGCCTTCGCAGGGGTGACGAAAAAAACGAACTTGCACACTTCGTGGGGTTGCTCCCAAACAAAACGATTCCGCTATAATAGTATGTACAAAATGTCTTCCGTAACGCAGTTCATCGACATCTTACGCCAAAGCGGGTTGGTCGAATCGGCTAAACTCGACGAAACCCTAGCGGTCATCGAATCCGAAATCGAGGCAGAACAATTAAGAGACCCTGTCTTCATTGCCGATCAACTTGTTCAGCATTACGCTCTCACCGCTTGGCAATCCCGGCAACTTCTCAAAGGACGTTACAAAGGTTTTTTTCTGCGGCAGTACAAGATTCTCGGACACCTCGGCTCCGGTGGGATGAGTTCCGTCTATCTTGCCGAACATGTGCTGATGCAACGCCGCGTCGCCGTTAAAGTGTTGCCTCGAAAACGTCTCGAAAAGGCAATTTACCTCGAACGATTTGTCCGTGAAGCCCAAGCGATTGCCGCCCTCGATCATCCCAACATCATTAGGGCTTACGATTTCGATCACGAGGGGGATGTTCATTACATCATCATGGAATACTTTCCCGGCGACAATCTGCAAGCGATTGTTGAACGTGAAAACACCGTTCCCTTCCCCCGCATCGTCAATATCTTACGGCAAACGGCGGACGCTCTCGCTCATGCTCACGCCATCGGAGTGATTCACCGTGATGTGAAACCGAGCAATATCCTCGTCAATCAACAGGGAGAAGTCAAAGTTCTCGATCTCGGTCTCGCCCTGCTTGATGACCAAGTCTATGAAGGGCGAATTACACACATTCCCGAAGACACGATCCTCGGTACTGCCGACTATCTTGCTCCCGAACAGGCACTCGACAGTCATAAAGTTGATGCCAGAGCGGATATTTACGCTCTCGGCGGCGTGTTGTATTTCTGTTTGACGGGACACCCCCCCTTTCCCGAAGGTTCCGTATCGAAACGGTTGCTCGATCACCAGCAGAGCGAACCGACGAGTATTTTGCTTGACCGACCCGATGCTCCCGAAGACCTCGTTGCTCTTTGCCAAAAAATGATGTCGAAGAGTCCCGACGCTCGGCAACAGTCGGCACGAGAAGTGGTTCACGATTTCGAGGATTGGCTTGTTCGGAATGGTTACGCCGAAGAGGGGGAGTTTGCCGACAGCGGTTCTGGAACGGGAAAATTTCGCGTTCGGATCAACGCACAAAAAATTGTGAAACCTGAATTGCCGTTATTGCAACAATCGCCGTCCGAGCCGATGGAGGAATGGCTCGACACGACGATTCTCGGTGCAACGGAAGATAACGTTAATCTTTTCGGCTCGGCGGCGGGCTCGGCTGTGCTTTCGTTGTCAGAATTATTGGCAGAGCGTCGAGACGATCCGGCGGCGGGAGACTCCGCTCTTACCAAGTTAAATGACATTGACCGAGAGCGCACGATGCGTTTTCGCCGAGAGGCGGCTCATCCTCTTCCAGTCCGAACACCGCAGAAAAAATCGTCGCTCGTGGAAACACGAATGATGCCCGTCGTGTCTTCGGAAATCCCGGCGCAAGAAATTACAGATTGGTATCGGCACATTCCCGTTTGGTTTTGGACGCTCTTTATTTCCAGTTTTGTCGCTGCCGTTTTTTTCGCAGGTATTTTGGCAACACTACTCATGATTTTTTTCGGAACGAGTCGAAATTAATGACCGTCAGGAAGTTCGTTTTCCGCAACTTTGACCGCCACCGTGCGAACGCTTCCCTTTTGTACACACCCATACCGAAGGAGCGGGTAAAATGGTAAAATAAAAGGAACAAATGCTCGCCCATATCCCTATGTTTCGTTCCATTGGTTTCACACTCCTTGATGTCTTGCTGGTACTCTCCATCTTGGTTCTCATTGCGATGCTGGGCGTTCCTGTCATGCGCGGAACGCTTACGATGCAACAATTACGGTATTCTGCCGACCAAATACGCGGAGAATGGCTCGAATACAGAGTCCGTGCGATGGAAGACGGACAAATCTTCTGTATGCGTGCCAAAATCGGCGGTTCAACGATTGTCATCAGCCGTGTTCTCGATGCCCATTTTACGGCAGGATTGTCCTCTCGGCAAACCAGCAGACGATTCGATGCCTACAATCAACTCGACCCTTTTGAAAAAGGAGGATTTACCGGCGATGCGTATGATTTTATTTTGCGTGATCCCGACGGAGCCACGGCGGGAATGGATACGATCGTCATCGAACTCCCGAAAACCGTGAAAGTTGCGGATGTGATTACGGTTCCAGAGGAAAGAGCAGCATTTTATTTGGGATTGACGATTCCGGGCGACACGCAAAACGTTCTTGACGAGACGGAAATCGAATTTTTCACAATCGAAGAGATTACGACGGGTGAAATTCGGATGGGGGAAACGCCCGGCGCAGAGGGGACTTGGTCGTCGCCGATCTTTTTCTATCCCGATGGTGCCACTTCGACGGCGGCAATACTTTTGAAAAACGAGACGGGACATTGCATCGAAGTTCGATTGCGCGGACTTACAGGCACTAGCATTGCGACTTCTATTGTTATGACGGACAATTACGACGGCGAACTCAACGCCGACCGGTACTGAGCCAAGTTTGACCGAACAGTCGATTCCGTTTTTGGCAAACGTTGCGTCCCGATCCGGCAAGGCAATGTCTGTAACCGCCGATCCCAACTGATGGACTTGCTCCGCACCCTCCTGTGTCGGAAAAATCGGTACAACCCCGACATCTTGCCAAATTTTTTGTCTTGCCCATTTTAACTAATCGATATAACGGATACAGAGAGACGACCGATACAGATTGTACTATCAAAATATCCAACATTTCTAAAATTCACGGAGCAATCCATTCGATTAGAGAATTACGGAGTACCGGCTTGTTTCTCAAAATCCGTCCAGTCCGCACGACTCGGAAATGAGAAGCAATAAGACTAAACGATATAAAAGGAGATAGACTCGTGACCCGAATTTATAC
>Ga0082212_10008224_pt1 | contig 13662 bp, 13 predicted proteins | sample TergutNt197P3_FD_71548 | JGI IMG/M metagenome (GOLD analysis project Ga0082212, IMG submission 71548) | Neocapritermes taracua P3 segment gut microbial communities from Petit-Saut dam, French Guiana - Nt197 P3 | ecosystem: Host-associated > Arthropoda: Insects > Digestive system > Gut ... | reverse complement strand
AGGGAAGGGGCGTTTTCCGGAAGGCAATACTGCACGGAAGCTGTGAATTCACTGTAAAAAGATTCTGCATACTGGGGAGGAAAAGCCAGGTATTCAAACTGAGACGGAACAAGGGGGAGCAGCGCCTTCATGGCTTCGTATGTTTTTTTCTGTTGTTTGATTGAAGGGACAAAAACCGAAGTGCACAAATATGAACCAAGGTTACCCCGTTCTATTTCTTCTTGCAAACGCACTGCAAGATGTTCCTCGTGTTCCAGGGTCGCATCCGGACTATCACCGGCAACGATGAAGTACCATCCAGGGGAACCGTAATCCAGAACCTCTGCCGTCCGTTTTTCCGATTCCATCAGGGAATCGGACATGGTGTAAAGGGAAGAAATATCATTTTTAATTTTTATTTCCGAAAAATTAAAAGCAAGAAACACCAGGGACACAACGGCTATTCCAACAACAGGGGCGATCCTTGCTGCCTGTGGCAGATGAATAGTTTTTACCCAATGGAAAAATTTACCTTCGAAAAGCAGCAATTGCCTTTTTCCCGGCATCGCAAGGAGCGGGTACATACAAAAAGATGTAAGGAAAGAACTAACAAGCCCTGTCATGGAAAAAACAGCAAATTGTTTAAGGATGGGGAAGGGCGCCAGAAGGAAGACAAAAAAACTGATTTCCGTAGAAACAACACACAGGATTATGCTTTTTACAATATGGGAACGAATTTGGGCGCCGTCTTTCAGGGCGGGGTTTCCCTTCCAGTGAACAAAGTAATGAACCGAATAATCCACACAGGTTCCGATAAGGGTTGTGCCAAAAACAAATGTGATGATATGAATCTCCCTAAAGACAAGGAGAGCTGCCGCCGTTGCAATACCCAATGAAATTACCGCTGTAAGAATGGAAAAAATGGCCGGCAAGGGGGATCGAAAGATAAATAAAAAAAGGAAAAGGATAATTATCAGTGTGATGGTGCTGATTAAGGAAATTTCCCTTTGTGCGCCCGAAGAACTTTCATAACTGTGAAAGGGGACGCCGGAAAAGTAAAATTCCAGGTTTGGGATAGATTTTTTTACGGCGGTCGCAGCGGTGTAGATTTTTCCGACGGCGTTTTTATTGCTGCTAACGGAAACTGCTTCCGGTGCCAGAGTCATGCGAAGCAACACATACCATGCCCCGTCTTTTTCTGCGGCCAGGACATCGTCTTTAAGGCTCATGCTGCCTGCAGACAGCAGGGAGGATGTTAATAAATCGCCCATTCGCCTTTCTGCAAGGAGGAACGGATCGCTTTCGATATGGGTCAGGGGGATAAGGTTAAAAGCGCCGAAAGCCGAGGCAAGTGCGTCTTCCGCAATTTCCCCGGCTCTGCCGTTTTCCAGTTTAGCCAGCGTTTGTTTTCCGGTAATAACAAAGCGATAATTGTAAAGATAATTATAGAACTCTGCCATTGCCGATGAATCAAAGTATAAAGAACTTTTTTCAAAATCCGGTGAATGTTCAAATTGCGCATATAGCAGCGCCGCGCCGTTTTTGGCATTTTCAAAATCCGGCGATGCGGCAAGGATAACGAGTTCGCGGCCATTTTTTTCACTAAGGATCATGTCCGCTTCCATTACCGCCCTGGCCTGGCCGGCTCGCGGGAGCATGTCAAACAGTTTGGTGTTTATGCGTACCCTTCCTGCGAAAAAAATGGAAAACAATAAAAGCAGGGGGATGGTCAGGTGAAAAATTGACCACGGCCAAAGCCCCCGTTTTATTTGTATTTTAGGGAAGTGTAAAAAGGGATTTTTCATGGGCATTCAGTTCTGCCGGATAACTGTGGTTTGATAAACTATATTTTATAGTATCGCCGCCCTGTTCGTATATGTGAATAAACCTGATTGCACTGTCGCCTTTCATGATGATTTTTTCTGCAAAAGAGCGTATGGCTTTATTTTTGGGAACAAGCCCCAGCTCCCAGGAAGCGGCGCTGCCGGAATAATAAACATCAAAATTGTACAGAAGCCCTTGGGCCTGGCCGGAAAAAATCATACTTATAACTTCTGCCAGACGGATAAATGTTTCGTTCCCCTGAGCGTTCAGTAACGTTTTTTGCCCGCCCGGCCTTGACTGTATAAGGTAATCTTTTCCCAGCACCAGCGTAGAAGGGAAGGGCTTTACGGTATCCCATACCATGCCCAGGCCAGCGGCGATGATAAAATTACCCGAGGATTGCAGGGATCGGTTAAGCCGGCTTAAGTTTTTTTCCTGCTCAAAGTTCCCTTTTATAAAGGGGCGTTCCGCAAGGCGCGAACAGGTTGCCCTGAATGCAGCCATGGTTTTTGGTTCCAGGGGATGGCGAAAAATATCATCCTGCTGGATTTGCGCCCATAGCCCCTGCATTGTTAATGCTGCCATAAAGAAAAACAGCGCCGGGGCATTCCCCTTCATGATTCCATCCCTTTAATATAGGTTTCGATTTTATCGGTAAAAATTCTTGGGCAAACAAAGCAGGAATCCCCAGCTTTAACGTCGTAGGCCATCTGTGTACTTATTCCTTTGGTTGTTAGCTGCCCCGTTTGTATATTGTATATTTCGTATTTTAATCTTAGGCGGTTTTCATATTCTGCAAGGAAAGTCTTTATCCTGGCGCGATCATTGAACCGCAGGGGCGCAAGGTATTTTGCAGAGACTTCGATTACCGGAAAAGAATAGCCGGATTGTTCCATCTCGTAATAACTGTAACCGATTTTTTCCAGGAGCGCCCTGCGGCCGACTTCAAAATAATTGAAATAGTTTCCGTGCCATACTACGCACAGGGGATCGCAGTCGTAGAACTCAATGGTTATTTCCGTTTCCGCCCAAATATTATATGGTCCGTTGTTATTCCGGGATTCCATCACTGTACCTCATTTTATCAGAAACCAAAGAATTTTTCCGGCTGTGATTTATCCTAAAGAAGATTAACAGCGGCAGGCGAAACAGCATACCGGCAAACAACCGGCTGAATGTCCAACTGATACGGATATTATCCCTGACCATGCGGAAATTGGAGATCCCCCCTTCGGGGTAATGTACTTTTACCGGGTAAAATACCGGGAACACTTTGTTCCAGTAAAGACGCACAAGAATTTCCGCATCAAAACCCATGCGTTTGTCCACAAAAGGGTTTCTGGTTATACGCAATGATTGCCCGACAGGGTATACCCTGAAACCGCACAGTACATCTTTTAATTCCGCAGAAAGCGTAACCACAGCAGCCCAAAAACTGGAAATCCTCCGCCCTGTTACCCTGCCCCTGGGGGCAGTTTTGTCAAATTCAGGGTATCCACATATAACATTTTCCGGATATTTACAGGACTCTTCCAGAAAAAATGTTACCCTTGTTACATCATGCTGGCCGTCGGCATCTATCTGGAGTACGTGGGTTAACCCCATTTCCTCTGCTTTTTCAAAGCCTTTGGCTGCGGCTCCTCCCTTACCCATGTTTTTTTTGAGGCTTACCAGCACGACTCCGTTTGTTTGGGCTGCACATTCTGCAAGGAGGAGCCGGGTTTCCTCATCGTTGCCATCGTCTACCAGAATTACCGGCAGCCCCATGGCGGCAAGTTTTTTTGTTAAAGGGATAACAGTTTTACCATGACGGTAAACAGGGATAAGAAAACCATGTTTCATGTCTATCCCCCTGTTAATTGTAACGTGCCCAGTGAATAGACAATTTCGCTGTCAGGGGAAGAAATCTTAAAAGAAATGATTGCATTGTTTATTTCCAGATTTAAAAGGAGGGGGGCATAAGGCCGGATAAGGTTTGAAAATTTTATTCGCCGTATTTCCGAAAGCACAATGCCGGTTTCCAGGTAGAGCGAAGCAAAATGGAGAATTAAATCCACCTGGGCGACTGCCGGAAGGATGGAAAATTCCGGAAAATGGCCGTCGAAATAAGGGCTGGTATCAGGCACGGAAAATTCCAGGGCAACAGATTTTTCTGTCCGGGAAATTATTTTTCCTTCCGGCAAAACCATGGGCTATCCTTCTGCCTCTTTTTCGTTGGAAAAAAGAAGTTCAATTTCTTCCCTGTTTTTCTTTCCCTGGGAATTTACTGGCAGATTTTCCGGATAACGCCATTTTTTGGGGATCACAATGTTTTCGAAATATTGAAGCAGATGTTCTCTCCAGAATCTGTTAATCTCATGTTTTTCCAGTCCGGCAAATCGTTCTTTGCCTTTACTGTTCAGTACCAATGCCGCCGCCAGGTATTGGCGGTTGTCTTCCAGCGGGATTACGCATACATCGGAAACAAGTTCTGACTGTAAAAGGCGGTTTTCTATTTCCGGAAGGGAAATGCGGTTCCCTTCGATCTTAACTACAGAATCCAGACGCCCCATTAAAATAAAGCGCCCGTTCGGGAGCATTTTTACCAGGTCCGCCGTTTCAAAACTTTCTGCGTCTTTGATAAAATCCGAACGGACTACCAGGCAATTGTCTTCGTTTACCGAAAGCTCGGCATTGCCAAAGGGTATCCATTCAATGCCATTGCATTGCTGCCGCCAGGCAATTCCCGACGTTTCCGTGCTGCCGTAAAATTCCAGGGGCCAGCAGCCGAAAATTTCACTTGTTTTTTTAGCGATGTCCGGAAAAAGGAACCCGCCGGAAGTTAATATATACGGCGACTTTAAGCTGAGGCTTAAAGGGGTTTCTACTTCTACCGCACGCTTTAAGAAAGCCGGTACGGTAATAATGATATATTCCGAGTCGGAGAGTTTTTCAAATTCTTCGGGCGCTTTTATCATTTTCCTTCTGAAAGGAACGCCGGCTGTAAAGGGCAGGAGTACCGAAAAAAGAAACCCGTAAATGTGGTGCTGGTCTACCGTTGAACACAGTTTGCGGCTAAAGAATTCTTCACCCCACTTAATAAGGATATTGTTGTTGTCCGATTCAAATTCCTTAAACCGCTGCTGTACCGCTTTAGGTTTCCCTGTAGTTCCGGAAGTCCAGAAGACAACGAATGCTTCTTCGTTATTTATTGCCGGAATTTCACCGGCTGCGGCAGCTGCGGTTTTATCACTGAGCAGGGAAGGGATATGGAAGGTATTTTCCATGCCGGAAAAAACCTGGTCGGATAAAAAAGGTGCATCTCCTTTTATCTCCGCAAGGTATGCGGGGCTTATGTTGGCTGTAAGCAGCACTTCTTTTTTACATTGAAGCAGGGCCGTTAAGGCTAATAGAAAATACCAGCAGTCTTCGCTGTAAAGCAGCCATTTATTGCCGGCAGCAGCTGCGGCCGCGGAGACTTCTTCTATATGGCGGCGGAGAACGGCTGTGCCCTCAAGAAAATCTCCCCAGGTCTTGTAATCTTTGCCGTCCCAGGCGCCATCGTAACATACAACGGCAGAAGGCTCCCTTGAATCATTTTTTAATTCTGAAAGCGGTATTATTTTTGGCATTTTTTTCTGTACCCCTCTTCTGACTATATATTCCCCTGCAAAGAGGGCACCTATTAGTATATAGGAAATACCTCCATTATAAACAGACCATAGTACGTCAGAACCGGAAAAAATCGTCCATGCAGCCATACCACCGTTAAGGATAAAAAATGCGCACCATACCAGGGTTACTTTGCGGCAGTAAGAAGCGATTCTTTTTTCTCCAGGGGATCCCTGAATGGATTTGTCCTGAAGCGCTGCAATGCGGAAGATCATTGTGGGAGGGGAAAAAAGGGTGATACCAAATGCTGTCAGAAAGAGGATGTTCATCAGCAGGGGGTAGAATTTTAAAATAACAGCGGAATTTGCAATAAAGCACAAAGCCCCCAGGCAAAATAGAAGCAAAGATCCCCATAAAAAGGGAACCCCGCCGGTTTTATTTTTTTTGGATGTCCTGGCAAAAAAAGCCAGAAAGGCAAATGCCATGACAAAAAGGGAAAGTAACCGTAACGGAATTTTACGGATAACGAGAAAATAAAAAACCAAAGCCGGATAAAGCGCCGCAATAAAAAAAAAGAGAACTTTTGCACTACCCCTGAATTGAGGGGCCATCAGGTTTTTTGAACAAGAGGATAGATTATATCTACTACATCCTGAATAGTAGCTGCTTTTTTAAATGCTGCGGGTTCAATTTTTCCCGGTACAAATTCTTTCATCTTTACCAAAAGATCGACCGCATCAATGGAATCCAGTTCCAGATCCTCATAGAGCTTTGCATCGGGGGTGATGGCTTCTTTTTCGATTTCAAATGTCTCGGCCAAAATATCCTGCATTTTCTGTAAAATTCCTTCTTTGGTCATTGTGTACCCCGTGAGGCTGCTATATACGCCGCCAAAGCATCGACCGATGCAAAATGCTTTTTGTTGTCTGTGTTTTCTGCAGTGAATTTTACGTCGAATTTCTTTTTTAATGCCACTCCAAGTTCCAGTGCGTCGATAGAATCCAGCCCCAGGCCGCCGCCAAACAGGGGTTCAGAATCAACAATATTTTCCGGCCTGATATCCTCAAGCTCCAGAGCGTTGATTATGAGTTCTTTTACTTGCTGTTTTAAATTGTCCATCGGTATATAATTATTGTCTATTTTTAAAAAAAGAACAAGGGAACCCTATTATCATCACATAAATGATTAACTATTGTTTTCCAGCTGTTCCCTGTACGCTTTGATATATGGCTCCAACAGCCGCCGTTTTTCGCCGGTTTCTTTTTCATAGTAAGCGCCCCCGACAATAAAACAGGCAAAGCCTCCGGCGGCAACTGCGGGGATACAGATTTCCCGGAGATCCACATTGTTTCGGTTGCCGGACGCCATTGCCAGGGCGAGTTCCGCAAGTACCTGCCCTGTAAAGTTATCCCCGCAGCCGGTGGTATCCCCGCGTCTTTCGGGATGGGCGGCAAGTTCCCTGTTTACCTCCTCGCAGACCGGCAGGTAGAGCAATTCTGTTTTTTTAAAACTTACCGGGCTTGCTGCATCAGAGCTGGTGTTTCCGGCGCAAAGCACGACAGGCTGCCTGCCGCGGGTAATTATTGTTGCTTTGCATCCCTGGGTTGTAAACCACGCTGCGGCTTCTTCGACAGAAGCTTTTCCCGATGTTTTTAACGCTTCTTCCTGATCCGCAATAAGCACATCAATAAAAGGGCAGGCGTCGTCTTGTATGCCCAGCTTCCATTTTTTACCGGGATTTTCCGCCTCGCTGCGGAAATCGTATACCAGGTTTACTTCTGTTAATGCGCCGTTTTTCCGCGAACGCTTAAGCAGTTCAGTCAGGCTGTCATGGAGGCATGGGGTAAGGCCTGTCCCGCCAAAAGCAACAATATCGGCATTGTAAAAATCATCACCTAAATCTTCGGGAAGGAATTCTTCCTGCGCGCCCTGCCGGTAAACAAAGGACCGCTCTCCGCTGCCATTGTCGTAACGGGGATCGGATAGTACATCGACACGGGAATTGGGGCAATGTTTGTGTGCCAGGGAAGTTTTTGTATAGGGCAGGGCGGAAATTTTCTTTTCCAGTACATCGCCGGTGGCATCATCACCGCGGACGCCGAAAAAGCATACAGAAAATGTTTCACCGCCGGCATTTTTTCCGGCAAGGATTTGGGCGGCATGGGCAATGGACACCGCCGAAGGGCCGCCCAGGTTCCAGGCATTGGGAGTCTTGCCGCCGTTAAGGGAAGCAAGAACCTCGTCGTAGTTTTTTCCCATAAATTTTTCCAGGGCGCTTGAATAAACCAGCTGTCCCGGAGAAAGCCCGCCGTCGCCGCTTTTTTGAGACATTGCTTTTTGGTAAGCAGGGCCGGAAAAATCCTCGTCCGCATAGATGCAATCCAAAAGCCCGCAGCCTGTCCCGTGGATAATCAGGGGTGATTCCTCCGTTTGCCGGTAATTTCGTCAATATGAATTTTCCAGACGCCTGTCAGGGAAAGCATCCTTTTTATTTCTTCGTCAAACGCATTCATGTTGTTGGGTGTAAAGCGCTCGCTGATAATTCGCAGCCCGTGAATTTTTTCTTCATCGTTTGTAATTTCTTCTGCGGTCCCGGACACGATGGCAGATTCATAAACTGCGGTAAAATGCTCCTCGGGGAATTCAACATTTCCGACAAAGGCAATGCAGGCTTTGGGGTTTGCCCGGATAATTTCGAGTTTGCGCCCCTCCAATGCACAATGAAAGTAAAGCCAGTCGCCGTCCCGCGCCAGGGAAAGCGGTATACTGTACGGGTTATTGCTGCTGTCAACGGCGGACAGCACTCCCCATGATGCGCGATCCAAAATCATCAGAGCTTCTTCCCGTGTAGTCTCCCTGTCTTTCCTTCTCACAATTTCTCCGATTGTTGCCTGGCGTAATTTCTGAAAAAACGCTAAAACCCTAAATCCTGTCCTATTATGATTACTTTAATTCTGCCGACAGGTTTGCAAATCCGGGTTATTACTATTTGTGCGCAGATTGAATCGGCGCCTTTGCAGTCCTTGCACGAGCCGGTAATGCTGCACGGGGTTTTATAATCCGCAAAGCGCTGCACATTAAGGGGGGCGGCGACATTTCGCGCACGGGCTATGGCATCGTCAAGTGTTTTGCATATTTTGTTTGTGCTTGTTACAATTATTACCTGGTGTGGGCCGTAACAGAGCGCTGCCACACGGTTCCCGTATGCGTCGACGTTAACAAGCTGGCCGTCTTCGCTTATGGCATTGGTTCCCATTAAGAATGTATCGCACAGCAAACCCTGGCGCATTAAGGCAGTTCTTTCTTCCGGAGTTTTTGCTGTATCCCGATTGATTACTTTATATCCGCGTTTTTCCGTTTCTTCGTAAAGGTTCAGCGCTTTGGCTGTCATTGATCCGCCCCAGGAAATAACATGCTCTTTGGGGATAAAACCAAAAACCTTTTCTACCGCGGTATTAATATCATCGCAATATACCGCTTCAAAATGCCTGTCTTGTAACGCTTTAACCATTGCCTGTCCCAGTTTGGAATTCCGCAGCTCGTAAAATGATTGTGTCGTATCATCCATATAAAACTCCTCCCTTTTACTATACCAGAAAATGCTTTTTTGCTACTATTGGTTCATGGCTGAACATCATCTTGCAGGGCAGCGTAAACCGGCAGTTTTTGCAATTATTGTGTGCGTATTTATTTGGGGCTTTTCTTTTATTTCGATAAAAGTTGCGGTAGCGGTTTTTCCGCCTATGACGCTCGGGGCTGTTCGTTTTGCAATGGCACTTGTACTGCTTTTTACCATGTACCGCATCTCGCTAAAAAAAACCGGCGGGAAATTTTTTGGCTGTGTTAAAGAAGATTTGCCCCTTCTTGTTTGTTCCGGCCTTGCAGGGGTAACGTTTTATTTTTTTGGGGAAAACAACGGTGTTGCATTGGTTACCGCATCCGAAGCTTCCATTATTGTAGCGGCCATTCCGGTGTTAACGGTAATTGCCGACTGGGTTTTTTCAAAAATTGCCGCAAACAGCAAGCAAATGCAGCCGGGCAATGAACACAGCCTGGGATGGCGGCACTGGCTGGGTGCAATTGTTTCCATGGCAGGGGTTGTCCTTGTGGCAGGGGTTTCTCTTTCCCTGTCGGGGAGTATCAAAGGCTATCTATACATGGGGGGCGCCGCACTCTGCTGGGTTGCTTACGGCCTTCTTACCCGCCCGCTTTTTGCCCGGAAAAGGCAGCGGATCTATGTGGTGTTCTGGCAAAACCTATTTGGCTTTCTTGGCTTTCTCCCTTTTGCTTTTCTGGAACACGCCGCCTGGGCGCGGCCGTCGCCGTATGTTTTTTGCCATGTACTCTTTCTTGCATTGTGCTGTTCCGCCTTTGGATACTGGCTGTATGCCCACGCCCTGGAAGTGCTGGGGATGTCGGTAACATCGGTTTTTATCAACCTGATCCCATTGGTAACGGTGATTGCAGGATTTTTTATCCTTGGCGAAAGCCTTACCGCACTGCAATTGGCCGGGGCAGCGCTTGTAATCGGAGGTGTGTATTTAACTGTTTTGCCTAAGAGAAAAAGAATCAAATAATTGTTTTAGCTTTTTAGCTTTTCCTGAATGGCATCGTATTCCAGGTTGTCGAACTGATTGCGAAGCCAGACAACCAGATCATTCCCTGTATCATAGTTATACGATTCCAGCTTCTCGATGATTTTTTCCATTTGGGTTGGTACAAATTGTTTTGCAGCTTCACATAATTCAGCAAGCAGGGCAGGATCCGGGGTGGCCGCCTGTCCTTTTTCCTTTGAACCGGTACCGGCTTTTTGCAGTAGTTCCCCGATTTCCTGCATCAATGATTCTACCAATGCAATAAATGAACTGTTTTGTGCAATTACATATTCAAAATCACCGCCCTTGGCGGCTTTTTCCATTTCTTCCGCTTTTAATGCAGCCTCACTGGCCACTATTCCCTTGCTGGACCCTTTTATACCATGAACAATTATTCCATAGTCAGCCAATGAAACACCCGTTCCGTCTTTTGACAATGTGCGCAATTCATCCAGTAAAGTCGGCGTATGTTTATAGAATGCCTGCACTACTTTTAGGTAGGCAGTTTCATTGTCGAAGCGTTTAATGCCGTTTTCTACATCAATATATTTGTACACCTTGCGAACCCTATAAATACATTATACCATTAGCTCTGGAAATATGCAAGAATGAATAATGAATTAAAAGAACCGGCCCGCATAGCAGCCATGGATGTGCTTAAACTAAAAGAAAAGGAGCATGTCCTTATCATTACAAACCCCGGCGGAGATGCGGAAATTATTGCCCGTGCAATCTACGACGCCGCATTGGACTGTTCCGCTTTTCCGGTATTGGTGTTTCAGCCGGCAAAGACCCAGTTTGATTTTGCAGAGCCGGCAGTAATTGCCGCCTTGCAGTCCAGGCCGCAGGCTGTAATTTCCATCAGTACGGAAAAACTTGGAAAGGACAGGCAGGGCATTGCCTCCCCCTATAAATATGGCGAGGATGAATACGATCATATTTTCCATTTCCTTCTTTATGGCGAAAAAAGCTGCCGTTCTTTCTGGTCGCCCAGCACCAGCCTTGAATCCTTTACCAGGACTGTTCCCATCGATTATACGATCCTGGGCAGGCAGTGCAAAACGGTAAGCGATATTCTAAGCGAGGCGGAATATGTTCATGTTGCAGCTCCGGGCGGCACCGATATTACAATTGGCCTGCGGGGCAGGACGGCAAAATCCGATGACGGAGATTTTTCCTTGCCGGGAAAAGGCGGAAACCTCCCTGCCGGGGAAAGTTTTATCAGCCCGGAAAAAGAAACAGCTTCCGGGGTTATTGTTTTTGATGGTTCGATGAGCCTTTTTGACAGCGATACCATTCTAAAAAGCCCCATTCATTGCCTGGTACAGAACGGATTTGTTACAGACATTTCCGGCAAATCGGAAGCTAAAGCATTGCAGGAAACAGTTAACAGGGCGGCACAGGATGCGCTGGATTATGAAAAAGACGGACGCCTTCCTGCCGGACAGGGGGAAGAGTATGCAAAAAATGCCCGCCATATAGGTGAGTTGGGCATAGGCTTAAATCCTGCAGCAAGGATCACCGGCGCAATGCTGGAAGATGAAAAAGCTTTTCACACATGCCACTTTGCCGTTGGGCATAATTACGACAATGACGCCCCTGCGCTTATTCATTTGGACGGCCTGGTTAAGGAACCGACAATTGTTGCGTTTATGCCGGACGGAAGATCAGTAGTAATCGAACAAAACGGAGAGCTGCTTAATTAACGCAATGCAAATAAAAAAAACCTCCCAGGAAAAGGAGGTGAAGAAACCTGGGAGGGGCTGATAGTGCTCTGAAAGAGCCATACGCTAAATTGCCTATCAGATATACTAAAGATACATCGTTTTTGGTCTGCCGTCAAGGTTTTTTATTATTTTTTTTCGCCGGTTTCCTGCCACGGATAGGACTTGACCAAGGTTTTGAATTCTACCACCCTGTAATTATGTCCGACTCAAACAAAAAAACCGAAGAGCGTTTGGCGTTAATTCGTCATTCGGTAAGCCATGTCATGGCTCAGGCCGTAACCCGGCTTTTTCCCGGCACTAAAGTTGCCATTGGCCCTTCGATCGAAAATGGGTTTTATTATGATTTCCAGCTGCCAGGGCAGATAAGCAAGGAAGACCTTCCATTAATTGTGGAAGAAATGAAAAAGCTTATCGATTCAAAGCAGGATTTTGTCCGCATCGAGCTTTCCCGCGAAGATGCCCTCAAACGATTTTCCGATGAACCGTATAAAGCCGAACTTATTAACGAACTTCCTGCCAGCGAAATAATATCTGTCTACGAAAACCGCGACGGCGAAGGTAAAGCTGTTTGGGCCGATCTTTGCCGGGGGCCCCATGTACAGAACACCCGGGAAATTCATTCCGGGGCGTTTGTCCTGCAAAGCATTGCCGGTGCGTATTGGCGGGGCGATGAAAAACGGCCCATGCTTACACGCATCTACGGCACCGCCTGGGAAACCCCAAAAGATTTAAAAGCGTACCTTGCTTTCCTTGAAGAAGTGGAAAAACGGGATCACCGCCGGCTTGGAAAGGAACTGGATCTTTATTCTACCCACGAAGAAGCCGGTGCGGGGTTAATTTACTGGCATCCCAACGGCGGCCGCATGAGGGTGGCAGTGGAAAATTTCTGGCGCACCGAGCATTACCGCAACGGCTATGAAATTCTGTACACCCCCCATCTTGGCAAAAGCTGGCTTTGGGAAACATCGGGGCACTTGGGTTTTTACAGTGCAAATATGTACAACCCCATGGAAATTGATAACCAGGATTATATCATTAAACCGATGAACTGTCCTTTTCATATCATGATCTATAAAAACAAACAGCGCAGTTACCGCGACCTGCCCCTGCGCTGGGCGGAACTTGGCACGGTGTACCGTTATGAACGGAGCGGCGTCCTCCACGGCCTGCTTCGTGTCCGCGGTTTTACCCAGGACGATGCGCATATCTTTTGTACTCCAAGCCAGATGGAAAGTGAAATACTGGAAGTGCTGCGCTTTAGCCTTTGGATTTGGAAGGTCTTTGGTTTTAAAGAAATTAAGGCGTACCTTGCAACCAAGCCGGCGGAATCGGTCGGCGAACAAAGCCGCTGGGACGCCGCGCTGGAAAGCCTCCGCAAGGCGGTAGATGCCGAAGGGCTTGCCTACGAAATTGACGAAGGGGGCGGCGCATTTTACGGGCCCAAAATTGACCTTAAGGTAAAGGACGCCATTGGCCGTGAATGGCAGATGACGACAATTCAGTTTGATTTTAACGAACCCGAACGTTTTGACATGAGTTTTGTCGATGCAGACGGACAACACAAGCGGCCGTACATGATCCACCGGGCGCTGCTTGGCTCTCTGGAACGGTTTTTCGGAATACTTATCGAACATTTTGGCGGCGCTTTCCCGCCATGGATTGCACCGGAACAAGCGGCGGTTATTCCCGTATCGGAAAACAACAATGAATACGCAAAAAAAGTCCTTGCGGAATTAAAGGCACGAGACCTCCGTGTATGCGCCGAACTGGACGACTCCAGGCTGAATGCAAAAATACGCGAATGTCAGAACCGGAAAATTCCCTATATGCTGGTAGTCGGCAAGCGCGAAGAGGACGAAGGGACAGCGGCAATACGCCTGCGCGACGGGCGGCAGCTGGAGCCGATGAAGATTGCGGCTTTTGCCGATTACCTGGAAGAAAAGATC